>Ga0351856_1018_pt1 | contig 39685 bp, 35 predicted proteins | sample BONcelHFGM3001D8_FD_206798 | JGI IMG/M metagenome (GOLD analysis project Ga0351856, IMG submission 206798) | Enriched cells from coal bed in the Powder River Basin, Montana, United States - BONCAT cells FGM rep2 HSBNCT.FGM.300.1.D8 ... | reverse complement strand
AGAGTCTATTTTTCTTCATAATTTTTAAGAATTTCTGCCGTTTCATTTTGTTGATTTTCTAAAGTTAATTTCAATGGTGTATTACCATCTTTATCTAAAGCATTAATATTTGCTCCCTTCGATATAAGTGTCAGCACAACTTCTTTATAACCATACTGTGAGACAACATGCAAAGGAGTCCGTCTATCATCATTTATAGCATTTATATCTGCTCCCTTTAATATAAGCAGTTCAGCCAGTTTGCCATCACGGCAATTATGTAGAGGAGTATATCCGTTATTATCTATAGCATTTACATTCGCTCCTTTTGATATAAACAACCGGGCTAATTCCTCTGAATATAAAACCATATGTAACAGGGTTTTGCCATTATTATCCATAACATTTACATCTGCCCCTTTTGATATGAGAAGTTCCACCAGTTCGTCATTTATTACTCCTTCTATGGCACAGTATAAAGGTGTTCTGCCATCAGCAGTTGCAGCGTTAATATCGGCACCGTTTGATATAAGCAATTCGGCAAGTTCTTTCGTTTTTGCCATATGGAGAGGGGTATAACCTTCTATATCCATACTGTTCACCCTGGCTCCATGTAATATTAACAGTTCGGCTACTTTTTTATTGTTATATTTTATTGCCAGGTGTAAAGTGGTCATAGTGTCGTCGGATCTGGAATTAACATCTGCTCCGGCTGATATAAGTAACTGTGCTATTTCTTCTCTGTCAGGTAATAGTGCAGTTGCATCCAGAGCAGTCCTGCCGCTGACTGTTCTTGCATTAATATCTGCACCTTTTGATATAAGAAACTCGACTACTTCTTTATGTCCATAAAATGCCGCCCCCTGGAGAGGAGTCTCGTCATTACTACCTTTAACATTTATATTCGCCCCTTTTGATATAAGCAATTCTGCTATTTCCTCTGTAGCTGCAAAATGTAATGGCAGCAAACCATTATTATCTTTATCATCTACTGTCGCACCATTATCTATAAGTAACTCTGCTACTTCTTTTAAGCCGCCCCATGCAGCATGGAACAGAGGGGCTTTCCCGTCATTATCCCTGTCATTAACAGAAGCCCCGCTGGATATAAGTAATTCTACTATTTCTTTTCTATTTCCGGGATATTCGGACATAAATTGTATATAATTCTGTCCTATATCAGACATGATGGTTTTTCCGGCAGCATAATGTAAGGGAGTAGAACCTATGTCATCTCTGTCCTTTACATTTACTCCTGCTGATATAAATAAAAGGACTATTTCTTTTGTAACTGCCATATGTAAAGGGAGCAAACCTTTATTATTTCTGATATTAACAGAAGCTCCTCCTTTTATGAGCAAATCGACCATTTCTTTCTGACCTGCCGCTGATGCAATGTGTAAAGCACCTTCACCGTTCAGATTATCTCTGACATTGACATCACATCCCATGGACATGAGTAATTCTGCTGTGTCTTTATGCTGAAATACAACTGCATAAAGTAAAGGAGTAAATCCGCAGTTATCTTTAACATTAATATCAATACCGGCTGATATAAATAACTTTACCAGTTCATTCCGGCCGAAGGCTGCAGCAAAGTGTAAAGGTGTCTTATTCTCACAATCTCTATCGTCTATTCTGGCTCCTCTGGATATAAGTAATTCTACTATTTCTTTCCGGCCTTCTATCGAGGCAAAATCCAGAGGATTCTTCTGCTGATTATCTTTAATATTCACATCAGCCCCCATGGATATGAGAAGTTCCGTAATTTCCTTATGGCCGTTCTGAGAAGCAAAATGTAAAGGAGTAAATCCCCTGCTGTCTTTAATATTAATATCAATACCTGCTGATATAAAAAATTCCAATGTTTCTTTATTGCCAAATATTGCCGCCCCATGTAAAGGATTTTCTCTGTCATTATTATTCAGATCTTCCCCGGCGGCTATAATAAGTTCTGCAATTTTCTTTGTTTTTGCCAGAAATAAAGGATTTATACCTTTCACCGTTTTATTATCGAAACCTTTATTCAGTAACAAAATGACTTCTTCCTCATTACCTGTGTAAGAAGCATAGTGTAAAGGCAATTCATCTGCTTCTTCTGTAATGAGTAAATCGAATATGTCTTTATAACCGTATTTTAATGAATAATACAGAGGAGTATAGCCATTGCCATCCTGTATATGAAGATCGGCCCCTCTGGATATAAGGAACTCTACTATGTCTTTTTTCTCCAGACGGACTGCACATAAGAGAGGAGTAATGGAAGATTTGACAGTGTTTAAAAGTTTCGGGTCTTTTTCAAGCAATTCTTTGATTTTTGCCAGATCTTCCGTGGCAATTGCCTGAAAAATTTCATCAGAAGCTCTGACTGTACCTGTGATTATAAAGAAAAAAGCTATTAATAATAAAACTTTTGATATTATCTTCATATTCATACAAATTTACCTCCTGATATTTTGATTTTACCTGATTAAATCTATTCTTCTAATATAAGGCGGTTTACATAAATATTATTCCGTGGTTTATGGACTTATTCCTGATGGATAAGAGGCCTTTTGCCATCTCCCATTTATTTCAAAATTGACTTTATGTTTATCCTGCGCTACAATAAATAACACTTATACAGGGGGATGCCTGGTTAAATCAATCGATGCAAAGGCTCTCGGAAATATAGAGGATGCCAGCCTGGCAGAATGGCCGGAAAGTCTTACGAGGATTAAGGATAAATATTCTTCTGCAGAGATTGTTATCCCCGGTCATGGCAATCAGGGAAGTCTTAAATTAATAGATCATACACTGAAACTGCTTGAAGAAAAGAAATAGAGGTATAAAAAATGTCTGACCTAATACCCCGCCAATACTCATTCAATCAGGTAGCCGGCCTTTATGACGAAGTGCGCCCCGGATACCCTGAAGAAATCATTGAAGCCACAGTGAGTTTGTCCGGTCTTCCGCCTGAGGGCAAGATTCTGGAAATAGGCTGTGGAACAGGAAAGATTACCATTCCATTTGCTGCCAGAGGATTCCACATTCTTGCACTGGAACCGGGGAATGAACTGGCAGCCATCGCCTTACAAAAGTGCCAGTCTTACCCTCAGGTAAAGATTATGCAGAAATCTTTTGAGTCATGGCCACTGGAACAGGAGGCCTTCGACCTGGTGCTGGCGGCACAGGCCTTCCACTGGATTTCGCCTGATTACGGATGCGCCAGGGCTGCATCTGCCCTTAAACGGGGAGGAGCCATAGCTCTGGTGTGGAATATTGATGTATCAGAGCATACAGATTTCTGGCAGTCGACACAACATATCTATGACGCCTATTACCCTCAGACCGTTAAGTCTACCGGGATTGACCGAAGCAGAGAAGCTCTCTGTCGATGTGATGCCTTTGATAACCTGAGTGAGGTACGCCATAGCTGGGATAAAGTCTATACATGTGATGAATACCTGAAATTGCTGGATACCTTCTCGAATCATCGCACCTTACCGGAACCGAAGAAAACACTTTTTTTCCGGGATATGACAGAAGTAATTCACCGCTCTGGAGGCGTCGTTCCCCGTTACTATGAAACTTTACTGCTACTGGCCCGTAAAAGATGATAACAGAGATAGGAACTCACTGAAGCAGGGAAAAAGTTCTTATAGAGCTAATATTTCACGAATAATCTTCAGGTGATGACTGTTATGGATTCTAATAAATTCAATCGACTCATCTCTTGTGAGGATACCGAAGACCGGATGATTGGTCCACATCTGGCTATCAATATTCCTGACTTCCCGAATAATTCTCTCTGACTCGTCAAGAGATTCATGTAACTGCTGAGATAAAAGATGGATATCAGGCAAAACCTTCTCAGGTGCAGATCCGCGCCCACGGGGAATAATTCCGGTAAAAAATACAAAGGTTTTAACAATGGACCATTTTTTAGGTGGTGACGGAATAACAGAGTCTTTCAATTGATTGGATATTTCGATTATTACCAGACAGCAATGATGTATGTGCATGCCGGCCGACCAACGGGATACAGACAGGTTCGTATCATCATGTCTGTCAGAGACCTGACGCAATTCTTCTAATGTTTCTGCTACATTCATTCGTTTTAAACTGCACAACTCCTTATTATAGTGATTGTTCTCCTTTCATATGTCAGTTAAAAAGCTGTCTTACCTGTTTTTTCCTCAGTAGAATTATTACAAAAATATAGAGGACTATCCAGGGGCCTATACATATGGCAGAAGATATAAGGCCGCCGCCTTTAGTCAGAAGAAAAGTTCTTACAGAATCAAGCCCTTCAACCGGTATATCCTGCATGGTTATTTTCCAGGCAAAAATAGATAAAAGAACATTCCACAGGGCTTTTAATATATAAAAAAAGTTAAAAATTTCCATAAAAATTCTTCCGCTGTTCTTAAGCCTTATGAGCTGAATAGATACTATTATAAGAACAAGGGATTCTATAATGATCAAAATACACAGTATCCACCAGTAATTAATTTTAAATAAGAGAAAATATTTAAAAATAGCAGGAAGTTCATATATACCTTCATTGACATCTACTGTACCTTCCGAACCGCCCATAGAAAGGGCAAATAAACTTATGGCAATCATATAAACAGCGCCTGATATATATAAAACACCTGTTATTATAATAATCAGGTGATATTCCCAGTCTGCTCTTTTCATTATTTCACTCCTTTCTTCTGTGTATATTTTAATATTATTCCATCTTCTCCCACTGTCCAGCCATTCTCTTTATCGGTAAAATAAATACTGTAGATTATATGGCTTTCCCTTGTTACATTCCATTTATTTCCTCCGTCTGTACTATGGAGAATTACATCTTTTCCGGCGATCCACCCATTATCTCTGTCAATAAAAAATACTGTATAGTAATCTGTGCCGCTTAAGCCTTTCTGTCTTACCCATGTTTTTCCTCCGTCTGTGGTATGAATTATCATTCCGCCTGTTCCGGCAGACCAGCCATTTAATTCATCTACAAAATGGACGCTCCTCAGATTATATGTTCTTCCTTTGTATCTATCGTTCGGATCTGCTACCTGCTGCTCCCATGTGGTTCCTCCGTTTGATGTATGTAGAACAAAACCGCCATCTCCTGCAGCCCAGCCGTTATTATTGTTAACAAAATAAATACTGTTAATCTGTGCCGTTTCATTAGTTTTATACTCTTCTATCCAGGTAGAACCTCCGTCTCTGCTGTGAAGAATAATGCCTTTATGCTCTTTATCCGCTTTCCCTGAGACTCTGCCTTCCAGAGGATTAAGAAAATGAAGGCCTACAAGGCAATTTCTGTCATCTTTTGACTGTAAGGACCAGCTATTTCCACCGTCAGAGGTATGTAAAACGGAACCTTTCCAGGACACGGCCCAGCCATTTTTTAGATCCGTAAAATAAATGGCCTGAAGATTTTCTTCTGTGCCGCTGTACTGGCTCACCCAGGTATGTCCACCATCTTTCAGATATAAAATCTTTCCATTATATCCTGATGCCCATCCGTTATTTTTATCTACGAAATGAATGGATGAAAGAAAATTACCGTTATCAAGACTGACCTTCCAGGTTTTTCCCCCGTCAGAGGTAAAAAGGATTTTATAGCCTGCAGCAAATCCACAGTCCTTATCGGTAAAAGAAACTCCATAGAGAGGAGAAAACATTAACGGATGAAGCTCATGTTTAATCCATGTAAGGCCTCCGTCATCTGTATAAAATATCATACTGGACTTGCTCACAATCAATCCATGGTCTCTGTCTGAAAAAGAAATATCATGTAATTCTCCTTTAAATTCGCCTGATACTCTGTTCCATGTATTACCCCCGTCTGTTGTATGAATAACTATTCCTCCCACGCCTGCTGCCCATCCGTTTTTATTATCGGTAAAATATATACAGGCAAGGGGATATGTTATGCCGCTTTTCTGTTTTTCCCATGTTTTTCCTCCATCTTTCGTATGAAGTATTGTACCCTTTTTTCCTGTAACCCAGCCTTCTTTGTCATTCAGGAAATAAAGGCCAAAAAGTCTTACTTTTGTTCCGCTTTTTTGTTTTTCCCAGGTTTTACCGCCGTCAGTGGTATGAAGAACTGTTCCGAAGGCGCCGCAGATCCATCCGTTGTTTATATCGAGGAACTGTACCCGTAAAAGTTTATTTTTATCCTTACAGTGCTGGATTTCCCATGTTTTTCCTCCGTCCGTGGTATGAACTATAGTTCCATTCTCTCCTACTGCCCAGCCATTAAATTTATCAGGGAAATCTACTTTAAGAAGGGATTTTTCAGTACAGCTTTTCTGTTTTTCCCAGGTTTTACCACAGTCAGAGGTATGAACTATAAGACCATCAGATCCGACAGCCCAGCCATTCTGCCTGTCGGTAAAAGAAATACCTGAAAATATATCATCTTTTTTTAAAATATCAGTCCATTCAGGATATTTTACTGATTTATATATGTCGTAACAGCAGCATCCGCTTATAAAAAATATAATTATAAGAAACCAGATATACTTAAATTTACTTTTGTATTTTTTTGATAAACAATTCATTAACTTATTCCTTGCTATGAAAATCTATCGATTCCTGTTTTTATTATAACATAGCCTGCAATAAGACAGAATATATTGTATGGTATGGACATGGCAATTATAATCCATCCAATGGAAATACCCAGAGTAAAACCTTCTAAAAGTTTATCTGTCAGTAATTTTCCCTCAGGAAAAAATCCTGCCTTCATATCATGATATTCCCAGAGTAATCCGCCAAGAGGTGAGCTGATTATTACGGAAAGAAGAATAAAAAAAATTATATAAATAAAGTTATATTTTCTCTTTTTTATCCAGGGAGCAAGACATGTAAAGATAATGGCATAAATAAAACATGGAATGAAAATATATTCATAGGGATGGCTCTCGTGATAGAGAAACATTCTGTAAAGGGCGCCGAAGACATAGCCTCGTGGTAAAATTAAATGAAGAAGGAAATAAATAAGAGAAGCAACTATATAGTTTGCAGTAAAAAAATATATAAATCTTTTAAACATTTTACTCCCATTTCTGTAATTCGATTATGTTTCCTTCCGGATCAGCAGCATAAACAAAGGTTATTATTCCTGCTCCGGCAATTTCCTTTCTCACAATCTTTCCTGCAGCACTGCCGCCATTTTCTATAATCACCTCAAGAGTTTCTGCTACATCTTCCACTTTAAATGCTATGTGAGAAAAGCCTGTTCTATTGATGGATTTAGATTCGTCCTTCAAGTGATTGTACTGAAAGATTTCAATCGTTACAGGGTGTTTCTCATCAAAGCCGGGAAGGGCAAGATGAATGCCCTGAATTTTTACACCTTTAATGCCTGTGGCATCTTCAATCCATGCTCCTTCAAGATTTCTTTCAGGCGGCACAGGTCTGCAACAGAAGACTTTTATGTAAAAATCGGAAAGTTTCTTCCAGTCCCTGGCGATTATATTTATATGGGCAAAAGAAACAGGCATTTTTGGGTCACTCCTTTAAATTAAATACGTTTATTTAATATATTTGTTCAACTATCAGGTTACAATGTCCTCTTTTTATATTAAGTCCGGTATTTTCGTTTTCTCAGACAAATCTCTTACTTTTTCCGGCCTTAACCACGGACAGGCTGACATAATAGAAAACAAGGCAGTTAAAGCTACAATGAGGTATCTAATGATCAGGATAATATTTCGTAGATAATCATTATCAAAGCCGTCAAGAAAGCGGCACATAAAATAGATCAGATCTTCTTTAAAAAATGTTCCATAGAGCAGATTAAACCGAAAATACACTAGATATAAGGCAGAAAACAAAAACAGACAGGCAAAAAATGTATATAAAATAGTGAAAGAGATAAGGGTTTTTGTATTTTTATATCTCTCTTTTATTACTGTATAAATAATCCCACCTGTTCCAATTAAAAATGGATAGCACATATTAATTATAGTTATATATTCCAGTTTATCTTCCTGTATATACGATAAAAAACAGAAGAAAGAACGGTATGTCAGGGCTAAAACTGTGAGAAAAATAAAGACTTTTTTGTAATTGTTTTTTGCTATTAGATAAAGAGAACCTGACAGTAATATAGTCATAATAATATAAAATCCGAAACGAGAAAATAAAACACCAAGATCCCATGTAGCCTGATGTGACGATGGCAAGAATATTTCAGGAGAAAGAAATAATTTATGTAAAATTACAAGGATAAACTTCCAGTAAATATCCCATATGTAATTATAGACAAAATAAATAAAAGATGAACATAAAACAGTGAGAATAAAAAGCTTCTTTTTACTGGTATAGTATCTTTTCCTTATTAAAAAGAAAATAAATCCACCTGTACCGATACCGAAAAAACAACTTTCCAGAATATAAAAGCAACTTGCCAGAATATATTTATGCAAATCAACTTTGAATATCCAGAATCCAGGTATAGCAATTACATCATTACCTCCCATCATTCCGAAAAACAAAGGAGTCAAAAAAACCAGCATAATTATAAAAAAAGGACTGTAATTTTCTTTCCAGTAAAACAAAGATACCAGTGAAGAAATAAAGGATTTTCTTTGATCTTCCATAAAAAGCCTCCCCTGCAGTTTCTTTTTACCTAAAGAACCCATCCGGCATGATCTTTTACTTCCTTCTGAACCTTTTCAAAAAGCCATTCTTTCAGGTCTCTCGAAATATAGTAAGAGGGATGAAGGAGATTATCTTCCTCTTTTATCATACCTTCCCTTATAGCAATATCTGCAAGTTTCGTGCCAGGATAGAGGCGAATTGCAGGGGTAAGTTTCATCATGTCCAGGTCAAGCCTTTCTGCAAAGGCAATACTTTCTTCCACGGTTTTTTTATTTTCTCCCGGAGAGCCGAAGAGTAAAAAACCTCTCTGTTTTATATCATATTTTTTGAATATTTTTGACGCTTTGTTTACCTGATCTTTAGAAAAACCTTTTTTCATAGTTTTAAGGATTTTCTCTGAACCGCTTTCAAATCCCAGGCTTATTTCATGACAGCCTGCTTTTTTCATTATCTCTGCAAGTTCCGAACTTACAAAGGATGGATTTATAATGCATGTCCATTTAATTTCAAGTTTTCTGGAAATAATTTCTTTACATAAGGCCAGGGGATATTCTTCCGGATAATTGAAAATACTGTCTACAAAGAAAAAACTCTTTACGCCGTAGTTTTTATGAGAACATTCCACTTCGTCTATAATAAGAGATACAGGCCGAATTCTCAATTTTCTTCCTTCAATGAGGGGATTTGTACAGTAAATACACTTCATTGCACAGCCCCTTTTTCCCTGAACAGGCATGGGACTTTTTTTACTGTATTTACCGACTTCAAATAATTCAAAATCAGGGGCAAAACAATCTATAAAATTACCTTTCTTACGATTCTTTTTTACATTTTTCGAAGAAGAACTTATGACTCCCGGGATTTCAGAAATTAACAAACCTTTCTCAAGCCTTTCTGCCATTTCACAGAGGGTATATTCTCCTTCTCCCGGAATACCGTAATCGCCTTTCACATATGACAGAAGAGAATAAGGGAAAATACTGTAGGCAGAACCTCCCAGGACAAGAGGGGAAGAAGAATATTTCCTGCATATTTCGACTAAGGATTTTATGTAAGGAAGGTAAACTTCCTGATTCAAGGGATCCTGATTATCTATGTTTCTTACGGAAATACCTGTAAGGGCCGGTTCGAAATTTTTTATTTTATCTTCCAGAACCCTTTCGATTTCTTCCGTATTGAAGAGATCTGTTACTTCCACCATGTGACCTCTCTGTTTCAGAGAAGAAGCAATAAAGGAGAGGCCAAGGGGGAAACATGGCATATTAATAGAAGTTTTGTTTGCCGATACAAGTAATATTTTCATAATAAACTTACATAACCTGCCTGATCAAAATAAAGAATAAAATTCGTGATAGTTGATGAGAGAAAGATAAACTGTTACTTCATCTCACATGTCATATAAATAAGTATAGCAAAAAATTTCGAATTTTCATAATCTTTTTTAAATTACCTATTGCCACAGATTAAAAATAATCTATAATTAGAGTGATTAGAATAAAAAGGAGATATTGATTTGGATATTTTAAAACGGAAGAAAAAAAAGTAAATCACTCTGAATAATAGAATTTTAACTATTAGATTCATTTAAAATTTTCTATGAACCCAGAGCAAATAAGTTGTAAATGTATACAGGTTTTATTATTTCATTATGATTAACTTCAATTTGAAATTATGGAGTGAAAATTTATTTTGCCGGAAAAAACTACAAATACAGAAAAAAATATAAATAAATATTATTTCAGTAAATATGAGGACCGTGTACCTCCACCTCCTGTACCATATTCACCATGGAGAGAAGCTCTTTTTCAGTTTCTCGCCACACTGAATATAGGACTCGGAGGATGGTATATAACCTGGAGATGGACTTCTTCACTTAATCCTGAAGCCATGTGGTTTTCTGTAACTCTTGCTCTTGCAGAAACTGCTGCTTATATAGGAATGGTTCTTTTTAGTATAAATATGTGGTATGACAGAGAATTTATCATACCTGAAGTGCCGGAATTTATAACTGATTGTGCTAAAGATCCTTCTGCAGAGAAACGTCCCATTAGTATAGATGTTTTTTTCCCTACCTATAATGAAGATATTGAACTGGTGAGATTGAGCATAAAAGATGCAAAAAAAATTATCTATCCCTTTAACATAGATATAAAAATACATGTTCTTGATGACGGAAAAAGAGAAGAAATGAAAAAAGTTGCAGAAGAAGAAGGGGTCAATTATATTACAAGAAATAATAATGCAGGATTTAAAGCAGGAAATCTTCAAAATGCTATGGAACAGACTTGTGGCGATTTCATAGTCATATGTGATGCAGATACAAGACCTTTTCCTACCATACTTGCACATACACTGGGTTATTTCAGAGATTCTCATATGGCATGGGTTCAAACTCCACAGTGGTTTTTTGATATACCGGAAGGGGAAAGACTTCCTATCTGTTTCAAGAAAAAACTGGGTTTACCGGGAGAATTACTCGGTAAAATTATAGAAACTATTTATGGCCCCACCACTCTCGGTGATGATCCCCTGGGAAATGATCCTAAACTATTTTATGAGATTATATTGAAGAGAAGAGATGTTTTCAATGCTTCTTTTTGCTGTGGTGCCGGTTCCATTCACAGAAGAGAAGCTGTAATGGAGGCAGCATTGAAAAGATTTTCCCGGAAAATAACAGACCATGTGGAAAAATTTACAGGAAAAATAGAAGATAAAGAAATAAAAGAAGCAGTGTCTGAAACAATAAAAAGAGAAATGATAGAAGAAACACCTGTATCACCTTATATGTATCATGTTTCTGAAGATATATATACCTCTATCATTCTTCATTCCGATTCTGACAGGAAATGGAAATCAGTAATTCATCCACAGGTTGAGTCAAAGATGCTTTCTCCTCAGGATCTTCTCACATGGGTTATTCAGAGGTTTAAATATGCAGGAGGCTCTCTGGATATAAGGTCTTTCCTTCTGGCAGAAGGTTATGTACATGCTTACAGGTTATTCCTATCTTTCCTGTATATGGAATGTCGTATTCCTTCTGGCTCCTGTGGTATATCTCTATACAGGTATAGCTCCTGTAAGTGCTTACTCATTTGATTTTTTTAAACATATCTTCCTCTTCCTTATAGTAAACAGACTGGTTATTATGGCTGGCACCTGGGGCATAGATAACTGGAGAGCAGAACAGATTTATATGTCCTTTTTTCCTGTTAATCTACAGGCTATAAGATCTGTTCTGGCAGGAGAAAAAATTAAATTTCACGTAACTCCTAAATTAAGACAGGAAGGTTCTTTTCTCCATCTTATAAAACCACAGATTGCCATAATAATTTTGACTCTGGGAGGTATAATCTTCAGTTTTATCAAACTTTTCATGGGATGGAGCAGTGAAATGGGAGGTGTTATAATGAACAGCTACTGGGGTTTATTGAATGTAGCACTTCTTATGGGCATAGTGAGAGCTGCTTCTATGGAAGCCTGATGAACAGGAAGCAGGAAGCAGTGATCAATGAACAGGAATCGTTTATAATTATAAAGAGGTGATAAATTATGACCTTTAAAGAAGGTTTGATTAAATCAAGAAGTCATATAGTTTTTCTTCTATCTCTTGCCATAACTGTTACAGTTATATTTTTTCTTAATAGATGGGAAGTAGATAATATGGCCAGTGCAGGTAATACAAATACTGTTTCTCTGAATAGTCCAGGCCCTCCGAAGAAATTGAGCAAAGAAGAAATGGAATATGCTCTTATAGCCTGGAAGTATTTTGAAAATAACTATCAGGAAGATACAGGTATGGTAAATTCAGTTGATAATTATACGGCAGCTGCCATGTGGGATACTGCAGGAGCCCTTCTTGCCACTATAGCTGCAAGAGAACTGACTCTTATAGATGATAATAATTTTAATAAGAGAATGGCTAAAATGCTTGAAAGCCTTGAGAAAATGCCACTCTATGATAATAAATTGCCAAATCTTTCATATAATACAAAAAATCTTTCCATGGTAGATTATACCAATAAACCTACTGAGAAAGGCCTTGGATGGAGTGCAAAAGATATTGGAAGAATGCTTGTGCCTTTACAGATAATATGCTGGAATTATCCCCAGCATACTGAGTCAGTGCAAAAAATACTTGTTAAATGGAAACTTCAGAATGCTCTGAAAGACGGGATTATGCAGCATGGGGCACCGGTGGGAAACAGGACAGAACTTTATCAGGAAATAGGTCTCGGCTACGAACAGTACGGAGCAAAATCCTATCTGCTCTTCGGACTGGATGCGATGAAGGCAGCAAGATATGATCTCTGGATGGTTAATGTAGATATATATGGAGTCAAGGTTCCATGTGATAAGAGATTACCGAAAGATTACGGCGGCACACTTAATTTTACCCTGAGTGAACCTTATATCCTTATGGGACTTGAATTCGGATGGGATTCTCAGAGCCTTGATATGGCTATGAAATTACTTAAAGTTCAGGAAGAAAGATTTAAAAAAGAAGGTAAACTTACTGCAGCTACGGAAGATCAGCTAAACCAGAAACCCTATTTCTGTTATTATGCAATCTACTGTGACGGAAAAACCTGGACATGTTTTGACCACAAAAAGGAAGTTGGCAATCAGTTCAGAACATTAAGCACAAAAGCATCTTTTGCCTGGTATTCACTCTTTCCCGGTGATTATACAAAAAAATTGATGGATGAAGTCAAAAAATTAAATGATCCAAAAAAAGGCTGGTATGCAGGAAAATATGAAGATAGTGGTAAAGTAAATAATTGTATTCCATCCAATACAAATGCAGTCATACTGGAAAGTTTGTTTTATAAAGAAAAGGGAAAAATGTTAAATTTTTATAAATAGAAGATAAAGGAGGAAATGTTATGAAAATGGAAACAATTACAAAGAATAATATGTTAATTGTAAAACCTCTGGAAAAAAGGCTTGATGCAAAAGTGGCTGTTGAATTTAAAGAAGATCTCGCAAAGTTTGTGAAAGAGGGGAATAAAAATATACTCATGAATCTGGAGTATGTGGAATTTGTAGACAGTTCAGGCCTGGGTGCCATAGTGGCATGTCTTAAAAATATAGGCAAAGACGGTGATTTAAAATTATGTTCCCTTCAGCCTGCAGTAAAATCCCTTGTAGAACTGACCAGACTGCACAGGGTATTTCAGATTTATCCATGTGAAGCAGATGCTATAAGTTAAGAGAAATGAAAGGGAACAGGTGAGAGGAAATGTTTATTAATTCTCCATCATTATTTACCACTCACCATTTAATAAATTAATGAAAGAGGAATTAAAAATTGTAACTCCATGTAATTTTGAGCATGTCCGTCTCATAGGAGCAGTAATTAACAGGATATGCAGGGAATCTTCTATGAAGGATATGGATGTATGTAATTCAGAACTTGCTGTAGTGGAAGCCTGTACCAATGTGGTAAAACATGCCCATAAAGATAAGCTGCTGGAAAAATTATGTGTAGAAATTTTTATAGAGAGTGACAGAATAGAATTTCATGTCTATGACAAAGGCCCTGGTTTTGATTTAAATAAAAAAATTTTACATAATGAGGGACATGATTTATTATCAGAGTCTTCCCGTGGAATATTTATTATTAAAAGTGTTATGGATGAAGTGTATTACGATTTATCTCCCGGTGGAAATATAATGAGAATGATTAAATATAGAGTGGCAGAAGATAAGAGTAATTGATTATGAGGTCTTTTTTATAAATCTTCTTACGAGACTTACCGGCTTTATAAAAGATGATTTCAGTTATCCTTCCGATGACAGTGAGAGGGATTTGAGAATAGATTATATCAGAGGCATTGTAATGCTTGTTATGATATTGATTCATATAGAACTTTTTTCTCTTTATTATTTTCTTATATGGGAAAGAATTGGTCTTATTGCAGGAGCAGAAGGATTTGTAATACTGTCAGGCTTTGTTCTCGGTATGGTTTATAAAAAAAGAGTCTTTCAAAAGGTCTGGAGAAATACTACTTTTAACCTTTTTTCCAGAGCTTCTCTTTTATACTGTGTAAATATCTTTATAATTACCACCATAGGTCTTATAAGTCTTATACCATGGGTAAATGCCTCACAGGTTATGAGTTATACTGACAGAGGCAGCGGCACAGTCTATCCTTTATATCCTGCTATTGGCACAAAACTTGAAATTATCATAGGTCAGGCTCTTTCATTGAGCATTGGCCCACATCAAACACAGATACTCGGTCTTTATATATTCTTGTTGCTCTTAACCCCTCTGGCCCTCTGTTTTTTTTCTACTGATAAAACTCGATACTTTTTACTCATTTCCTGGATTATATATATTTTCAACAGACTTTACCCATACAGACTGACAGGATGTCAGTTTGAATATGCATTTCCCCTTCTTACATGGCAGCTTATTTTTTTTCACGGCATGGCAGCAGGATATCATCGTAACAGAATAGCTGAATTTACCAGAAGCAAATAGAAAAGGCCTTTTCTTATCACCTGTGGTATAGTTTTTCTTGGCTTTTTCTTTTTTGCCCAGAATCATACAAATCCTTTTATGCCTTCCTGGTCTACAATACATATAATTAAACCTGCCATATTTAATAAAATCTATGTAAATTATTTTCAGAAAAATACCCTTGGCATTCTCAGGCTGGTCAATTATTTTGTTGTTCTCGTTGTAGCCTACTGGATTCTTACCAGTTACTGGAAAATATTTAACAGATTACTTGGCTGGTTTTTTATTCCTATGGGACAGGCTTCTTTATATGTATTTATTGTTCATGTTTATTTTGTATTGCTCGTAAGTAATTTTTTCCCTTTTGGTTTTTCCAGGGAACATATGTTACTTAATACACTTGTTCATACGGGGGTATTACTTGTCATATGGGCTCTTGTCCGTAAAAAGATACTCTTTGACTGGATTCCCAGGTAGTGGGTTTTTAGTGTTATAATATAAATCATTTCTGATTTTCTTCTTTCAATATTTTTAACGACTTTAGATATTCATATAATTCCATATTTAACCTTTCTATCTCTTTTTTATTACCGGCTTTTGCGGCATCTTCCATCTTCTCTCCCACTATGGTTATCCGGTCAAAACCGTAAATACCTCCTGTTCCTTTCATTACATGGCCTGTCCTCTGAATGTCTTTCAAATTATTTTCTTCCAGTAATTTTTTTATATGTTCCACATCTTTATAACGATTTTCCATAAATTCCGGTATTAGCTCTTCCAGGTCAGGATCTATATAAACTACAGTTTCTTCTTTTTTTATTTCCTCTTTTTTCTGATCCTCAAAAGAAAATTCCTTTCCTTTTTTTTCTCCTGTGTAATATTCTATTATCTCTAAAAATTCTTTTTTTCTGAGCGGTTTTTGAATATAGGCAGAACAGCCTGCATCAATACATTTATCTATCTCTTGTTTACCACTGTGGGCTGTCATTGCAATAACGGGAAGTGTTAATCCACTGTGCCTGACAGTTTTTGCAGTTATATAACCGTCCATGACAGGCATTTCCATATCAAGTAATAAAAGGGACACACAGTGAATTTTAATAAGATCAAGAGCTTCCCTGCCGTTCTGCGCGAATATAATCCTGTAAAGTCCTTCCTTTTTAAGATAAAAATCTATTAATTTACGATTGTCAGCAGAATCATCTGCTACTAAAATAACAGGTCTTTTATCGAGCCATTTATTTACTGTATCAACAAGCATTTCCTTTTTAAAGGGTTTTGTTATATATTCATTTATACCTGCGGCCAGAGCTTTTTCCCTGTATTCTGTAAGGGCATGGGCTGTAACAGCTATTATGGGAACAGGTTTTTTATTCACTTCCTTTTCTTTTCTTCTTATTGCTTTTGCTGCATCAAAACCGTCCATTTCAGGCATCTCTATATCCATAAGTATGAGATCATAATTGTTTTTCTCCTCTGCTTCCACTGCAAATCTTCCGTTTTCAGCTATATCTACTCTATAACCGGCTTTTTCCAGTATGGTTTTCCCAATAGTTTGATTATCAGGATTATCTTCTGCGAGCAATATATTTTTTCTAATGTATATAACCTTTTTATCACTTTCTATTTCCTTTATATCTTCTGTTATATCGAAACGTAACACCTTCATAATAGTATTCAATAAAATCGACTGTTTAACAGGTTTTGTAATAGATGCGGAAATATTCAATTCTTTTATTAAAGGTTGATTGAATGCTCCCAGAGACGAAAGAATTATTATTTTAATCTCTTCAAAGAGAGGATTCTCTCTTATTTTTCGGACAAATTCCAGTCCGTCCATTTCAGGCATATTATGGTCAGAGATTATCAAGTCACATTTATCAGGTTTTTCATTCAGAAGTTCCAGGGCAGAAAGAGCACTTTTTTTCTCTTCTACAATGAAGCCCCATTCTTTCAGAATTTTACTCAGGATAAACCTATTTGTACTGTTATCATCTACAATCAATATAGATATTTTCTCGAAATCGGGATAGGAAAAATCTTTTTTTTCTTCTTTTTCTTTAAATTTGAAGGACAGGAGGAAATGAAAGGTAGAACCTTTTCCTTCTTCACTTTCCACCCATATTTTCCCTTTGATTAGTTCTATAAAGGATTTACATATACTCAGGCCAAGGCCTGTTCCTCCGAATTTACGTCTTGTCGAAGAATCTCCCTGAGAGAAACGATGAAAAATTTTCTCCAGATTTTCCTTAGAAATACCTGTTCCTGTATCGGAAATGGAGAAGTGAATATTTACCATATTTTTATCAGGATTATCTTCTTTCTCAACCTTTATTATTACTTCTCCTTTTCCTGTGAATTTGATTGCATTTCCTGTGAGATTTACAAGAATCTGCCTGAGAATATTCTGATCCCCTGTGATTATATCAGGTATGGAAGGATCTATATAACATATAAGCTCAATATTTTTGTCATTTGCTCCTATGGCAAAGATTTCAACAACATTTTCTACCACTTCAGAAAGTTTAAAAGGAATTTCATTTATAACCATCTGGCCTGCTTCGATCTTTGAGAAATCTAAAATATCATTGATAAGGCAGAGAAGTGCTTCAGATGAAGATTTTACAACTTTCAGAAAATCTCTCTGTTCTGAAGTTAATTCTGTGTCAAGTGCCAGTTCTGTCATCCCTATAATAGCATTCATAGGTGTTCTTATTTCATGACTCATATTTGCCAGGAAATCACTTTTAGCTCTGCTGGCTGATTCTGCTTCTTCCTTTGCTTTCTTTAATTCCACTTCCATTTTCTTTCTTTCAGTAATATTTCGGACTATACCTGTGAACTTTCTCTTTTCTCCGAGAAACATTTCATTTATTGCAAGATCGAGAGGAAATATAGCTCCATCTTTTTTACATCCTTTACATTCCCTTCCCATACCTATAACTTTCCTTATGCCACTGTCTATGTAATTGTTCATATATTCATCATGTTTTTCTTTATATGGTTCAGGGATCAGTATCTTCACATTCTGTCCTGTGATTTCACCGGCATTATAACCGAATATTCTCTCTGCAGCAGGATTGAATGTTTCTACTGTTCCTTTTTCATCTGTTGTAATAATTCCATCTACTACATTATTCACAATGGCTCTGAGTCTTTTTTCCCCGTCTTTAATAATCTTTTCCGCCATTTTTCTCTCTGTAATATCCATGGCTATACCCATGAAACCGAGGAGGTTTCCCTCTGTATCTTTCACAGAAGTTATAGAAAGAAGGACAGGAAAGTTAGAACCATCTTTTCTTATATAGGTCCATTCATGTTCATCTGCAATATCCTGCCTTGCTTTTGATACAAAAACTTCAAAACCAGGTTCCAGTGAAAGTTCTTCTGCTCTTTTAATCACTTCCTCCATGTCATGGATAATGACAGGTGTGGTTTTACCTGTAAGTTCTTCAGAAGTCCAGAGAAGCATTCTTTCTGCTGCTTTATTCATATATTTTATCGTGCCGTCAGTGGAGGTATAGATTATACTGAAATTGGCAGCATTGAAGATTGACTGCTGCTGCGCAAGGGTTTCTTTGAGTTTTTTTTCTATGTTTTTTCTTTTTGTTATATCTCTTAAAATTCCTTCTACTCCCGCAGGTTTTTTATATTTATCAAAAACTATACGGGCATTTACGGAAACCTCTATTATTTTTCCATATCTATTTTTAAGCTTTACTTCATAATCATTTACAGAACTGTATTTATATAATTTTTCCAGGAGTTTTTCTCTATCGAAATGATTGAGATACATATCCACTGCAGGTTTTCCTATTAATTCTTCCATAGTATAACCTGAATATTTTTCAATTGAAGGGCTGATAACTGTAATATTTCCGTTTATATCTGTTTTATAATATACATCCTGAAAGGATTCAAATATGGTGCGGTATTTTTCTTCACTTATCTTTATATTCTGACTTTTATTCCATCCTTTAATTAAGGAATCGCAGAGACAGTATAGTTCTTCTTTATTAAAAGGTTTCTTTATATAATAAATATCATCTTTTAAGTTTTCTCTTATAAGCTCAGGTGTTATATCTGAATAGGCAGTGGCAATAATAATAATTACTTCACGATCAATCTTTCTGAGTTCCATAGCAGTCTGGATGCCACTCAAACCTGGCATTCTCATATCCAGAATAGAAATGGGTATTTTATTTCCTTTTTCATATTCCTCCCTGAAATATTCTAAGAGATAAATTCCATTATCAAAGGTTTTTACAGTAAAACTCTCCTGGATTGTTTCTTCAGAAAAAAAATCAAAGTCCCTTTTATTTGAAAATATATCTTTATATAATTCTAATATAACCCTGTCATCATCGGCTATAAGAATATTTCTGTTATACACTTCCCACCTCTATTCTGAATTCTGTTCCTCTGTTTATTCCTTCACTGGATACAGAAATAGTCCCCTTATTCTCACTTAAAAAATTAAGGAAAGAATGAAGGCCCAGGCCATGACCATATTTTTTGGTAGTAAATCCTGCTTTAAATATATCAGGCATATTGTCTTCTTTTATACCTGAACCATTATCACGGAAAATTATAAGAACTCTGTTATCTTTATCATTGGTACAGATTTTCTCAGCTTTTATGAAAATGTTTCCTTTATCTTTATTTTCTGACTCTTCTATGGCTTCCATAGAATTTCTGAATAAATTGATTATACCATGAATAATCTGGTGTCTTTGATTGGTTATAAACAAGTCAGGTGATGAAAATTCTGTTTCCATCTTTATATTCCTTTTCTCAAGGTCAGATTGAAAATCATAGAGGATATTTTCTATAAGTTCCTTTATGGAAAATTTTTGAATAAATTTTTCTCTTTTCTTTCTGGTTTCAACAAAAGCTTCCTGCTGGTGTTTTATGGTGAGAATCATATGAGACTGGATCTGTGATATTTCCTCTGTATACTGATTTAATGCCGGTATAACTCTATTTAAGAGTATATCTTCAAATTTATCAATATCTTTAAGACTGCTTTCAGGCAAAGGATGTTCTTTTATTTTTCTGAAAATCTGAGGATATTGTTTCATGGAATCCAGAATATGTTTAAGCTTCAATAACTTGCCATCAAGGCCGGAAAGGGCATTACCGATATTATGAAGATAGGAACTGGCAGATTCAAAAAGCCCTGCATTATATGCAAGTTCCGCCTCTGTTTCTTTAATCTTTTCCCTTATCTGTGAATCTATTAATTCTTTTGTCCTCAAATCCAGTTCAAGAGACATCTGGTTGAAATTGGAAGAGAGTGTATCAATTTCTTCTATCCCGACCATTGCCAGATCAAGTTTCTTTAAATCTTTACCCAGATTGGATGTAGCTTCTGTAAGATAAATGACAGGTTCTGAAATCTTCTCCGACAGGTTGGTAGATTTTCTCAATAAGTATATAAAGAAAAGAAAATAAAATAAAAGCATTAAAACTATAGCTCCATAACCTATGTCCCTTGCAAGATATTCAAGCTCGTAAACAGGCTTAAATATAATATCCCTGTCAATAAGTAACAATAATCTCCATCCTGTTTCTTTTACCCTTTCCTGAAAGAGGAGATAAGTTTTTCCTTTAATGAAAAAATCAATATAATGAACATCTGAACCGAAGAGAGTTTTAATCTGTTTTACAATAAGTTCGTCTTTATTTTTTAAAATATTATATTCTTCCGGCTTTAAAACTTCTTTACTTACAGGGTTCTTATAAACATAGTCTTTTAATTCTTTTAAATCCATTAAATTCTCCACCTTTTCAGGCATAGCAAGAATCATTCCTTCATCATTTACAAGAAAAAGACTTGCTTCCCAGGGAAGATCGAGTTTAATAATATTTCTCACAATAATATCAATAGTAACATCTATACCTGTAACACCTTCAAGAAAATCCTTATTATAGACAGGAACAACACAGGAAAGCATCCATCCTTTTCCTGCAGGGTCTAAATAGACATCTGTCCATACAGGTTTTTTATCTGGATTATGTTTTATATCTGCTTCATAGTAAAAATTGAAATCTTCCATATGAAGATCTGGATCATATTGTTTATAAACTTCTGGAATAAAAGGATAATATCTGTTCATTTCATCGAAAGTGTTAAAATATACTGCCACAATATTCGAATTATTTTCTTTTACCAGTTTATAAAGAGGGTCAAAGGCTTCTGTTTTTAAAGCCTTTTGGTACTCTTTATCTTTAACCATGGTTCTTCTGCCATAAAAGAGACTGGATCCTCCGTTATCATTTACCTTGTAAAAAACTCCTTTTTCTGACGTTTTAAAACGCGGTGGTTCACAGGGGAGAGAAAAACTATCTGGATATTGAAAAAACCTCTGATTTTCTGATTGTAAAATTCTGGCATAATCAGATATGTATTTAAGTTCACTGTTAATCTTATCTGATTCTCGCAATAAAATATGAGAAATATCCTGTCTGACCTCGGTTAATAAAATATCTTTACTTTTGTAAGTAATAAAATTATTAATAGTAAAGTATAAAACCAGCAATACTATTTCTATGGCAAAGATTGGAATCAGAGAAGATGTAAGATAATTCCTGTAAATTATGGTTTTAAGAGATTTCTTGTTTTTTTCCATAAAAAATATCTCTCAAAGTAATTCAAGCGCCATAAGGCTTATATCATCTTCAAAGGCTCTGTCCTTCCAGGAAAAAAGAACTTCTTCTATCTTTTTCATTATTTCTTTTAAAGGTATTGTATGTAAACTCTTTAAAAGATTGACGAGTCTCCTCTGGGAATATGCCTTATGCTCTTTATTTTCACAATCTGTAATACCATCAGAATAAATGAATAATCTGTCACCAGAATTCAGACTGATTTCATGTTCTTCATAATCTGCATCAGGAAACATTCCAACAGGGAAGCCCCCTGTGCCTATAAGTGATGTTTCACCATCTGAAGATATATATATGGGAGATGGATGTCCTGCCTGTGTTAAAAGCAATTTTCTTTTACAGACATCTATAGTTCCATAGATCATAGTAAAATATTGCATTGTATCATTTTGATATGCTCTGTTGAGTTCTCTTACCACAGAAGAAGGAGATAATATCTCGTAACAGGGAGGTTCTGACATATAATGTCTTAATAATCCTCTGCTATCTGACGGTGAAAGGTTATGACTTAATGTTACAGAAAGCATTGCAGCAGGAATACCATGACCTGAGACATCCAGAAGGTAAAAAACTACAGTATTCTCATCTATCTTGAAAAAATTAAACATATCTCCTGCAAGAAAAGCTGATGGCTCAAATAGCCAGTCAAATTTTATACCGCAGAGAGTTAAATCTCTATGAGGCAGAAGTTCTCTTTGCATCTTTGCTGCAGCATCAAGATCACTTTTTATAATTGAATAGGCTTTATGCAGTTCTTCATTGGTTTCTCTGAGTTTTTTATTATGCTCTTCAAGTTCCTTTTCCAATCTTAATAACCTTTCACCTGCTTTTATCCTTACCTTCAGTTCTTCTTTATTAAAGGGTTTTACTATAAAATCATCTGCACCTGCTTCCATTCCCTCTACAAGATCTGTTTTCTGATCCTTTGCTGTAAGCATAATAATATAAATATAATAAGGGAAACAGGAATTTCTTATTTTTCTGCACAGTGAAGGGCCATCCATTCCCGGCATCATCCAGTCACTTATGACAAAATTAATATCCTCTTTCTGGATTACGTCCCATGCTTCTATGCCGTTACGGGCAATCATTACTTCATAACCCCATTTTTTCAGATATGTTGATAAAATAAGTCTTATTTCTGCAGTATCATCTGCAATAAGTATAACCATAAAGAGTGAAGAGTGAAGAGTGAAGAGTGAAGAGTGAAGAGTATTAAAATACTGATCACTGATCACTGTTCACTGATTTTACAGCCTCCATATATCTCTGGAATATTCCAGTATTGTCCTGTCACTCGAGAATTTCCCTGTTCTTGCTACATTTAATATAGCTTTAGATGCCCACAGGGGTTTATTATTAAAATCTGTATCTGCTCTTTTATGGGCTTCTTTATAAGACATGAGATCTGCAAGGTGAAAATATCCATCCCCTTCTTTAAGAAGCTTGTAATAAACCCATTTGAAAAGTTCAGGTTCTAATGGGCAGAATATATTATCTGCAAAGGAATCCATAATTCTTTTAATATGAGAATTTCCGTAATAATAATCCAGAGGGTTATAGGATCCATTGCTTTTCAATTCATCTATTTCACCTGCTTTAAGACCGAATATATAAATATTATCTGCCCCTACTTCTTCCATTATTTCAATATTGGCACCATCGAGAGTACCTATGGTAAGAGCGCCGTTAACAGCAAATTTCATATTCCCTGTACCGGAAGCTTCCATGCCTGCAGTAGAAATCTGTTCACTCAAATCTGCGGCAGGGATTATTTTTTCCGCAAGACTCACTCTGTAATCAGGTATAAAGATTACTTTTATAAGGTCTTTTACTTTTTTATCATTATTTATAATCATACCGAGATTATTTATAAATTTTATTATCTGTTTTGCCACCCAGTATCCCGGAGCAGCTTTCCCGGCAAATATATAGGTTTTCGGTATTTCCGGCAGAATGCCGTCTTCTATAATAGTTAAATATTCATGAATAATATTCATGACATTCAATAACTGTCTTTTATATTCATGAATACGTTTTGCCTGAATATCGAATAAAGAGGATGGATCTACCTTATAACCTGTTGTATCTTTAATAATCTTTGCAAGTCTCTCCTTGTTGGATTTTTTTACCCCCATAAATTCTTTCTGGAAACTGCTGTCTTCTTTATATTTTTCTACTTCCCTGATATTATCAAGATCCTTTATCCAGCCGTCTCCTGTTGTTTTAGTTAAGAGTTCAGAAAGAAGGGGATTTGCCTGATTGAGCCATCTTCTCTGTGTTATTCCATTTGTTTTATTATTAAATCTTTCAGGGAACATATGGTAAAATTCAGGCACAAGTGAAGTTTTTATAAGTTCACTATGGAGGGCTGAAACACCGTTTATGGAATGGCTTCCTGTTATGGCGAGATTTGCCATCCTTATCTGCTTTGGATTACTTTCTTCAATAAGAGACATTTTACTTATAACATGATTGTTGTCAGGCCAGATTTTTATTACCTCCCTGAGGAAGGAGCGATTGATTTCATATATAATCTGAAGGTGTCTCGGTAAAATCTTTTCAAATAACGGTACAGACCATTTTTCAAGAGCCTCAGGGAGCAAAGTGTGGTTTGTATAGCCAAGGGTTTCTACTGTAATATTCCATGCCTTCTCCCAGGGAAGATTATTTTCATCTACAAGGATTCTCATTAACTCTGCCACAGTAATGGAAGGATGGGTATCATTTAATTGAATGGCAATTTTTTCGGGAAACCTGTTCAAATCATTATGTTCTTTTTTAAATTTCCTCATTATATCTCTTATGGCACACGCTACAAGGAAATATTCCTGTATTAATCTGAGTTCTCTCCCTTCTTCAAAGGAATCCGACGGATAGAGAACTTTTGTTATTGTTTCAGTAAGCATTTTCCTCTCTACTGCTTTAAAATAGTCTCCTTCATTGAATATGTCCATGTCAAATTCATCTGATGCCCTTGCAGAAAATAATCTCAAGTAATTTACTGTTTTTCCTCCGTAACCTGTAACAGGTATATCATAGGGAACACCTACAATGTCCTGCCAGTCAAGCCACAGAGGATTATAATTTCCATCCATATCTGTGTCATGAACTATTCTGCCGTAAACAGGTATAATACAGCTGTCTTCAGGCCTTTTTATGAGCCATGGAGATTCCTCCCATAGCCATTGATCTGATACTTCAATCTGATAGCCATTACTTATCCTCTGTTTAAAGAGACCGAATTGATAATTTATGCCATAACCGTAACCTGCCAGATCGAGTGTTGCCAGTGAGTCAAGAAAACATGCGGCAAGACGCCCCAGACCGCCGTTCCCCAGGGCAGGATCATTCTCCTTTTCCTCTAAATCTTCAAGATTTATACCCATATCCTTTGAGATTTTTTCAAAAATATCATAAAGTCCCATGTTGTAAATATTATTTTCCAGCAGTCTTCCCAGGAGAAATTCAATAGATAGATAGTAGAGCCTTTTTGAACCTTCTTTAAAATATCTTTCTTCTGTTTCCAGCATGGTATCCATTATTCTGTCACGGACAGCATGGGAAAAAGCCATGAAAATATCCCTTCCCGTAATCTCTGAAAGTTCTTTTCCCATAGTATATTTAAGATGATATTCTACTGATTGTTTTATAGAGTCCAGGTCTTTGGAAAATTTTTTCATAGTTTTTTACCTCTTTATTTTTAAAGTTTTACTCAATAGGAATTCTATAAATTATTTCCAGAATCCTTTTTACTACTTCACTTACCCGATTCAAGTTGTTTAAAGTTGAGGGTTGAAGGTTGAGAGTTGAAATTAAACCTGAACTCTCAACTTTATAATAATTTAATAAAAATAAAAATTCCTATAGAAAATTTACAGTATCATCCAGTTTTAACCTGCCTCTGAAAGTATTTAAAGAAAACTGAGAAGGCACAGATCGTATATCTGCCAAACCCAGTCTTTCTTTTGGACTTACCTATAACCCCAGATCTTACTTTTTTTTTAATGTTAATTTCTATAATTATTTCAATGATAGAAAACTTGAAAAATGGGAGCCGGAGTTTACCTATTCTTTCGGTTATTCAGACTGGCATCCTGACACATTCAGTTTTACCTATTCCAACTACAGTGGAAATCATCTTTCTGTTGACGAAGGGGAAAGTTTTTCAGATTTCAATGAAGGAACCCTGAGTTTAAGCTACAAATTCGGATTACCGAAATTTATAGAAAAAGGCTTGCTTTTTGATAAGACCAGTTCCATTGCAGGCACTCTTGCCTATAATTATACTCTCACGGGCAAACATACATTAAATCTCGGTATGAGCTATAATATTTATGATCATTTTTATGTTTCTGCCTCTGCTTTTGTTTATCCCCAGGGAAACCAGGAGCCATGGAATCCTGATTTTATTTACAGTTTCGGTTATTTTAACTGGAGAGATAATACTTTTTCAATTCAGTATAATAACTATGCAGGTAACAGCTTTCCATGGAAAGAAGGAACGGCAGGATTTCTTGATGGTTCTCTAAGTATTTCATGGCACAAGAGTTTTTAGGAGATATGCTGTAAATGATCCGCATAAAGCACTTACAGTAGGCCAGGCAGGTTTACTTACTAAAATTACAGGCACATAGGTAACCACCAGTGTGGACACCAGAACATTTACTAATCCCCATGTTATACTTATCAGGAGAAAAATTGAGAACTGGATGACTTCTTTTCTCTGTCCCTGTCCTTTTAAAACCCATAATTTACTAAAATAATAATTATTAATAACAGCACAGGTAAAAGAAATAGCTTTAAATAAACCGTAGAAAGATCCGCCTTTATGTCCAAGACCTGTAGAGCAAAATATTTAATATGATGGTTAATATGAGAAAGATAAACTATTACCTCATCTCACATGTCACATCAATAATTATAGCAAAAAATTCCGAATTTTCATAATTTTTTTTAACAAACCTATTGCTACAGGTTTGAAATCCTATATAATTAGAGTGATTACAATAGAAAGGAGAGATATATTTGGATATTTTAAAAAGCATAATAAGATTCTTTAATACAGAAAATCCCGCAGAACAGGTAGCAGAAGGACAGATAATAGAAAAATCTCCGGTACAGGTAACAGAAGAACATATAATACCTGCGGCACCGGCAGAAGAAAAACTGCTCTGTCCGGCCTGTAATAAGAGTTTAACAGAGAAAGAAAAATCCGGTATAAAGATATGTTCCTGTTCTGATTGCCAGGGTTTTTTTATGACCAGGGAAGATATGAATTATCTACTCAATAATGATATACAGGAAGAGTGGAATGATTTATTTCAGGAGTATAAAACATCAGAAGATACCTTTAAAAGATCCAGGAATCTAAGAAAATGCCCTGTCTGCTCTGTCAGCATGGATAATATGCAGTTTCAATATTCTTCCGGCATATGGGTCGATTATTGTCCCGGAGGGCATGGTATCTGGATGGACGGTGGAGAAATGAAGCTTATAAGAGATTATACGTCAGGTACAAAGAATTTTTATGAAAAAATTGATAATAAAATACAGGAATCAGTGCCGGATGAACTTTATGAGTATCTCATGAGTATCTTACCAGATGAAAAATTCAATGATTATAAAAATAAAGCATTAAAAGAATATGCCATTTATTATCACATTAGCGGTAATGAGGCGAAAATTACAGTTCATAAACATGAGAAACATTCACTAAGTTTTGGTGTCCGGCATATCAAAACTCATCACGAACATGTAAATCTCAATGTAAAGGTGCCAGAAGATTATATGCGTTACCAGATTGTTGCCTATGCAAGAGAAGACGGATTAATCGATGATAAAAAAATAGAAAAAAAATAAATAAAAAATCAATCCTTTATTTTGCCTCATGTGATGGAAGAAATAACATATATTTCAAAACTTCTCCAATTCTTTCCGAAGCAAATTCCCATGTGTGTCCTCCGTTATATATACGAAGTTCGGCAGGTTGACCTGCTTTGCGGAGTTTTTCATAAAGAAGAGTGGAATGTAACTCTATATTAAAATAATCATCATCACCACATATGATATAAATGGGAAGTTTTGTATTTTTTTTGATGAAAGTTTCAAGATACACAGGGTAATTCAGTGATTTCCATATGTCACCATCATAGGGATCGCCAAAGATTCCCACTTTTCTTGCGGAAGAACTCTCAGGAGGTTCCGGATCATAAAGAGCAGGGTTGATTAAACCTGCAGCACAGAATAATTCAGGATAAATAAGAGCAAATCTGAGCGTTCCATAGCCACCCATAGAAAAACCTGCGAGAAATCTGCCGGAACGATCTGCAACAGTGCGAAATCTACTATCAATTTCCGGTATGAGATCTTTTATAAAAGCAGACTCGAACTTTTCTTTTCTGTCAACATACCAGCCTGTACCCACATCTGCTGTAACTGTTATAACAGGAGGTATCTCACCTGAAGAAATCATTCTGTCCAGAGTAATCTCTATTTTTCCGTTAATAACCCAGTCATTGTGATTGCCTCCGTTGCCATGGAGAAGATAAACAACAGGATATTTTAATTCAGAATTATCGTAACCTTCCGGCAGATATACGGTGTAAGTCCAGTTACGAACCAGTGAAGGTGAAAAAAATTCAACAGAATAGACTGTACCTGCTCTGGCAATGGAAAAAGAAAAAATCAGGATAAATAAAATAAGAGATAATTTATAAAAATTCATGATAAGTTTCCTGCCTGAAAATTACTCTATGATAATAATTAGGAATGACAATTAAATAACTGTATCAAATATATTAAATCGTGACGCGTAACGGGTAACGCGTGACGCGAGGAAAGAGACAATTAATAAAATTCTATTCCTTAATTATCTCTGATGAGAAACCTGCGGCCTATTTCATTCACATTACCTGCTCCGATAGTCAAAGCCACTGTATCAGACCCTGCATTTTTATTAAGGTAATACAGAACATCTTCAAATTCAGGAAGATAAAGAGCCTCTCTGCCTGTCTTCTTTATCTCTTCTGCCAGATGGCCGGAATTAATCTTTTCAAGTTCCGACTTATCATCTCTTGCATAAAATATACTGGGAAGTAGTACGAGATCTGTATCACTGAAAGATTCTGCAAATTCCTTTAACATCATCCTTGTTCTGCTGTGCTGATGGGGTTGAAATATAGCCCATATCTTCTTTTCAGGATATTTTTCCCTTGCTGCTCTCAGAAGTGATCTTACTTCTGTAGGATGGTGGGCATAATCATCAATCACTATTACTCCGTTTTTTTCTCCCATTAATTGAAAACGTCTTGCTGCACCACAAAAGCCAGACAGAACTTCTCTTATTGTATCTATGTCAAGGCCTGCCAGGAATGAAGCAGCTATGGCACCGAGAGCATTACTTATATTAAAAATCCCGGGTATCATCATTTTAAACTGTCCGCAATCTTTACCATTATGAAAAACATTGAAATAACTGATACCTTTTTCAAATTTTATATTTCTGGCACTCCATGTCGCATCTTTCATTACACTGTACCCTATGCCTCTGTCTTTAAAATCTTCAACTATTTTTTCAGTATAAAGATTATCAACACATCCTATGACAGAACCGGTGTCTCCTGTTAAAGATGCAAAGTCTTTAAAAGCAAATACAATTTCATCAATATCTTTATAATAGTCAAGATGATCTTCTTCTATATTTGTAATTACTACTGTTTCTGGATGGAGATTGAGAAAAGACCTGTCAAATTCACAGGCTTCTGCCACAAAGAAATCTCCCTTACCGGGGGAGGAATTACCTCCCAACTGCGGTATATCTCCGCCGCATACAAAGGTAGGATCAAGGCCGGCTTTATGTAATATATATGAAATAAGCGATGTTGTAGTGGTTTTCCCGTGGCATCCTGCTACAGCTATACCTTTTTTACCTTTCATCAATTCTCCGAGCATTTCCGAATATTTCTTTATTTCTATGGCATGTTTTTTTGCTTCTACCATTTCTTCATTATCATCTTTTATAGCAGCAGAACGTATGACTGTATCAATTGTGCCGTCAATATTTGATGCTCTGTGTCCCTGATGGAAAACAACACCCTGTTTGACAAGCCTTTCTATCTGTTCATTACTTTTCAGATCAGAGCCGCTCACTTCATATCCTCTATCTAATAAACATCTTGCAATGGCACTCATACCTATACCGCCAATGCCTACCATATGTATCTTTTGTGTCATTAAAAAATCGCTACCTTTCTTTATTGGACATTCGAAAATTATTCTCTATAGTTAAGACTTTTCCTTTATTTTTTAAAGTAATTAAGCTTTATTATTATAGTACTTTCTATTTATGTAAAAAACTATATCTAAATGAAGGTATATAATGAAGAAGCTAGAATTATTAAAACTTTAAATGATTAAATGTTCATGAAAATCTAGCCTCGCGTCACGCGTCACGCGTCACGCGTCACGATTAAAAGGAAGGAAGTTATTAATGATTACAAAAAAAATCAAAACAATGATGTTCATAGACTGGGATATGTGGGAAACTCTCACTGCATTTATGAACTATGTAGACCCTGTTATAAACTATAAAGGAAAGGAATATAAAGTAGAACTGGGAAAACTTACGGCAAAACCTCATTTATGCGGCACAGACATAAAAGAAGAAGCAGATTTTATAATAGACAGATGTTCTCACTGGAACGGATATTATAAATGTATGGCCCATACTGCTATGAATTCAGGTGTAAAATTCGCCAATAACAGTCAGACCAATTCAAATCTTGATAAACAGAACTGTTATGATGTACTTATAAAAGGTATGAACCCTAAGGATCGTCATCCTGTTACAGTACTTTTACCTCAGTTCAACCCTTACACAGAAGATCAAATCAGGCAATACTGGTGGCAGGAAGAAAAGGAACTGCTTATTGCCAACACGAAATTCGGTTTTGATTCTGACAGAAGTTATGTTGACTGGGAAAAATTTAATTCCAAAATGAAACGTTCCAAACAGATAGATGGAAAAATAAGAGAAATAAGAGCAGCATTTTATGAAGGCGGAAATTATCTAAAAGAAGCAATGGAAAAATATTTTGATAACAAATTCCCCATCTATTTAAAGAAAGCCTTCGGAGGCGGTGGAAGTGATGTTTATAAAATACACAGTCTTGAAGAACTCTATGAAAAATACGATGAAACAGGCGGAAAGGTATTTCACATACAGGAAGCTATCGAAAATTTTGATATATTCATAAGATGTATGGCTATAGGCCCTCAGGTACTTCCTATGAAATATCAGCCAGATGCACCAATTCATCAGCATTACAGCGAAGAAAAAATAAGGATAGATAAGGAAATTTTTGAAAGACTCAAAAATTATGTGCTCCTTATAAATTCCTATCACAGATGGACCTATAATTCCTTTGAATGTCTCATAAAAGAAGGGGTTATACATCCAATAGATTATGCAAATGCATGTCCTGATAGTTTCTTTACGTCTCTCCATGCCCACTTCCCGTGGCTTATATGTGCCCTTGTAAAATGGAGCACCTTCTGTGCCGTAACAGAAGTTGATTTAAGGGTTGATATGGAACAGAAAAGATATCAGAAGGTTCTGAATGACCCGAAGGTATCACAGTTGAAAAAATATGAATTCTGTGCGGAAATGAACAGGGAATACTTCCAGATTGATAAGTTCCAGGAATACTGCGAAGAAAACTTCAAAGGTCTGGAAAATAAAATGATAGATTTTTATGACAGGAATATAGATAAAATAATCGATCTATCCATACATTACAGTGATTTTCCGAAGGAAGAACATGGAAATATGAAAAGATATTATAAAAATCTGATGGAAAATAATTTCAGGGCAAATGCACAGGATTATCTTACACCGGTAATTTTTGAATAGGGAATCGTGACGCGTGACGCGTGACGCGTGACGCGTGACGATTATAAGGAAAAAGACTGTGGCAAAAAAATATTCACATAAAAATCCATGGACTGAAGAAGAAATGGAAGTTCTTGAGAAACTGAAAAGTCCCTGTCTTATACAGGAATTTATCGACAGTAATTCCTACAGTGACGATCATTTTTATCGTTCTCCCAGACGTGTTCTGAGGGACAGAAAAGCTCACTGTGTTGACGGAGCATTCTTTGCAGCTGCTGCCCTTCGAAGACTGGGTTATCCTCCTGTTATTATGGAAATGACAGCCTTCAGAGATGATGATCATGTTATTGCCATATATAAAAAAGACGGATTTATGGGATCTATTGCAAAATCCAATTTCGTCGGCATACGTTTTCGAGAACCAATATTTAAAACAATAAGAGAACTGGTTCTATCTTATTTCGAATTTTATTACAATGTTGAAGCGGAAAAAACACTGAGAGGCTATTCTGTTCTTTTACCTCTCGAACAATTTGACGAACTGAACTGGATGACAGATGATAACAGTATAGAGCCTGTTATAGATAAACTTGAAAAATCAAGACATTATCCTATAATGCCGAAAACAACGGTAAAAATCCTTTCACCTGTAGACAAACGCAGTTATGACGCAGGGTTACTGGGAGTAAATGAAGCTGGGCTTTACAGGCCTGGAAAATCGTGAAAGGTGAGACGTGAAAGGGAAAAAATCTGAATTATCTTTTCACGTTTCACTTTTCACTTTTCACGAAATTAAGTTTAATAATTTTAAAAAGAGAGGGGCATATATAAAATGTTTGTAAGAGAAGGTAAAAAAACAGTACTTATAATAGGGGGCTCAAATGTTGATATTAAAGGCCGTTCTAAAGGGGTTCTTATACCTCACACATCAAATCCCGGTACAATAGAACTGAGCGTTGGAGGTGTGGCGAGAAACATTGCAGAAAATCTGGGAAGATTGCAGGTAAATACAACTCTCCTCACAGCTATAGGAGAAGATGAATATGGCACTCTTATAAAGAAACGTACTGAAGAGAGCGGAGTCAATATGTCAGAAATTATCTGCTCTAAAGAACACCGTTCGAGTATATTTATGGCAGTGTTAAATAAAAAAAGTGATCTCGAAACAGCAATATCAGATATGGTTATACTGGATCTCATAACTCCTGAATATATAAAATCAAAAGAACATTTATTTCAGGAATCTGCAATTGTTGTAATAGATGTAAGTATACCCAGAAAAACCATTGAAGCAGTGATTGACATATGTCAGAAATACACAATTCCTCTCTGTGTAGAACCGGTATCTGTAAGTAAAAGTGAATATGCAAAGGATTTACTGGATAAAATAGATATTATAACCCCTAACAAAGATGAAGCGGAAATGCTTGTAGATATATCTATTGATGATATGGAAAGAGTAAGAGAAGCAGGAGAAATTTTACTCAATAAAGGAGTAAAAATGGTAGTAATAACCCTGGGACCTGAAGGAGTATATCTTGCAACTGCCAACCAGAAAGGATTTATATCATCTGTTGCAACACTGGTAGTCGATGCAATAGGCGCAGGAGACGCTCTTGTCGGAGGTCTTATATACGGACTTATGAAAGGACAGTCGGAAGCTTCTGCAATTGCTTCAGGAGTTGCTACTGCCACTATTACTCTTTCATCAAGGGAAGCAGTAAGCCCTGATTTAACTCCTATCAAACTTGAAGCTATATACAGAGAACTTGAAAGTAGAATGCTTCTGAGAAAAAATCTTGTTTAAAGGAAGATAATTTTATGTTTAATTCATCTTATATAGTATTTTCAGATAAAATCAGACATGCTCTTGATAATAAAAGACCTGTCCTTGCACTGGAATCCAGTGTAATTGCCCAGGGTCTTCCCTATCCTGTAAATATGGAACTGGCAGAAAAACTTGAAGACCTGGCAGAAAGTCTGGATGTCACTCCTGCTACAATAGCTATTATAAACGGTAAGATAAAAATCGGTCTTAACAGAAGTGATATAGAGAAACTTGCTACAGAACAGGGTTTATTCAAAGTAAGTAAAAGAGATATACCTCTTGTAATAGCCAGAGAAGGTTCAGGAGGGACAACTGTTGCATCTACAAGTTTTATTGCATCAAAAGCAGGTATTAAAGTATTTGCTACAGGCGGTATAGGAGGAGTTCATACAGGAGGGGAAAATACCTTTGACATTTCTGCAGATCTTACCGAACTGTCTCAGACTGACACAGTAGTAGTATCGGCAGGCCCAAAATCAATTATAGACTTAAAACTTACCCTTGAATATCTTGAAACTCACAGTGTTCCTGTAATAGGATATAAAACTGATACCTGTCCTCACTTTTTTCTGGGCCACAGTAAATATCCGGTAAGTATGAAAGCCGATACAGTAGATGACATAGTAAAAATAATGAAATTAAAAGAAAAACTCTCCTTACAGGGAGGAATACTTGTAGTAAATCCATTAAAAGAAGAATACTGTCTTTCTGAGAATGAATTTACAGATGCCCATACAAAAGCTCTTCAAGAAGCCAGAGAAAAGAAAATTGCAGGCAATAAAATAACACCTTTCCTTCTGGAAAAAATCAATATGATTACATCAGGAAAAAGTCAAAAAGCCAATCTTATACTCCTTGAAGAGAATGTAAAACTGGCATCTGAGATTTCTAAAACTTACAGTAAAATCTAAACCATATAGCCAGGCAACAGGAAATAAACTACTTAAAAGATAGAACCTGTGCCTGGTAATTTTATTCTATAGAATTTAATTTCTTCATAAGTCTTGATTTTTTTCTGGCTGCTTTATTTTTATGTATTTTACCTTTACATACTGCTCTGTCTAATTGACCTTCTGCAATTCTGATTGCTTTGAGAGATTCCTCTTTGTTTTTACCTTCCAGAGCATCAAGAGCATTTTTACAGACAGTTTTCATAGAAGACATGATCATTTTATTTCTGATTCTTTTTCTTTTTTCAACGCGATTTCTTTTTATAGCTGACTTAGTATTTGGCAACTGCTTCACCTTCCAACATTTATGATTTTTCTATAAACTGAACGATTATATCATAAAAAAAAACAAATTTCAAGAGTTTTTTTATAACAAGGATATAGAGAAGAATTCTAGAATATTTTATTATTATTGTTCTGTACCTGACTGGTTAAGGAATGACAATTAAATAACTGTCTCAAAGATATTAAATCGTGACGCGAGGAAAGAGACTATTAATAAATTTCCATTCCTGAATAAAAATAAGACAAACAATTAGAGGCAACAATATGAAAGATAATATATTAATAAATAAACTTTTTAACACCTACAGGAAATATTCTGTTTTCATAATAGACGATGAACATATATCTTCTGAACTTATAATTCCTGAGAAAGAGGAACCTGTCTCTCCTGTTGATAGAGAAAAAGAAAGAAAATTTCTTTTACTGTTAGAGAAAAATTTTAACAAATATTCCTTTGAATTTTGACCGGAATGTTGACAGGGATTAAAGGATTATAGGATTATCAGGATAATATCATCCTGTTAATCCCTTTAATTTTATTAATCTCTCTTAAATTTAAAGGTATCTATTATGGACTTGAACTCTTTTTTAAAGATATCATATCCCTTACTATCTGTCCCCATCTGAATAATATAGGCTTTCTTATCTTTAATAAAATAATATATATCTGCCACCATACCCTCCTGTGTAAGACGAAGACATTTTGCAGAACATCCGTCCAATGTTATATCTGCCTCTGAAAGAATATTCACTTTTTTTGGATCAACTCCCTCGGTAGTTACCATTTTTTTTACTTTTTCCAGAGAATCCTGTGCTTTCAGAATTTTTATCGAACAGGAAGCAAAATGACTGTCTTTACAGGTAATAAATTCTACTGGGCCTCCTTTTTCTTCTGAATGTCCGAGCCATCCGGCAGGGAAATTAACAGAAAATCTATCAAAAGGATCTTTAAAAAGGCCGCTGTTATAATTATATCCTCCTACAGTCTGTTCTACCTGGGCCATGACAGGTGCAATGAAGAGTAAAATCATTATTGCTAAAAACTTTTTTTTCATAATATATACCTCCTATTGGTGAAAGGTGAAGGGTGAAGGGTGAAGGGTGAAAAGAAATAGTTTTAATCGTTTCACGTTTCACTTCTTCACTGCTCACTTTTTAGGTGACGGAGAAGGCTTAGTGCCACTCCCTGTTTTCCCGGAAGTTATAATATCATCAAAAGATTTTTCACCTGGTGAGAAAGAAGAAACTATTTTATCAAAATCACCTTTAAAATTATTATAAGCTTCCTTTGTCGTATCAAAATGTAATATTATACATTGATTGCCTTTGATAAAGAAATATTCATCCAGGACAAGTACTTTTTCCTGTTCACCTTCTTTATATTTCTCTTCCATCCTTATAAAAAGACCATCAACACCTGCTACAGTTGTACCTTTTCTGGCAGTATTTTTAATACTATGACCTTCACTTTCCTGATTAAACCCTTCCAGAACCCAGGAAGCTATTTCATCAATAGTCATTCCGGATTCCACGGGAAAACCGTAAACATAACAACTGGCAAAATTATTTTCCCCTTTAACAGAGGTAAAAATACTTTCCCCATTTTCTGTATATACTTCCCATCCGTCAGGCAGAGTTATTTTATATCTATGCTTTGGATCATCAAATACCTGAACCTTTGTATTTTCCTGACAGTATAATATACCAGATGAGAAGATAAAAAGAAATAAAAACGAGAAAAAAGCTAATATTTTTATATTCATACTATACACCTGCCTTATTAATATTATAATTCTTTTCGTTACGCGTAACGCGTGACGGGAAAATTATTTTATGGATTGTTGATATCAACTATAAAATGCTATTCTAGAAAATTCTATTCTAGATTAATTTCTATTATCCTTCCATAATTTTCTATGCAAATACTATGCCAAAATATTTCAGGGGCGACTCGCGTCGCCCCTGAATAATGGAGGTAAGCGGATTTGAACCGCTGACCCTCTGCGTGCAAAACAGATGCTCTTCCAGCTGAGCTATACCCCCAAAAAAACAGAAATTTTTTCTATATAAAATTCCCTTATGGGCCCTTCTGGATTCGAACCAGAGACCTCATCCTTATCAGGGATGCGCTCTAACCAACTGAGCTAAGAGCCCAAATTTACCGAAACACAGTTTATCACATTTACCTTATACTTGTCAATATAAATTTTACAGCTTAGAAAATAAGAGACTGTAAGAAAATAACCCTGGCAAATTATTAGAACGTTTATCATCCTCGCGTCACGCGTTACGCGTTACGCATCACGATTTAATATATTTGAGACACTTATTTAATTGTCATTCCTAACTGAAAATATTTTCTCTTTAAGTTTAAGATATTCTTCTTCAGACAGATGTGATTTTATACTTTCCAGTGCTTCATCAGGTTTTATATTATTCTTTGAATAGGTTTGCTCTGCTTCTTTAGAAACTTTCTTAAATCCTTCTTTTAAATCTTCAGGCGTTGCAGATCCCTGTGTTTCAAAATACAAAATTGCCATTTCACCTATACCAAAAGTCCATCCATAAGCAAAAGGCATAGAGATCATAGAACCTATAAAAGGTATAAATTTTACAACAGTGGAACAGAGCAGTCTGCCCAAAAATCCCCCTGCTATAGTACCTACAAGAGCTTTTGCCGTATCATAACTGATTGTTCTGTTGTATTTTTTTGCTATAGTTATTACCATTGCAATTTGAAGGGGAGCCATCAAAAAAAAGTCTGCAAAAGGGATGGGTATGGCTGCAATACCGGCAATTGCTATCGCAAAAGATTGTATAATCTGCCTGCATTCAATAATTCTATTTGATTTCATTTATTACACCTCACAGATCTTCTTTAACTATAAAATCGACATGTCCGCTGCCTCCGGCAGGGAGATTTATAAATTTAGTTCTTTCATCTTCCGAAATCAAAACTATACCGGGAGGAAGAGTCCAGTCATCAAGTTTTAAAACATGAAATCCTCCTTTTATATTTGTAATTGAATATTTTCCCTCAGGGCCGGTAATTACAATTATACCATTCTCCATAATAATTACTACTCCTTCTATCCCTCTGTCTTCTTCATCCTGATAACCATTATTATTTTCATCAAGATATACTTTTCCAAGAATAGTCCCTTCCAGACCAAATATGTTATTCTCTCTCTCAAAAGCGACACTATAGTCAGATAAAAGAATAAATAGGAGTGAAATAAAAAACAATAATCTTATTATCATTTTGTCAGTTGCTCTACATGCCTTTCTATTTTTTCCTGAAGATAGGTATCTCCCTGGGATACGGAAAGTTCATAGGCTTTTTTCAATTCATTTACAAAAGCTTCTTCCTGCCCTGTTTTACTGTAAGCTCCTGCAAGATTATAATGCAGGTAAGCATCTCTAGGATTAAAGAGTAAAAGTTTTTTATAATTTTCTATGGCATAACCTGTTTTCCCATCGGCCATATAACATGCTGCAAGTAATCTGTAAGTTTCCAGATCATTTGGGAATACCTCTATAACTGATTTAAATTCAGCTATAGCTTTCTTCCACTTCTTCTGTCTGTAATAAATTCTTCCAAGATTAAAATATGCATCTCCTTTATAGGAAAGATTGTGAGATAACCTGATAACTGATTTATTCTCTTCTATAGATTTACTGAGATTGCCCTGGTATTCATAAAGTTCTGCAAGATTTCTGTGTAAAAGTTCGTTATCAGGTTCAATTTTATATGCTTTATTTAATTCTAAAAGAGCTTTCTTATAATTTCTAATTTTCATATAAGCAGAACCAAGATAGATAAGAGCAAGAACGTTCTTCGGTTCAAAAATTAATACTTTTTTTAAATGATTAATTGCAGGTATATATTTACCCTGTTCTATATATATCTGTCCTAAATAAAGATAAGCTTTACTGTTATCAGGTTTCAACTCTATTACACGTTTAAATTCACTGATGGCCTTATATATCTGTTTTTTTTCTCTCGAGGCTACACCTAAATTATAGTGGGCTTCCCATTTATCAGGATTTAATTTCACAGCCTGTTCATAGGATTTATTGGCTTTTTCCTCTTCGCCTGTCTGCCTGTAGGTATTTCCAATATTAATCCAGGCATCCCCATTATTTTTATCTATAGTAATAGCGAGATCAAAATATTTAAGTGCTTCTTTATAGTCTTTAATTTCATAGTATATATAACCCAGTCTGTTACAGAGTTCTGAATTATTTGGATCTAATTTTATAGTTCTTTTATATTCTTCTATTGCAGACTCTGTTTTTCCGGCATTGTAATAAGACAGGGCCAGATAAAAATGTCCTGCTACACTATCAGACTTTAATTTTACTACCCTTTTAAATTTTTTTATAGCTTCATGCCATTTTCTGGCCTTAACACAGTTCTGCCCCTCTTCAAAGATTAATTCAATATTTTCCTTCTTTGCAGAAAAAAACCCTCTTGCGTAAAGACCAAAAAAAAGAATAAAAAGCAAACATAATAGAGGTAAAAGTTTTTTAAACATAAAAAAGGAGAACTTACTGTCCCCCCTTGTGAGCTACCTATAAATAAATTCAACAGGCTTCCTGGTTCAAAGACTGAACTTGCCATTGAATCCTCAGTAGATAGAAACTCAAATTCCCCAGGCGTTAATTCCCTACGCGCCGTAGGTACTGAGGAAAATATATCATCTGAAATGATAGTGTATATAAAAATTTAATTAATTACTTTTTTGGTTGTTCTTTTTGTTTTGCTTCAAGTTCTTTGAGAGTCTTTTCTACATCGGCAGAGAAAGCCTCGACCTGAGCTATTATCTGTGTTGCCTGGAAGGCCAGTTTCAATCCTTCATCTAAATGGGACACATTGTTATCATCAAAATACTTCTTCAATTCAGTAAAGGCTTTATCATACTCATCAAAGGCTCTTTTAGCAAAAACAAATACATCACCGAACATCTTTTCTTCTTCTTCTGTAAAGAAAGAAGTATCGAGTTGTTCATATT
>Ga0351856_1017_pt1 | contig 41053 bp, 32 predicted proteins | sample BONcelHFGM3001D8_FD_206798 | JGI IMG/M metagenome (GOLD analysis project Ga0351856, IMG submission 206798) | Enriched cells from coal bed in the Powder River Basin, Montana, United States - BONCAT cells FGM rep2 HSBNCT.FGM.300.1.D8 ... | reverse complement strand
GGAAGTCATGGCGAAGACCGGATATGATAAAAAGAAGGTTGCAAACATTTTTTACCGGTTGAAAGCAAAGGACGATGTCAAAAACGACAAGGACGGGATTTATTATTATAACAGCAACAAACACGACCAGACGATGTTAAAGGCAAAATAGCCGGGTTCATGACGTCACCAGTCACGCTTTTTATCCAATGTCTCCTGGATGCCTTTCATCCAGAAGCATGCCAATCAATTCTTGATGTGTTCAGACGACTGAACATTTCGGTAATCATTCCGGAAGATCAGACATGCTGCGGTCAACCGGCATTCAATTCCGGGTATCGCCGTGAGGCCGGAAGAGCCGCAAGACATTTTTTGGATGTATTTCAGAAGGCCGATATCATTGTATGCCCATCCGGGTCCTGTGTTTATATGATTCGGCATCATTATCCCCTTCTGTTTCAAAATGACAGGGTTCGGCTGAATCAGGCTAGAGAAATTGGCTCGAGAATCTATGAATTCTCAGAGTTTCTGGTGGATGTTCTGGGGATTGTTGATGTGAACGCTGCTTATTCAGGTCGGGTGACTTATCATGATTCCTGCCATCTGGCCAGAGGACTGGGTATTCGGGAGCAACCCCGGCAACTGATTCGCCATGTCAGGGGGGCTGAGTTGGTTGAAATGCCTGATTCGGACCGGTGTTGTGGGTTTGGGGGTGGGTTCAGCTTCAAATACGCGGATATCTCGGCTGCGCTGGTTGATGACAAGGTCAATGCTATCCTTGCATCCGGCGCCGATACAGTGGTTGGCTGCGACATGGGATGCCTGATGAATATTGAGGGTCGATTGTCCCGGACAGGATCAGCAGTTCGCGTCATGCATTTGGCCGAGCTGCTGGTCCAAGGCGGCATAACGGCCAGGACATGATGACTAACCGAACCGAACATTATGTTGAAGAGGCCCTGAAAGGCATTCAAAATCCGGTCCTTCACAAGTCTCTGGCAGGTCTTCAGGAACGTCTGGGAAAAGGAGCGCTGGCGGCATATCAAAATCTTCCGGAGGGACCGGCGCTACGGCATGTGGCTCATGACATGCGCATGTCAGACATCCTGCATCTGGATGTGCTTCTGGAAACCCTGACAGAACGGATTCAGCAGCAGGGAGGCCACGTCTATTTCGCATCTGATGCCAGGGCAGCGGTACAATACTGTATCGATGTCGCGGCCCAAAATGGGGTGAAACGGGTCGTCAAGGGCAAATCCATGGTCTCTGAGGAGATCGGACTGAATTCGGCACTGGAGGCCGAAGGTATCGAGGTCACCGAGACCGACCTGGGCGAATACATCATTCAACTGGCCCAGGAGCATCCATCCCATATTATTGCTCCCGCAATCCATAAGACCCGGGAAGACGTCGGCCACCTGTTTTCCCAAAAACTGGGTATTCCATTTACCTCTGACCCTCCCACGCTCACCCGAGCAGCCAGAAAAGCCCTGAGAGAAAAATTCCTGAATGCCGATATGGGCATATCCGGATGCAATCTGGCCTGCGCACAAAGCGGTCATATCACCATCCTGTCCAATGAAGGCAACATTCGAATGGCGTCAACACTTCCCCGCGTTCATATTGCGATTATGGGAATGGAGCGCGTGGCAGCCACGCTGGATGAACATCAGGTGTTGCTGCGATTGTTGTCCCGAGGGGCTGCGGCCCAGAAAATGGCCGGATATGTCAGCTATATCGGGGGCCCCAGGCAGCCCAATCAGTTGGATGGACCGGATGCGTTTCATCTGGTGATTCTGGATAATGGCAGAAGCCGGATATTGAAAGATCCGGAATTTCGGGAAATGCTATGCTGTATTCGGTGCGGCGGTTGCCTGAATGTCTGTCCGGTGTATGCCCGGATTGGGGGTCATGCCTATGGATATGCCTATTCCGGTCCGGTTGGCGCTGTCGTGACACCGCTTCTGATCGGCATCAACCGGGCATCAGATCTATGTCAGGGAGAGACGCTCTGCGGCGCATGCCGGGATGTCTGTCCGGTTCATATCGATATCCCGCGAATGTTGCTTGCGCTTCGCGCCAAACTGGCAGATGGGGATGTGACTTGGAACGTCAGACGGAAAAGTCGGGTCGAGAAAGCATCCTTCATGCTCTGGTCATGGCTTATGACGCATCCCCGATTGTATGAAATGTTTCTGGGGCTGGCGGCAGCGGGGCAGAAAATGATTCCTTCCAAAATCGAAAACGGGATGATTCTCAAACTGCCTGGCCCTTTTGGCGGATGGACACAAAGCCGGGACCTGCGGCCATTGGCAAAAAGCCGGTTTGTTCGGTCATATCGGCAGGGAGGGCATGATGCGTCGGAACCATCAGAATGAGTTTATCCAGACGGTGCGTGCGGCTCTGGGCCATCCTGCATTCATTCGCCGCAAGGCTCCGGAACTGTTCCCGCATCAGCCATGCCTGCATGCAGCCATTTCTGACCAGGCTCTGAACCGAAGTGTGTCAGAACGCCGGTTGCTTCTGGAGAAATTCCGGCAGGAAGCGATTCCCCTGAATCTGGATGTCATCGGTGTGGACAGCGCCCATGATGCGGCTGAAACCATTGTCAGTATAGTTCGTCAGAAGGAAACGGAGTGGGGCCAGACCAAACATATCGTAACCTGGAAGCATCCGCTGATTGATCGCCTTAATCTTTCGGACCGACTGTCAGGCATGGACATGCCGGTTCATGTTGCAGAAATTGAAATTGCTGACCGGGATGAATTTTGCAAGCAGGCACAACACGCAATTATCGGTGTGACGTCAGCAGACTATGCCATAGCCGAATCTGCCACACTGGTTCTGAAAACCCGTCCAGGCCAACCCCGGTCCGTATCCCTGACGCCATCCATTCATATCGCGGTGATCACGCTGAATCACCTGATTGACAGCTTCCGTGAACTTTACGCCATTCTTCAGTCAGACCCGGCAGACGTGGCCGAGGGTCTGACATCGTGTATGACATTTATTTCAGGTCCCAGTAAGACGGCTGACATCGAAGCCTGCATGGTTCATGGCGCCCATGGACCGCGTGAGGTTTATGTGCTGGTTCTGTTATCACCGGATCAGCTCACTGCCCAGAATTCCCAGAAACAGGAGAATGCTGATGGCGCTGTTGACGTGGAAAAAAGCGGCCTGAATGCGGCTGAGATCATCCGGTCGAACCAGGCGGTGTTCAGCAACCAGTAATGCGCCGATGATCAGAACGGTTAAAAGATACAACGCCCCCATGTCAAAGGCCAGGTGCATGAAAAACAGACACAGAAATGTCAGCAGATGAAGCAGCGATGAAACATGAAAGGCTGCCTTGGCGCCCCATTGGGCCGGAATGGAAAAAAGCCCGGCAGACCGGTCAAAATCCAGATCCTGACAGGCATACAGAATATCAAATCCTGCGATATAGGTTAGCAGTGCCAAACACAGCAACAGAATCGGCCAGTCAATCCGGCCGCTGACAGCCACCCATGCGCCCAGCGGCGCCAGGGAAATACTGAATCCCAGATAAACGTGGGACAGCGTCGTGAACCGTTTGGTATAGGAATACAGAAACAGAATCCCCAGAACCGGTATGGCCAGAATCAGACACAGTTGGCTCAACATGCCTGCCGAAATACAAAACAGGGCAGCCGATATCATGACAAACCACCCGGCAGATTGTTGGCTGAGACGGCCCGAAGGGATTTCCCGATCGGATGTGCGTGGATTTTGGGAATCGAAGCGGGCATCCACAATCCGGTTGAATCCCATTGCCGCCGATCGGGCCGCCACCATCGCGGTCAGAATCCAGACGATTTGAAAACCAGTTATGGGATAATGCCGGTTTGCCAGAATCACGGCAGCCAGTGCAAAGGGAAGGGCAAACACGGTATGGCTGAATTTGATCATATGGCCATATACGCCAACTTTCTGCCATAGGAAACCCGATTTTTCATCGGATACATTTCTACCGGTTTCCACAAATTTCCATGCACAGAATGTCCGTTCCAGGTAATCGACCGCCTCGACCAGCAGAATCCCCAGAAGGCTCATGCCCATGATGCCGACAAACATCCGACCCCCATCAAAACGTCCCCAGGAATCCATAATAAAAAATCCCAGGCCGCTTTCTGTGGCAAACGATTCCACAAAAAAGAGCACGGCAATAGCGGTTCCCGCACCGATGCGAAGGGCTGTGAATCCCTGGGGCAGAGCCGCCGGAATCAGAACGTGATAGATGGCTTCAACCGGTTTGCCGCCCATGGATCGAAAGGCGTCCAGATACCTGGCATTCAATTGCATCACACTGTCCCGGGCCGCCACCAGAATCTGATACCCGATAATCAGGGCGATGATGAAAATTCGGCTGAAATCACCCAGTCCAAATACAACCAGAAAGACCGGAAGCAGAACGATTTTGGGAATCGGGTAGGTCAGGAAAATGATGGGTGATATGAATCGGTCAAGCACACGGTAATATCCGATCAGGATACCGGCTGGAAAACCGATCAGCCACGCACCGGCCATGGCGCATACCACCCGAACACTGCTTGATAGAAAATGAGTCCAGAAAAGGGGCGATTTGACCTCCCGGCCAAATTCGGTCAAGGCAACCTCGGGCGCAGGCAGCATGTCCAAAGACGCCCATTCCGCAGCCAGCTTCCACAGAATCAGCAGGCCGGCAATAGACAGGCTGTAGCGAATGCCAGTGTTCACAATGATTTTTCAAGTGCCAGACGAACCTGTTTCTGGCAATCAAAAAATGCAGGTTTCAGACGAAAATCAGGGGTTCCAAAATCCGGATTATCGATCACGGTATTGATTCGCCCGGGGCGCCCTGCCAGGATCAGAATGCGTCTTCCCATGAATACGGCTTCTTCCACGCTATGTGTTACAATCAGGTAGCAGATTCTGGTTTTAATCCACATGTCACGCATCATATTTTGAAGATGCTCGCGGGTCATGGCATCCAGTGAGGAGAACGGTTCGTCCATCAGCAGGATATCGGGATCCGTTGCCAGAGCACGGGCGATTGCCACCCGCTGTTTTTGGCCGCCACTCAGTTGGGACGGGTATCGGGCACCCATGCCCGGCATTCCCATATCCGTTAACAGTCGCTCGACAGCCTCTTTTCGGATTTTGGCCGGAACACGCTGTAATTTCAGGCCCAGTTCGATGTTCTGATTGACGGTTTTCCAAGGAAAAAGGCCAAAGTCCTGAAGTACGAATGCGGTTTTGCCTTTTTTATTCCGATGTCTCCGGTCCGTCATGATCGTATGCCCGGTTGTTGGCGGAATCAGTCCGGCCAGAATGTAGAGGAGCGTTGTCTTCCCGCACCCGGATGGGCCGATTATGGAAATGGTCTGATGATTGTCCACCTGAAACGTGATGTTATCCAAAACCAATCCGTCTTGCGAATCAAAAACCTTGCATATGGCGTTGACAGAAATCATTGGCGGCAGCGGATTGTTTACGGTTGATGAACAATCTGACGATAATCGAGCCGTGAATCCGTAACCCCGGTTTCGACCATCCAATCCTGAACATCTGCGATATCAGCGGCAGACGGAAGTGAAACATTCGGAAAAACAGGTATCCGGTACTGGTCTTTCACCGGCATGGGAAAGCGGGTATGTTTGACCAGAATATCCTTAAAGTCATCCGGATTTTGATTGATACGGGTTACGGCTTTCTGATAAGCCGCAAGAAACCGGCTGATACGGCTATTGTCGGCACTGGCCCATTTCATGTCCACTGCCAGAACCGTTTCTGCCGTATTCAGTGAGCGGTCATCCAGAATGATGACCGCGCCTTTGGACTCGGCCAATGTCAGAAGCGGCTCGGGCAGAAGCGCAGCAGGAATTTGATTGGATAGAAGCATCTGCAAGCGGATGGGAATTTTTTTGATGTCCTGGCGTTGAACGCTATTGGTTTTCAATTTGGATTGTATCAGCATTCTGTCCAAAAGATATTCGATAACCGTTGCGCGGGAAATACCAATGGATTTCCCCTGAAGTTCGTCACGGGTTTTAATACCGGACTCTGGCGATACGGCAATTCCGAACATGCGAAAATCCGGATGGGTATGATAGGCGGTGGTGATCATTTTGATTTTCTGGCCGGAGCGAATCAACAGGATCGTGTTGAGAACATCGCCAAAATATCCATCCAGATTGCCTGCCTGAAGGGACGCATCCCGTTCCAGGGCACTTTCAAATGGTATCATTTTCAATGTGATGCCCTGCTGTTCAAACATTTTTTCTGCCAGCCCCACCCATAACGGCAGGGTATCAACGACCGGCAGCACACCCATTCTCAGAATATCCGCAGCGTTCACAATGCCTGGCATCAATGACAGCGTCAGCAAAAGCATCATGAACTTGAGTGGACGACAAAAAAAACACATCATATATCACCTCGTTGCAGAGAATTCGAATCATGCCGGAAACGTGTTCTGAACAGGATACTAAACAACCAATGGATTGTAAAGGCAGGACTGCTGAAAGGTCAATCCGTTTGTCGGCTTGACCCACCGTTTTCCGAAGACTATACTACACCACTCATTGATGCCAAAGACAGGAAGGAAGCCATGACAATTTCTGATAAACCGACACACGATCACACACAGAAAACTCCCTATTATGCGTGCTCCGGCGATGAAATCATGCTGTTTGAGGCGGCATATGCGGCCCGGTTGCCCGTGATGCTGAAAGGTCCCACCGGATGTGGCAAAACCCGATTTGTGGAATTTATGGCGCATCGGCTGGGACTGCCGCTGATAACGGTATCCTGTCACGAAGATTTGTTTGCATCTGATCTGCTGGGCCGGTATCTGTTATTGAGCGATCAGACAGTCTGGGTGGACGGTCCATTGACGAGGGCCGTTCGATCGGGTGCTGTCTGCTATCTGGATGAAATTGTCGAAGCCCGAAAGGATACAACGGTTGTCATTCATCCCCTGACAGATTCCAGGCGAACCCTGTTTATTGACAAGATCGGGGAAAGCATAGTGGCCCACCCTGATTTTATCATGGTCATTTCCTATAATCCGGGCTACCAGTCCATTTTAAAGGATCTGAAGCAGAGTACCCGACAACGCTTTGTTTCCCTGGCGTTTGATTATCCCGATCCATCAACAGAAACTGAAATTGTCTCTCATGAAGGCGGGGTGGATTCCGAAACCGCTTCCCGGCTGGTGTCTTTGGCAGGAAAAATCCGTCAGATACGGGAACATGGCCTGACCGAAGGGGCCAGCACGCGTCTTCTCATTTACGCGGCACAGATGATTGGCAGGGGTGTTTCTCTGTCCCAGGCCTGCCGTACCGCGATCTGTCTTCCCCTGACCGATGATTTCAAACTTCAGGAAACCCTGAACGATCTGATTGAAGATATCGAATGATCGCCATTCCCGACCCTGATTTTTTCAATGCATTTTCACGGTAAAATAATTACATGAAAGAAAAATTAAACCCAGTCGCAGGTGATCACAATCCGCCGATAAGTCTGGCCTGGAGCATGTGGGGGCTTTGTGCGGTCTTTTATCTGATAGGGTTTTTCCAGCGAGTGGCTCCCGGAGTCATGACTACGGAATTGATGACCGAATTTCAGATTGGGGCAGCCTCGCTGGGTCATCTGTCGGCGTTCTATTTTTACAGTTATGTCGCCATGCAAATTCCGACAGGCATTTTGGCGGATCGCCTGGGCCCCAGGCGGTTGCTGGCTGCCGGCGCTCTGGTTGCCGGGACAGGATCACTCCTGTTTTCTCTGGCGGACAGTCTGTACTGGGCAGCAATAGGAAGGCTTCTGGTGGGCGGATCGGTGGCTGTCGCATTTGTCGGCATGTTGAAACTTGCAGCCCACTGGTTTCCGACAGTTCGGTATGCACTCGTTTCCGGGTTGGCCCTTTTTACCGGTGTGGTCGGTGCTGTGGCAGCCGGTGTTCCCCTGAGATGGATGGTGGATGCCGTTGGATGGCGCAGTGTCATGTCCGGGTCGGCGGTCTTTACCTTTCTGGTGGCCTTGGCAATCTGGATACTGGTCCGGGATGACCCGACCGAGAAAGGTTACATCAGCTACGCCAGATTCGATCAACCCGATTCCGGATCCACTTCAGTCGGAATTATCTCCGGAATCCGCCTTATTTTTCGTTACCGAAATACGGCATTGCTTTTTATTGTTCCAGGCGGGATCGTCGGAAGTATCCTGTCATTTTCGGGATTATGGGGCGTTCCATTTCTGACTACGCATTATCATCTGTCCGTCACGCAGGCAGCCGGTGCCTGCTCGATCCTTCTGATGGCGTGGGCAGTCGGAGGCCCCATACTGGGTGGACTCTCAGACAAAATCCGTCTTCGAAAGCCCCTTTACGTAATCTGTACTGCGGCCACTACCCTGGGATGGGGAATCATCCTTTACTGGCCGAAACTTCACCATGCCGGTCTTTTGGGATTGCTCGCGTTCACCGGTTTTACATCAGGCGCCATGATCATCGGTTTTGCTTTTGAAAAGGAATCCGTTCCCCAGCATTTGTCCGGGACGGCATCGGGTGTCATCAATATGGGTGTGATGTTGGGACCAACCCTTCTTCAACCGGCCATGGGTTACGTCCTTGACCGGTACTGGCAGGGGCAAACAGCCAACGGTGCCCGACTGTATGATCTTGTTGCGTATCACCATGCGTTTTCTCTGATGATGGCATGGTTGATTCTCTCGCTGATATTGGTCATGTTTACGCGGGAAACCCGTTGTCGACCCTCTGCATGATGAACCGGATGTCACTGATCCATGAATCAGAGGTCAGAGGTCATATGGTTATTCTTCGGGTCCAGCTTCATTTCCATATTGAAATTGATACGGTCTTCGGATTTGTCCTGGGTAGAGGAATGAAGCATGACGGTTTTAAAGGACCCGCTTCCTTCGATCCGTCGTTTGAATTCATAAACCGTCTCAAAATCCGGTGCATATCCAACCAGTTGAACCCGGCTCTCATCAAATGTCAGTCGACGGATCGTCAACTTCAGTTCTGGCGGCGTATTTTTACTGATACCATTCAGAATATCAAGCAGTCCGTGTTCGCTGCCAAGCTGCAGCCAGTCGTTCCGAGCTGTTTCCTTGATTTTAAGTCGAAGTTGATGAACCGGTTCAACCATCGGTGTGTCTTTTGAAAAAACAGAATAAAACATCTGTGTGACCTGATGATTCAAACGGTCCAGTTGTTTTTCTTTAAAAAACATATCGATCGATAGCGTCGTCCCTGCCAGTATCAGCACAAGAGCCGTATATACCCCAAGCTCAATCCATCTGAAGCGGTAATCATACCAGAGATTCCAGATCAATGCTGACCTGTCCCTGAAATTGATTCCTGGAATGGCTTTTCCCAGAACAATCGCAGACGCCAGAGCGTTGTTCATGGCTGTTGAATGGTGGTTTGATACGGATGAAACGTCCCGGATCGGACTTTTGTCACCCAAAAATTCCAGTGGTTGTACCGGAATGTTCAGCGTGTGGGAAAGTGTGCTGCATAAATTCGAAACCGGTTTTCCCTCACTGCCATTTACATAAACCATATCCAAAGAAAAAGCGTTATCAATTGTTTGCTCTGCGGCCAGAAGGGTTCGTTGAATTTCCATTCCAGCCGCATCCATGAAGGATGTGTCTTCCGTATTCAAAATGACGCTTCGAACCAGATAAATCTGGGAACCGGCAATGATGCAAAATGAAAGGGTATGTTTGTCCATATCCATTATCAGACGGTTCTTGGTCGAGTTGGACAGGTGTGTGTGCGCCAGTGCAGTCGCAAATATGCCCGGCAGGATACGGCGAATGTCAAGACGAAAGGGCTTGCAGGCATTTCGGATATCGGCAATCAACATCTTTGGCGTAGAGACGGAAAGCAGGTTCGATCTGCCGGAACGGGTTTCAATGATCTGAAAATCCGTTATCAGTTTTTCAATCGGCACCGGAAGGAGTGGCTCCAGTTCGCAGGGCAGAATTTTTTCAATCTCATGGCGCCGGCGGAACGGTATGGTTAAATTTCGGTAAAACAGATCATCGGATGGAAGCGAGATGGCGGTAGGCATTCCAGCGATATCCGTCTCTTCTGATAGACTGCCCAGGCAGGAGGCAATTCCTTCAGACATTCCATCTTTTGGAGAATATTCCGCATATGAATGGGCTTCCTGTTGAATTTTTTGAAATCCCGTTCGGATGACCACAGCGGAAACACCGTGATGGTGAATGCCAATCCCGATGATTTTTGCGCTCATGAAAAAGATGAAACCTTAAAATTCGGCTTTTGAATTGTTAAACGATTGTTCATCAATTTTTGAATAGTTTATTGTTTATACATGATAACCGAGAAAATGGGCAAGGAAGATTATTGTATATTGTATGGACGTTAAAACAAAGATTGATTGAAGGCAGCAGGGAGGGGATAGTATTTTTTTTCGGTCATTCCCGGCCGATAACACTCCCAAAATCGTTACCTTGAAAGCAATAGCAGATTTTTGTTTTGGTTGACCGAAGACGGGAATCTTGATAAAGATACCGCCACAAACAAAACGAACATCATTGAAATTTCTCAGTGATTATTCAGAATGGTGTTTTGATCGAAAAGAGAAATTCAATGTCATGTTGTAGTAAATTTTTTGTTTTAATTGGCACGCCTGAAGGGATTCGAACCCCTGACCTACGGATTAGAAGTCCGTTGCTCTATCCATCTGAGCTACAGGCGCACACTAACTACAATTTCTACCATACGATTTTGTGTATGTAAACATCAAATTCATATGAAAAAAAAATCACCTGACATAGAAACCATCGCGGATAAATCGCTGGTTCGATTTGATCCGCTTCAGCGATATCTGGCTGAAATCAGCGCCTATAAACTTCTGACCCGTGAACAGGAACGGGCCTTGGCACTTCGAATCTATGAAAACAATGATTCAGGGGCAGCCTATGAAATGGTTACATCCAATCTGAGACTGGTGGTTAAAATTGCCCTTGAATTTCAAAGAGTCTGGATGCAGAACCTATTGGATCTCATACAGGAAGGAAATATCGGGCTGATTCAGGCTGCCCGAAAATTCGATCCCTATAAAAACGTCAAATTTTCCTATTATGCATCGTTTTGGATAAAGGCCTATATTCTTAAATTTATAATGGATAACTGGCGTCTGGTTAAAATCGGTACCACCCAGGGGCAGCGCAAGCTGTTCTTTAAATTGAAAAAAGAAAAACAGAATTTGATCGATCAGGGGTTTGACCCCAAACCAAAACTGTTGTCCGAAAAACTGGGCGTTACAGAAAAGGAAATCGTGGATATGGACCAACGGCTGGACAGTTGGGACATCTCCCTGGATGCGCCTCTCAAGGAAGATTCCGATACCGAGCGGATTGATTTCATCAGTACAGAAACCGACTCAGCAGAAGATCAACTGGCCAAAAAAGAAATTGAGCATCTGCTTCATCAGAAAATTGATGGATTTAAAAAGATGCTGACCTCGCGCGAGCTGGAAATTTTTGAGCTTCGTGTTTTTTCGGATTCTCCGGCCACACTTCAGGAAATTGGGGATCGATACGGCATTTCCAGAGAACGGATTCGACAGGTTGAAAAGAATATTGTCAAAAAAATGAGAGAGTTTTTCAAAAATGAACTGCCGGATTTCGCATCTTATCTTGAAGACAGCCTGGCTGAATAATTCAGAGGAAACGCGCATATGAACCGGATTTGTATGGAGTTGATTCTGGCCGGGTTTGTCTTGCTCTGGATAAACGGATGTACCCTGTTTCAAAAAATTGAGCCATCTGTTATCGACTTGCCTTCTGAACCATCAGGCACTCAAATCCTGCCAGAATCCAGTCCCATCGATAATGCCTATTATCTGTACACCGATGCCCGGATTCAGTGGACCCAGGGTAATCCGGACAGGGCCATCTCCCTGATGGAGAAGGCTGTTCAGGCGGATTCGCATTCCGATTATTTAAAGCGGGACCTGGCAATGATGTATCTTCAAAATAAGAAGGAGGACCGGGCTCTTGAAATTTTGAACGAGCTATCGACCCGTAATCCAAACGATATTGATGCATGGATAATGATCGGAGACATTCATCAGAAACAGGATCGGGTGGAAAATGCCATTCAGGCATTTGAGAAGGCGCTGATCATCGATTCATCCCGGCAGCCGGTTTATCATGCTCTCGGAGAGCTGTATATGGACAGCGACCGCCTCAACGACGCCATGCGGATTTACAGGCAACTGGTTGAACGGTATCCAGAATCCTATGTGGCCCATTTTTATATGGGCAAAATTTATACCCGACAGGAAGATATAAAATCCGCAGAAGCGGAATTTTTAAAAACCATCGAAATTGAACCGGATCTGGAAGAACCCTGGGTTGAATTGATTGCGCTTTATGAAAAATCCGGACGGCCCGAGGCGGCGCAACAGGTTAGTGAAAGATTTGTTCGAATCAATCCGGATAATATTCGGGCCGCTCTTCTCCTGGGTGCCTCCTATCAGGCTGTCGGACAGAATGAAAAGGCCCGTCAGTTGTATCTGACTCTGGGACAGAAAAGTGAGACCAATCCGGATATTGTGAAGACGCTTGTCAAAATGTATCTGGAAACCCAGCGTTTCAGTGAGTTGACACCGGTTGCCGAGGCCATGCTTGCAGGTGCACCGGATAATTCTTCACTTCATTATATTGCCGCCATTTCCCATGAAGCCAATGAGAATAAGGATCAGGCTATTTCCCATTATCTGAAGGTCGATTCCCGGTCCCAGTTTTATGAAAACGCCATTATGCATGCCATGTTTCTGTTTCAGGATACGGGAAAAACAGATGAGGCACTGAAAGCGATCACGTCCGCCATTCAGAACACACCCAATGTCGCGGATTTTTATCTCTATATGGCGGCAATTCACGAAGATGCCGGCAGGTTTGAAAAAGCCATCGAATCCATTCAGGCCGGTATTGCACTGGACGCTGAAAATGATCAGTATTATTTTCGATTGGGTGTGGTTTTTGATAAATGGGGTAAAAAGGCGGATGCGATTGAAGCCATGAAAACCGCTATCCGGTTGAACCCCAAAAATCCCAATACGCTCAATTATCTGGGATATACGTATGCCGATATGGGTGAAAACCTTGATGAGGCTGAAAAGCTGATTCTGGATGCCATGACCTATAAACCGGACGATGGTTACATCACAGACAGCCTTGGGTGGGTATACTATCAGAAAGGAGACTATTCCAGGGCGCTCACCTATCTGGAAAAAGCCCTCAGTCTGGTTCCGGATGATGCCGCAATACTGGAACATCTGGGGGATGTCCACCAGAAGCTTAACAACACCGAAAAGGCGCTGGAGTTTTACAGGCGGTCTTTGGAAAGCAAGGGTGGATCGCCGGAATCCGTTAAAACGAAAATCAAAGACCTGGAGCGTCGTGGAAACTAAACGGACTGCGATACAACTGGTTTTTGTATCCATGATTTTTTTGACGTTGCCTTCCTGCAGTGGTCTTCTCTCAAATCTTCCAGGGCGATCATATCCTGTAGCCATCCAGCCGGATTCACCTGAAGTCACTGATATTCTGATGCGGCTTCAGTCCCGCAATCTGAATATTCACAGTATGAAAGGCATTGGCCGAATTAAAATCTGGAATTCTGATCAGACGCAGACCGCCCGGACCGCGTGGACCGTAGTCAGACCCGACAAAATCCGAATTCTGATCATGGCAATTACCGGTTTTCCGGTGGTAAGTCTGGCTGCTGACGGTGAGTGGGTTTATCTGATGTCGCACAGCGATAACCGATTTTACCGGAAGCAGACCTCTGACGCCAGCCTGGAACAGATGCTGAATCTTCCGATTCAGTCCCGTGAACTCATCGGGATTGCATCCGGGGGAGTACCCATTCGAAATCATATGGCTTCTTCGCTGATTGAAGATATAAATAGAAATCAGATTGCGTTGACGCTGATTGGCCGATATGGCAAGCCCAGCGAGATCCTCTTTCTGAACGCCGACGCCAATGAACCGTATCGAATCGAGTTTTTCGATGATGCCGGGAATCTTGAATACCGGGTTATCTATGAGGAACGTAAAGACGTCGATGGGTATCCAATTCCGTTCCGCTTGATATTGAATAATGATGACGATGTCGGCATTCAGTTGGATATGGAAACAATCTGGATCGATCCACCTGTGTCTGCGGACATATTTATCCTGTCGCCTCCGTGAGAGCGAAAAATACGAGAAGGGTTGAAAAAGAAAGTTGTCCGCCCGAATACGAACAGCTAGGATAACCCTGAAGAGGTGGATTCAGAATCGATATGTTTCCTGCCCATACAGCCATTGCATTGGAATCCCGTCTTCGAGATTGCAGGAATGTGTTGACTTTGGGTGTCAAGGCCAATTTTTTTGAATATTCTCATGCGGAACAGACATTGATACGGGATTGCCCCAAGATTTATTATCCAACTTCGTTTTATGCCGAATTATTTGATGTCATGGGAAAGATGATGTTTCCCAGTTGCCACACTTACCGCTTTGCTCAGGACAAAATCAGGCAAACGGCCCTGTTTTCGTTAATGGACATTCCCCACCCCCGCACCCGGGTTTATTATGGCAATCGCCAGCGCATGCACATCACGACTGATTTCATGTTTCCATTTATTGGAAAAATTCCCAGAGGATCGGCGATGGGCCGGGGCGTGTTTCTGATTCAAAACCAAACGGATTTGAATGACTATCTGACACAATCACCCATTGCCTATATTCAGGAATATTTACCGATAAAACAGGATATTCGCGTGGTTGTCATCGGCAATCGCGTGGTTCATGCCTACTGGCGGATTGCACCGGCAGGCGATTTTCGAACCAATGTGGCAGTCGGGGGCCGTGTCTCTTTTGATTCGATTCCGATTGCCGCGCTGGAGCTGGGGCTTCATGCAGCCGGAATGTGCCACTGGAATGATGTCGGTATGGATATTTGTTGTTGCAATGACACATATTATGTGCTGGAAGCCAACATGAAATATGGGAAAGAAGGATTCCGGCAGGCAGGTCTGAATTATTCGGCGATGATGGAGGCCATGATCGACAATGGAGACATTTGATTTTTCCACACCTTTAACCATACGCGGCTTGCTGGATAAACGGGAGAGGAGCATTCTGTCCCGGTTTGCGTCCTATAGCGACAGCGCATCTCGCCGCCAGGCGGAAGCCAAGATGGAAAACGATTATCGTCCGCCATTTTCCGTGGATGTGGACAGAATCCTGCACTCCCGCGCCTATACCCGATATATTGACAAAACCCAGGTTTTTTATCTGATTGAAAATGATCACATCACCCATCGGGTGCTTCATGTTCAACTGGTTTCAAAAATTGCGCGAACCATTGGCCGTTTCCTGGGGTTGAACGAAGATCTGATCGAAGCCATTGCTCTGGGTCATGATATCGGGCACACGCCGTTTGGACATGAAGGAGAAATCTATCTGTCCGAGTTATGCCATAAAAGCGGAATTGGTTATTTTCTCCACAATGTCCAGAGCGTTCAGTTTCTGGATCAGGTTGAACGAAATGGGATGGGATGGAACCTGTGTCTGGAAACCCTGGACGGGATTCTCTGCCATGACGGGGAAATTCACAATCAGCGACTGACACCTTTTGACAGAAAGAATTTTTCAATTCTGGATCAGGAGCGGGAAACCAAAAAATATCGTCCGGAAACAGCGCTTCACCCCATGACTCTGGAGGGCTGTGTCGTGAGAATGGCCGACACCATCAGTTATATTGGCCGGGATATCGAGGATGCCATTCGTCTGAGTTTGATCGACCGGGATGAGATTCCCCAAACCTGCGTTCAACACTTGGGAAACACCAATGGAACCATTGTATTCCGGTTGGTTACGGATATCATTCAAAACAGCGCGGATCAACCCTTTATCGCATTCAGCCCGGCGATCAGCCGGGCGGTCGAAGCGCTGAAGGCATTCAATCTGGAACGAATTTATCTGAATCCCAGGATCAAGTGCAATTCATCGATTATTCGTCGCATGTTCGAATATATGTTTGAATCCTGTTTGGCCGACATCCAGGCCGGGAATGCATCATCCATTATATTTTCAGGCTTCTTAAAGGAAAAGCAAAGCGATTATCTCAGCCGGTTTCAGCCTCCCGAGATTGTCAGAGATTATATCTCTGGCATGACCGACAGCTATTTTATCCGGCAATGTCCGGAATCACTGCGGTCAAAACTCCAACCGATCAGTATTCCCTGATCAGATCAAAACTGGAATAAAACCCGGTGGAAACCGTCCGAGAATATCGGCAGAGTGTTTTTTGCCGCAATCTGGTCACGTATCCTGTCACAGTCAAAGAAACCGATATTCTGGTCAGCACCGTTACACGACTGGATGTTTTGACAAGAGAAAAGGTATTTTTATACCGCGGACAGATCGAGTCCTATATTCAGCAAAATCCAAATTTTTTGCATTCCCTGATCCCATGGGACCTGACCGGGCCGGCACCCGGTATCATCCGCGATATGTCAAACGCGGCCAGGTTGGCTGGGGTGGGCCCGATGGCGGCTGTGGCAGGCGCCATTGCCGCGGCCGTGGGAAACGATCTTCTCAGGTGTTCCAACGAAGTGATTATCGAAAATGGCGGGGATGTGTTCATCAAAACACAGATGCCGATCACGGCCGGGATTTTTGCAGGCAAATCCCCTCTCAGCATGAAAATTGGGGTGCGGATCGATTCGGCGTCTCACCCCGTCGGATTATGCACGTCTTCGGGAACGGTTGGTCACAGCCTGAGTTTTGGTAAAGCTGATGCGGTATGTGTTTTATCAGACTCCTGCGCGCTGGCCGATGCGGCTGCTACTGCCATTGGAAACCGGGTCAGGACTTCAGCCGATATCCAGAATGCCATTGGTTTTGGAAAAGCGATTCCCGGTATCTCCGGCATTCTGATTGTTGTGGGATCGCAGATGGGGATATGGGGGAAACTGGAACTGATGCCCATAACCGGAAAAAAGTATTGAGTTTTTGATATCCACAGCGTAAATTAACCCAATTGGAAGAAAAAAATCAAAAAGATGGGGCTGAATCGACCGTGCAAACCATATGGGCACCCTGGCGAATTGAATATATCAAAGGACTGAAGAAACCCGGCTGTGTTTTCTGCAATGCCATGCGCATTCATGACGAGCTGACGCTTTACAAGGGAACTCAAATCATGGTGGTCATGAACAAATATCCCTATATCAACGGCCATCTGCTTGTTGCACCCATTCGACATATCTCGACCCTCGATCAACTGGACCGAAACGAGATGGCCAGCCTCCTTTCCATGGTCGACCGTTCTATCGATATACTCAAGCAGGCCATGAAACCGGATGGATTCAACGTGGGCCTCAATTTGGGTAAAGTGGCCGGGGCAGGTGTTGAGGAACATCTTCATTTCCATATTGTGCCCAGGTGGTTTGGCGATACCAACGCCCTGACGGTTTTCGCAGATGTTCGGGTGATTCCAGAGCACTTACAGGCGACATTTGACAATCTGAAGCCCTTTTTTGATCTGTTGGACAAAACAGACTGACACGTCGTCTTTTTTTTCAGGATGAATGCGCATGATCAAGGACTTACTCGCATCCGACCATAAAATTATAATTCTGAATCCAGTCATTTTACGATAATCCATTCAACCCAATGGAGACGATATGAAAAAAGTTAAACTGATTGTGCTGGTACTTGCTATCGGATTAATCGCCCTTGTCTTTTTTCAGAATCTGCCTTATCTGATGGCGCAACCCCATTTGCTGATAAATCTGTATATTCCGGGATTCCAATATGATTTTTCATCCATCACCAATGCGGTTCTCCTGGCGGGCGTTTTTTTGATCGGGCTGCTCATTGCCTATTTTTCGGGCCTTTCCAACCGGTTCAAGTCCAACAAAACCATCAAAGATCTGAATGCGGCTATCGCTTCCCAACAGCAAACGATCAATTCCTTAAAGTCAGAGATTGATTCGCAGCATGGCCGGACCGCACAGACCATCGAAACCGTCGAAACCGTTTCCGATGACACGTTGTCACTGAAAGAAGCGTGATGCGTTATACCGGATCACCATTCTGACAGCAGAGGGATTTCGATACCACACTTCAGCCCTCCGTTGAATCGACTGTTTTTTTACACCATTCTGGTTCCATGCATCCAATTCCACCAACTCCCATGATGAAACAATATCTGGAAATCAAGAAAGATTATCCGGACGCCATCCTTTTCTATCGTATGGGGGATTTTTATGAGATGTTTTTTCAGGATGCAGAGACTGCCGCACCCGTCCTTGAAATTGCACTGACATCCCGAAACCGGAATGATGATTTCCCGGTGCCCATGTGCGGCATTCCCTGCAGAGCAGGGCAGGGATATATCGCCCGGCTGATCGATCGCGGTTTCAAGGTAGCCATCTGTGAACAGATGGAAGATGCCTCTCAATCAAAAGGGCTGGTGAAACGGGAAGTCGTCCGTGTCATTACACCGGGAATGATTCTGGAAAACGAGCTTCTGGAGGAAAAATCCAACAACTTCATTCTGGCGGTTACTGCGGAGGGTGATGTCGTTGGGCTGTCCAGTCTGGATATCTCCACAGCGGATTTTCGTGTCATGGAAACCCGCGATATGTCCGCCATGATCGAGGAAGCCGACCGGATATCCCCGCGGGAGATTCTGATTTCGGAGGCCATGGCCCAAAAAACCGAGTGGCAGCCATTTCTCACTCATTTTTCAAGTACATTTATTACCCGATTAAAATCGGCGGTGTTTGGTCCTGATGCTGGAAGGGAACGAATGATACAGCATTTCAACACGCTGTCGCTGGAAGGGTTCGGCTGCGAAGCGTTTCGGGCGGGTATTGGTGCTGCCGCTGCACTTCTGGCGCATGTCGAGAACACCCAGAAGCAGTCACTCGCGCATATTCGAAAAATTGAAACCTATACCCTGTCGGATTTTCTGATTATCGACGACAATTCGCGTCGAAATCTGGAGCTGATGCAGAACCTTCAGAACGGTGATCGGCTCGGAAGCCTGTTAAATGTTCTGGATCAGACTGTCACTGCGATGGGCGCCAGGCTTTTAAAACTTTGGATTCAGTACCCCTTGCGGAATAAACATGCGATATGTCTGCGTCAGGATGCCGTGGCTGAAGCGCTTGTGCAAATTCAGACGGCCCGGGAGATTCGTGAGATTTTAAAGCAGGTCGTCGATCTGGAACGGATCAGTATCCGGATTGTGATGGCACGGTGCACACCGCGGGATGTTCTGGCGCTTGGTGCATCCCTGAAAATCCTCCCACACATCATGCAGTCCGTACACTTATTTCAGTCCGGGCTTTACCGAAAAAGCCCTGTTGACGATCTGGCAGACATGAATGCGCTGTCCGATCTGATCGAGCGGTCGATTCGGGATGATGCACCCCTTGGGCTTCATGAGGGCGGTTTGATCAAAGCCGGATTCAATTCCGAACTGGATGAACTGATTCAGATCAGTTCTGACGGTAAAAGCTGGCTGGCCCGACTGGAAATGGAAGAAAAAAGGGCCACCGGCATTAATTCCCTCAAGGTCCGGTATAACAGGGTCTTTGGATATTATATCGAAATTCCCAGAAGTCAGTCATCGGGTATCCCGGATCATTATATCCGCAAGCAGACCCTGGTCAACGCCGAACGTTATATTACGGAGGACCTCAAACAGTTCGAGATGAAAATCACGGGTGCGGAAGAACGCCGGGCAGAGCTTGAATATCGGTTATTCCAGGATATCTGTAAAGAAATTCAACACCACCATGCCCGGATTCAGCAAGTTGCAGAATTTGTTGCCCGTCTCGACTGTCTGTTGAATCTGGCGGTCATTGCCGACCAGAATGCCTATACCCGACCGGAAATCAATGAAAACGGCATCATTCAGGTCGATGACGGCAGACATCCGGTGATTGAAAAGATGATTCAGGCAGAACGGTTTACGCCGAATTCCCTTTTCATGGATAACACCGAAAATCAGATCATGATCATTACCGGGCCGAATATGGCCGGAAAATCCACTGTCCTCAGGCAGACCGCGCTTCATGTGCTGATGGCGCAGATGGGATCATTCATCCCGGCCCGAAACGCCACCATCTGTATAACCGATCGCATTTTTACCCGGGTTGGCGCCCTGGACAACCTGGCAAGCGGTCAGAGCACATTTCTGGTGGAGATGCAGGAAACCGCAAACATTCTGCATAATGCCACACCTATCAGCCTGGTGATTATGGATGAAATCGGTCGCGGAACAAGTACCTATGATGGATTCAGCATTGCATGGGCCGTGGTGTGTTTTCTTCATGATCTGAAAGGATACGGGGTCAAAACACTTTTTGCTACCCATTATCATGAGTTGACAGAGGTGGAAAAGCTTAAGCCCCGGGTGAAAAATTTCAACATCGCGGTCAAGGAAAAAAACGATGAAATCATTTTCCTTCGTAAGCTGTTAAAAGGGGGAACCAACCGTTCCTACGGGATTCAGGTTGCACGACTTGCCGGAATTCCAGACACGGTAATCAACCATGCACACGATATCCTTAATGATATTGAGAGCGGCAGACGGCGGTTCACCGGTATTTCAAAGGCAGGTGTTTCAAGCTGTCGTTCGGCGCATGAGCAGCTTCGGCTGTTCAAACACCCTGAAAATCCTGCTCTGGAACGGTTGCGGACCCTTGATATCATAAATATGACGCCGCTGGAGTCTCTCAATTGCCTGAATGAACTTTTTATGTTAGTAAAGCGGAATGACTCAGGTGAATAGACCGAAGAAGCAAACCCGTCCCATGTTTAGAACATGGACGAATCTATTGGATTCAATGCCGAAACGATTATTTCTAACATTGATATCGATATGCCTGTTTGCAGGCATGATCATGGCTATTTCCGCGGATGCAGCTTCTGAAAAAGATCTGTACATGGAAGCGGACGCCTGCTATACCCGATTGCTGAACAGCCCGGAAAAGCAGAAAATGCGTCATAACTGGCAGATCTGTATTCAAAAATTTCAAAAAGTTCATCAGATGAATCCTTCCGGGCCGTGGGCCGCGGCAGGTCTTTACATGACCGGTTTTCTTTATGAAGAAATGTATGGCATTTCTCAGGCTCCCGCTGACCGAAAAGAGGCAATTGATACATACCAGCGAATTGTCAACCGCTTTTTGAAAAGCAGTTATCATAAGAAAGCCCGGATTGCCATTGAAAGATTGAATTCAAAAAGCGTTCCCAAATCAGGCCATTTGGACACCAAACCCGAACCGCTGCCCCAAACAGTCTTACAGCCCACAAAAGAGACACCTGTTGATCCCGTCAGTGATCCGGTCATGAATGGCGATTCCGGATCAAACGGGCTCAGCAACATCACGGATCTCCGGGTCTGGTCCAATCCGAATTATACCCGTATTGTAATTGATGCGGATAAGGAAACCGTTTTTCAGCACCATCTGCTCAAGCAGGATCCAGCTCTTGACAAACCGCAACGATTGTACATCGATATTGAACAGGCCAAGCTGGGAAAGCACATTCAGAATTTCATTACCGTAAATGACAATCTGATACAGGATGCTCGCGCCGGTCAATATACCTTGGATTCGGTACGGGTGGTTGCGGACATCAAATCCTTTAAAGCCTATAAAATATTTTCGCTTAAAAATCCGTTCAAGATCATCATGGATGTCTGGGGAAGTGATCCGGATCAACGGGAAAAACCAGCACCCAGTTTCAAGGCTGATAAAAAGACATCCAAAATCAAACCAGGAGATCTGGCCCGGCAGCTTTCGTTAAGGGTTGGACGCGTTATCCTTGACCCCGGTCATGGTGGGAAGGATAAGGGTGCATCCGGAATCATACCAGGTGTATATGAAAAAGATATCACACTGGCCATCGCTCGCAGGCTTCAAAAAAAGATACAGGCAACGCTTGACTGTGAGGTTATTCTGACACGAAACAGTGATGTCTATCTGTCGCTTGAGGAAAGAACGGCCATTGCCAACACCAAAAACGGCGATCTGTTCATTTCCATTCATACCAATGCAGCGCACAACGCAACCGCATATGGAATTGAGACATATTTTTTGAACCTGGCTACCGATGAAGACGCTATCCTGGTGGCTGCGCGGGAAAACGCAACCTCAACCAAAAATATCAGTGATCTGCAAAGTATTCTGAGCGATTTGATGCAAAACGCCAAGATCAATGAATCCAGCCGCTTGGCCGCTACGGTTCAAAACGCTGTGGTGTCGCATCTGAATGGCCGCTTTAATAGCATTAAAAACAAAGGCGTGAAAAAAGCGCCGTTCTATGTGCTACTGGGTGCCCAGATGCCTTCTATTCTCTTGGAAACCGCTTTTATCAGTAACGAGCGGGAATGCCAACGGCTGATTTCGCCGGAATATCAGGATCATCTGGCGGACTCCATTTTGATTGGCGTTGAAAAGTATATCCGGGATACCAATCCGGCTGCGTTTGTGGAAAGACAGCGCGGAACATCGAATAAACTGTAACATGATGAAATGTAGAGATATGTGAATATCAGCGTTTCTGCATTTCCGCATATTTTTCTGATCATTGGAGGAATCATATGGAATTAAAAAATTTGTTGTTTTCGGCTGAAGCAGGTATCGCGACAATCACATTTAACCGGCCAAAATCATTGAATGCACTGAACGGCGATCTGTTGGGTGAATTATCTCAGGCACTGGATGCCGTTTCAGCCGATGAAAATATCCGGGTTCTGATTCTGACCGGTTCAGGTGAAAAGGCATTTGTGGCTGGTGCTGATATCAATGAGTTGGCCCAATGCAATGCCCTTCAGGGCAAATGGTTTGCCGCAAAAGGTCAAAACGCCATCAACAAACTTCAGTCGATGGACATTCCGGTCATTGCGGCTGTCAATGGCTATGCACTGGGCGGCGGCAGTGAAATCGCGCTGGCCTGCGATTTTGTTTACGCCTCGGAAAACGCCTTGTTCGGTCTTCCGGAAATCACGCTGGGGCTGGTTCCTGGATTTGGCGGAACCCAGAGACTGTCCCGGCTGGTGGGGATCAATATGGCCAAGGAAATGATTTTTACCGGAAAGATGATTTCGGCCCAGGAAGCCAAAGAGATTGGACTGGTGAACAAGGTGACCGCATCGGCCGACCTGATGGCAGAGGTCAAAAAAACAGCCACCGCAATGGCTGCCAAAGGCAAAGTGGCGCTTCGTGCGGCCAAACAGGTCATTAATGCCGGCGTCCAGGTGGATCTGGCCACCGGATGCAAAATGGAGGTGGATGCATTTGCCCTGTGCATGGCCAGCGAGGATGCCAAAGAAGGCACAACTGCATTTCTGGAAAAACGCAAAGCCGTGTTTAAAGGTACACTGATGGGATGATTCAAGATCAGAGGCCGGAGAGATTATAGCTTTTCAGATGCCGCATTTTTTTGATTGGGATGACAAGGAGAATTATTTATAGATGATTTATGATATGGAATTTGAAACCCTGCCGCGGGAAGCCTTGGCTGCCATTCAGCTTCGAAGGCTTCGCGTGACACTGGAACGGGTGTATGCGACGGTACCATTTTATAAAAGTCAGATGGACAAGGCAGGCATCACACCCAAGGATATTCAGAGCCTTTCGGATTTGCAGCATATCCCGTTTACCACCAAAAAAGATCTGCGGGACAATTATCCCTTTGGCATGTTTGCCGTACCCATGGAAAATGTGGTGCGCATTCATGCCTCATCCGGAACGACCGGAAAACCAACAGTTGTGGGCTACACGGCCAGAGATATTCAGATGTGGTCAGGACTGATGGCCCGGTCTCTCAGCGCAGGAGGCGCCACCCGAAACGATATCATCCACAACGCATATGGTTACGGGCTGTTTACGGGTGGACTGGGGGTTCATTATGGTGCGGAAAAACTGGGGGCGTCCGTCATTCCGGTTTCCGGGGGCAATACCCGGCGACAGATCACCATCATGAAGGATTTTGGACCGACCATCATGACCGCCACGCCATCGTATGCGCTGCATCTGGCCGAAGTCGCTCAGGAAATGGGGGTTTCATTCCGGGACCTCAAATTCAAATACGGTATTTTTGGAGCCGAACCCTGGTCGGAACAGATGCGGCTTGAAATTCAGGACAAGCTCAATCTCAAGGCCGTGGATATTTATGGTCTCAGTGAAGTGATGGGGCCCGGTGTTGCGGTGGAGTGCCATCAGGCACAAAACGGCCTGCATATTTTCGAGGATCATTTCATTGCCGAGATCATCGATCCGGTCACTGAAAAGCCGCTTTCCTATGGTCAAAGCGGCGAGCTGGTCTTTACCTCCATCACCAAGGAAGCCTTTCCGGTCATCCGATATCGGACCCGGGACATCACAACACTTTCTTCAGAGCCCTGTATCTGTGGCAGAACCCTGATCCGCATGAAAAAGGTCAGCGGCCGTACCGATGACATGCTGATCATTCGAGGCGTGAATGTGTTTCCATCCCAGATCGAAAGCGTTCTGATGGAGATCAAGGGGCTGTCCGCGCACTATCAACTGGTTGTGGATCGGGTGGACAATCTGGATACCCTGACGGTCCATGTCGAAGTCGGTGAAGGGGTTTTTTCAGATGAGGTCCGGGTCCTTCAGGGACTTGAAAAAAACATCGCATACCGTATTAAAGAAGAGCTTGGGGTGTCTGCCCGGGTCAAGCTGGTCGAACCCAAAGTCATTGCGCGGAGTCAGGGAAAAGCGGTTCGTGTGATCGATCACCGCAGGATATGAAGGGGGATATGGATGAAGGTTAAACAAATTTCTGTTTTTCTGGAAAACAAGACTGGTCGCCTGTCCGAGGTTACCGCCATTCTGTCAGAGGCAGATATCAATATTCGCGCGCTTTCTTTGGCTGACACCTCTGATTTTGGCGTCCTGCGTCTGATTGTCAATAACAGCGCCAAGGCACTGGACGCTCTGAAAAATAATGGATTTTCTGTCGGCGTCACCGATGTCGTGGCCGTGGAAGTGATGGACAGGCCGGGCGGGCTGCACCATATTCTCAATCTGCTGCATCAATCCAAAATCAATGTGGAGTATATGTATGCGTTTGTGCAGCAAAGCGGAAGGAATGCGGTCATGATCTTCCGGTTTGACCATACAAATGAAGCCATCGACGTCCTTAGGAAAGATGGCATCGCCATTATTGACGGTGAAAAGCTGTATGATCTATAGAGTTTCAGAAAAATAATTTCACTGCGTTATCGGACGGGGATGACTGCAGTTTTTCAAGGCGTCAGCCGCAAAACGGTCTATCCCCTCCCAACGCCTCGCGCTTACCGAATCCACATCGCTGCCTGTTGCATCTGATCGTTCAGTACGGTTTTCAGCGCACCCAGAATATCGTTGATCAGTTGATGTTTCCAGTTGCGGTCATCCATCATCTGCAATGTGATCATATCCAGGGATTTGGTCCGCTGTTTGTTCATAAGAGATGCCATTTTATCGTCGGAAAGCACCCATTTTCTGAAAAAAACAGGCAGATTCTTGTTTTTAATGACGTCTTTGGCACCTTCAACACCATAAGCCGTTAGCGCCGCGCCGGCAATGGCGGCAATGGCCTGACCCGCCAGAGGCAGATGAAACAATGCCAGTCCGGTGCCCCCCGATGCCATTCCAACAATAATCCCGGCAATCATGCTGGTAATCACCGTCACTTCATCATTTCGTAAAACCGCATCAATATCAAATGGCGGGTGATCGACGATCCGGATATCGCTCCCGATCCTACGGTTTTGCAGATCCAGGGCGCTGCGGGGAATATCGAACTGCCTGCATATGGGTTCGGTCAGTTCCGAAAGATCGGGGAGCAGCAGATTGATCAGCCAGTTGTTCAGATGATCTCTGGCCTGATTCCCCCGGGTAAGGGAAAGAAATTGTTTTTTCCGCTGTTCGATATCGGATTGGATGTCATGAAGTGTTTGCAGTTCACCAGTTCGCCATGCCTCAAGTGATGGCCCGATGGCGAGCGAGATCAGTTCATCGGCCAGAGACGCTGACAGCGTGTCAATCAGCCGGGGTATAAGACGATCAACCATGCCTTTCAATTCGTCAGATTTGATCAATTCGTCCACCGATTTCCTGAAATGAACCAAACGTAAATCGATGCGGCCGATTCTTGCCAGGCCTTTGGCAATGGTGAACTCCGGTTCCAGCCCCCGCACGACTGCTTCGGCATGGTCAAATATGTTTTTGGACAGATTCAGCGCCCAGTCCATCCTGGACGCGCCACCGGTCAGAATAACCAGATCCGGTTGCGCTTTTTCCATGCGGATTTTGGCCAGATTCAGACAGTCGTGAAACGCGGCTTTCCAGGACTTTCCATTTAAGTCATGGACAGGTAAATCAAGTATCCGATCCATTTCTGCCTGATAAATCCGGGGCTCAAATTCGATGACCGGTTGAATGGTCCTGAATTTCAGACTGCAATCGACCCGTTGGTCTTCGGATGGATAGAGTTCTGGAATGGCGAAGTATTTTTCTTTGCCCTCCCGGCAGGCAATCCGACACTGACGCTCAACGTGTGGAAATCGCAGAAAGATATTTTTCAGTCTGGTGGCCTCATCCGGTTTCTCCAAAGCCATGTGCGCCAACGTTCTGTCAAAAATAATTCTGTCGATGAGTTCAGCGCCCAGATTGGCGCCAAAATCCGCCAGGCCCTGTTCTTCAAGATGAAAGACGGCGGTAAAATCGGTTGTGGAAGATCCGATATCGATGATCAGCACATTTTTCACCAGGTGGTCCATGCTGATCTGGCAGGCCCTGGATTCTTTCAAGTGCAGAAAGGCGGCCCTGGATTCTTTTTCAACCCGGACTGGATCAAGACCGGCCTGTCTCAAAATATCCGCATAATTGACGCGTTCGGCATCCGTCCATCCGGATGGTGCGCCGACCACGAACAACCGGTGTTTTCTGTCGGGAATTTGTCCGGTTTCTTCCAGAATGTGCAGATATGTTTTGATAAAGCGGTTGATGATGGACTGATGGTCGGGATAATTCAGTCGGCCCCGAATGGGTTTGAAGCCGATATGCAGTTCGCTGATTCCGGTTGTTTTCAATGCCTGATCACCAATGAGATCACCCAGTTCCGGCTTGAATCCCAAGGCTGTGATCTGGCTTTTCTTCGAAAGAATTTCGATCATTTCCGGCTCGGTTTCATAAGCCGTTGAGGCAATCCTGGCCAGTGCGGTTTCCCCATGCCCCAGATCGAAACCGATGATATCAACGTAATCGGCTTGAGTCTTGTCAAATGTCATGTTCAACCCTTCAGCGCCAGCCGTTCAGGTGCTTCATTCGTGTGTAAATCGACCGGTTCCGAGGCCCGGCCTCTCAGCAGAACCCGATTGCCTTTGATAAAGGCCGGCCGAATGGTAACCGGGTGTGTGATGGATGAATCCACACATGGTTCCATGTCAAAATTCAGCCGATTCGTTGGATCATCCGGGTCAAATTCTTTGACCAGAATATCGTTTTCCTTCAGTATGGCACGAATGGTGGAAATTTTTTTCAGCGCCCATTCCCCATCATGAAAATACATGGCCTCAAAGAGATCCTGAAACAGGGTGAGAATCTGGAATTCGTTTCCGACGACATTCCCCGGTTTTTCTGACTCGTCTTTCATTAACAATTTGTCTGCAAAGGCCAGTGAATCGGCAATACTATTCAGAAAAGACTGGGATTGTGCAATGTTTAGTCGAACCTCGACCGGAGCCGGTGTGGTAACGGTTTTAAAAACTGATTGACGTTTCGAGGACGCCCGGGTTTTCCAGAGTGTATTCAGTAAATACCCATCGATTCCCATCAGAATCAGCGTTAGCAGAAGGGATGTTTCCGAAATCGGACCCGTGGTTATCATCAGCAAGAACAGCAGCAATCCCGCAACAACCACATGAATGAGAATACCAGACCATATCATCCGCCTGAAAATCGAATCCGGTGAAATAGGGGGTTGAGAATCGGTCCAGTGCAGGGTTTTATCTACCGTTAACAGCGTTCTGGCGGCATATCGGATTGTTTCCAGCAGATGGCCCAGATGTCTATACTGTTGAATGGAATAGAATTCAGCCATGTCCCGATGCAGATGGTTTAAATAGGCTTCAATAATGGTGACAGCCTCCGCTGGAGATGGCATGGACTCGATCTGTTTTTTGAGAAACGGTTTTTCACGATCAAAATGACTGAGAAGATGCGTCATCGAGGGGGGTTCCTTCAAATCGCGGCATGGCCGTTGTTTATCCCGTGATCAGCCTCAACTTCCGCTGGAATGACGATGAACATGCAGGGTGAAACAATTTTGAATGGGACGTCATGAGGGGTTGGCGGAACCAAAAAACGGATTTGGTTCCGCCGGATTGTATCATCGCTTAAAACTGGAATCTCAGACCACCGCCAATGCGGCCGTAGGATTCAATCTCATCAAATTCATCAAACGCCGAACGACCTTCGATAAACAGGGAAACATTTCTCTGATTCGGTTGACCATAGACGCGAACGCCTGCATTCAGAATGAAATCAACCCGGTCATCCGTGCTGGAATGCCAGAAGCCAACTCCGGCCCCGAAAAACATGCGATTGTAATGGTAATTACCGGTGACATCCACCATTACCGAATTGGTATCATCATCGCCTTTGATGACCGGCGCCCATCCCACCATGCCCAAAATGGAGAAATTATCGCGGAGATACCAGTCATAACCGATGCGAAGCGGCAGGAAAGTCGCCGGATCATCCTGATACAGAATACCAATATCAGCCACAAAATGGCCGCGGGAGGTCACGGCGATCATCTTTTCCCCGCAACCTGGGGCGGTTGATTCAAGACCCATGTCATCGGTTACGCTGACCCGGATTTTATAGTCTCCGGCTTTTGGCATGGCCATTTGATAGATGAATGGCGGTGTGTTCAGTTTCTTTTCATAAACCACCTGGTTGCTGGAATCCAGAACCTGAATGGAGACAGAGGCGATTTTGCCATCCGGATCACTGGATTGTGAGGCATCAATTGTCACTTCTTTCCCGGCCGTCAGCTTGACAGGCGTGATGGTGACCTGGCAAAGCGGGGCTTTGTTGGCAACAGGCGCGGGTTTTGGCGGTTCCGGCGCTTTGGCCATTGGTGGTGATGGTGGCGCTGGGAGGGGTGTTTTTTCGTCAAACGCGACGTTGCCGCATTTGGCTGGAATGACAAACGTATAACGGTTGCCGGATTTTTCCATCTTCAACCGGAAAGCCTTGAAGGGTTTTTTACCGGCCCAAACCACATCTTTCATGATTTTGACGGTGTTGCCATTTTTATACATCATCCATTGAAGCTTTTCGCCGGGTTTGATCTCAATTTCCTCAATACCCGGTTGCCCGGCCTGGCTGACGAAACCATCATACAAATCTGCGGCGCCTGCCATTTGAAACCCTTTTTTCAAATCAGGCAGCGTCTTTTTGACCATCTGACGGAAGTCGTCCACGGATTTCAGTTCCGGTTTGTAAAACGGTTTCACTCCCAGTTGCTTCAGTTGCGTTTCGGCATGAACCAGGCCCGAAACACCAAGCAGACAAATAACAGCACACAGCAATAACCCGACTTTCAATTTCATCCTCATTCCTCCTTCTTTTTAATTGTTCCTGTTCCTCCTGATGCGTGATTGTATAACTTGTTGATATGCCCGGGTGTCGTCATTCATCTCGAAATTCGAGATACAGAATTTTTAAGAACCGGATTCCTTCAAAATGACAACCGTACATCAATTTATACAATCAGACACTGACCCAACCAAAAACGTTGCCTGACAAGAAAACTTGAACATCAAGCATCACTTTCAAGATAAAGATTCTGGGTGCGTTATCGGTCGGGGATGACCGGCCGTTTTTCAAGACGTCAGCCGCAAAATGTCGATCCCCTCCCTGCGGTCTTTCCAATACCATTATCTTGAAGGCTATATAACCTAATGGGTTATTATTAAACCTATTATTATAAACTGCAACAAAAAAAATCAAATTATCAGGCATATAAAAACGTCTTTATCAAAAAATTCTTGACACGGTTTTTCATTATATTTTTGCAATCAAAATATCGGTATAAATAGCTGCAAAATGCCATATGAATGGCGAAAAAAGCGATTGATGCTTTAATGTTTAATCCTATTCTTCATTCAATTTTTGTGCCAGTTTTCCAACAACATCTGTCATGTCATTCAACGTTCTGATTTTTAATAATAATGAGTGAAAAATGGATTCACAGCGTCAGGATTAACCGTCCTGGAAAAAAGGTCATATATAACCAATGGTCATATATGGCACTTCATTCCATTCTCTTTTTTTTACATGATGGGGGATTCGGCCATGCTGGATTCGGTTTTATTCTTGACAAGATAATATTGATTAAATAAACATAAACTTTAAATGGATATTTTAAATTTATATTCGAAATTGAGGAATATGATATGAGACAGTCCAGAAAACAGGAGCGGGAAACTCAGACCCGCCTGCTGGAAAGCGCCTGTGAGATATTTGCCAAAAAAGGGTACCGGGATGCAACGATAGCAGAGATATGTGAACGCGCAGGCGCAAACATTGCAGCAGCCAATTATTATTTCGGCGACAAACAGACCCTTTACTCCGAAGCATGGCGGCTGTCTTTTCAGCGTTCCCTGAAAACCTATCCGCCGTACCGTGACAATCAGCCGGACGTGTCTGCGGAAGATCGCTTGTATTCCCGGATTCTATCAATTCTGAGACGGATTGCCGATCCTGAAAGTCTGGATTTCGATATCATGTTTAAAGAACTGGCCAGTCCAACCGGTCTGTTGGCTGAGGTGATTCAGGAAACCATTGAACCGATTCGTCAGGAATTTTTTGTTCTGCTACGGGAGTTGTTGGGTGAAAATGCCTCTGATTTGCAGATTCAGCTTTGCCAGATGAGTATTCGGGCCCAGTGCTTCGACCTGATCCTTCGTGAACGTCGAAGAAACACTGTTACAGACAACCCATCCATTCGCGGGCTTTCCCTGATTGATCTGGATATCGAAAAGCTGGCGAATCACATCTGTCGGTTCAGTTTGGCCGGAATCAGGGAAATCCGGCAGGAAATCGAAACCGGAACATCGAATGAAGGAAAAACCATTCCATCATGAAAACCTGGATTAAAATCAGCCTGATCATACTGACGTTGTCTGCCCTGGCAGCCGCCGGTATTTATATGTATGGCCGTAATCGCAGCAGTCAATCGCTTTCCTACCGGACGGCTGCGGTAAAACGCGGTGATCTCATGGTTTCCATCAGCGCCACCGGCACGGTTGAGCCTGAAGAGGTCATCGATATTGGGGCCCAGATAGCCGGTAAGGTGATGAATTTCGGCCAGGATCGGAATGGGCGGATCATTGATTATGGATCTGTGGTCGAGGAAGGGACTATCCTGGCACAGATTGATGATTCACTGTATCAGGCTGATGCAGCCCAGGCAGACGCCCAGGTCAGGCAGGCAAAAGCATCGCTTCTGCGGGCCCAGGCTGATCTTGAGCAGTTGAAGGCCAGGCAGTTTCAGGCTGAACGGAACTGGATGCGGGTTCAGAAACTGGGTCACTCAAATGCCCTGTCCCAAACCGATTTCGACTCGTATCAGGCAGCATATGAGATCGCCAAAGCCAATGTGTCGGTGGGAGATGCGGCTATTTTACAGGCGCGGGCCAGCCTGGCTCAGGCCGAAGCCGGCCTTCAGCGCGCTCAGCGCAATTTGAGTTATTGTACGATTCGATCTCCGGTCAAAGGCGTGATCATTGACCGCCGCGTGAACATCGGGCAGACCGTGGTGGCCAGTCTCAATGCACCCAGCCTGTTTTTGCTGGCCAAGGATCTGACACGCATGCAGGTCTGGGTGGCGGTGAATGAGGCCGATATCGGCAAAATATTTCCCGGGCAGGCTGTGACGTTTACTGTGGACGCCTACCCTGGAGACATGTTTATCGGAGAGGTTGGAAAGCTTCGGTTAAATGCCTCCATGACCCAGAATGTCGTCACCTATACCGTGGAAGTGATCACGGATAATTCCAATGGACGGCTGTTACCTTATCTGACCGCCAATGTACAGTTTGAACTGAAGCGGGTTACCGATGTGTTTCTGGCACCCAATGCGGCATTGCGATGGAAACCGGACCTGGAGCAGATCGATCCCGAATACCGGGATAAACCCGCTTCTGTGGCAAGCCCGTCCAAACGACGGGAAGGCGCTGGAAAGTCCGGAACCGTTGAAACAATTCCCAACCGGGAAGAGGCACAATCCGGTGTGATCTGGGTCAGTCGGGGCACATATGTAAAACCGGTTTCGGTGACCATCGGATTGACCGACGGCATCCAGTCCGAAGTAACCGGAGAGTCTCTTTCGGACGGCATGGAAGTCGTTATCGGGCAGCCGGTTCCATCGCCGACATCTGCTTCCGGATCATCCAATCCATTTGTTCCCCAACTGATGCGCAATCGGGGAGCCAGGCAGTGAAACCGCTGACGCCACAGGTTGAACTGAACGATATCCATAAAACCTATATTCTGGGAGACATGGCGGTACCGGTTTTACGGGGCGTGTCGCTGTCCATCGATTCCGGAGAACTGGTTGCCCTGATGGGGTCATCCGGTTCCGGGAAAAGCACCCTGATGAATATTCTGGGATGCCTGGACCGTCCGACCTCCGGTCAATACCGGCTGAACGGCCGGGACATTGTGGATCTGTCTTCGGATGAACGGGCGAAACTGCGAAACCGGAGCATCGGGTTTGTTTTCCAAAGTTTCAATCTCTTGCCCCGCACCAGTGCATTGGAAAATGTAATGATGCCGCTGTCCTATTCTTCCAGACAGATGTCCGATCGGCAGGCAAAAAAGCTGGCGGCAGACATGCTTGCCCGGGTTGGACTTGGGGAACGGCTGGATCATGAGCCATCCCAATTGTCGGGTGGACAGCAGCAGCGGGTGGCCATTGCCCGTGCATTGATCAATCGACCGCCGATTTTGTTGGCGGATGAGCCCACGGGAAACCTGGATTCCCGGACCAGCAGCGATATCTTGCAGATGTTCCGGGCATTGAATCAGGAGGAAGGCATCACCATTATTCTGGTGACGCATGATCCGGCTGTGGCGGCGCATGCCGGCCGATCCATTCATATTTGCGATGGACAGATCGTGGATGGCGGATGTGGGACACCCGTGATGGAACCCAATACGGATCAACAGGAAAATTGATGACATGAAAGCATCCCGAATTCTGAGAATCGCGCTCCAGGCGCTGAAAAGAAACCCGATGCGGGCCATGCTGACGACCTTGGGCATTGTCATCGGCATCGGGGCAGTGATTGCCATGATGGAAATCGGCAAGGGATCTTCGGCGGCGGTTCAAAAATCCATTGCCAGCATGGGCGCCAACACCATTCTGATTTTGCCGGGTACAGCGGCCAGCGGCGGCGTGAGTTTCGGCTCCGGTTCCATCATGACCCTGACACCCCGGGATTATGAAGCCATTTTGCGTGAATGTCCTGCTGTCCGCAGCGCTGCACCGGTTGTCCGGGCAAGAACCCAGGTGGTGTACGGCAACCGCAACTGGGTTCCCTCCTATATCGCGGGAACCACGCCCTCATTTCTGGATGTTCGAGACTGGACCAATCTGGCGGAAGGGGAAGTCTTCACAGAACGGGATGTTCTGAATGGCAACAAAGTCTGTCTGCTGGGTCAGACAACTGCACGGGAACTGTTTCAGGGGGAATCGCCCATCGGAAAGGAAATCCGTGTTAAAAACGTTTCATTTCGGGTGGTTGGTGTTCTGGGACCAAAAGGTGCCAACATGATGGGCGCGGATCAGGATGATCTGTTGATTGCACCGTGGACGACCATCAAATATCGTGTGGCCGGGACACCTTTGGGTAGTGTCAATCAAAGCAGTTCGGAACAGACATCGACGGTCAATTCGCTCAACCGGATTTATCCGGCGGGAAAGACCAGCCTGTATCCCCAGCAATCCGAAAACCAGGCTGCCAATCACCCCACACCGGTACGTTTCACAAATATCGATCAGATTATGGTGGCCGCCTATTCTTCCAATGAGATACCCGCAGCCATCGAGCAAATTACGGAAGTCCTGAGGGAGCGGCACCGAATTCGAAATGGGGAACCGGATGATTTCATGATCCGTAACATGACCGAAATGACCCGGACACTTGCCTCCACAACGGCCCTGATGACCAATCTGCTGCTGTGTGTGGCCATGATTTCACTGGTAGTCGGCGGTGTTGGAATCATGAACATCATGCTGGTTTCGGTGACCGAGCGGACACGGGAAATCGGGTTGCGAATGGCGGTCGGTGCTCGGGCACGGGATATTTTGCGACAGTTTTTGGTGGAGGCGATTGTTCTGTGTCTGGCGGGCGGTTGTCTGGGAATTGTGATGGGCCGCAGTGGCTCCTATCTGGTGAAACTGGTGTTGAAGTGGCCGGTGGAAAATTCACCTGGCGCAGTCGCCGCCGCTGTCCTGGTCTCGGCTACGGTAGGCATTGTTTTTGGATATTATCCGGCATGGCGGGCATCCAGGCTGGATCCGATTGAAGCGTTGCGGTATGAGTGATGCGACAAGATTCGAAGTCGGGAACCAGAATTTGGGATAAATGCGATGAAAGGCGATTGTATACTTTAAATGGTGGAGATGATGGGATTCGAACCCACGACCTCTGCGTTGCGAACGCAGCGCTCTCCCAACTGAGCTACATCCCCATGATGCTGTGGATGTTTATCAAAAACAGATTGAGGCGTCAAGGATTAGCTGGATGCGAAATTCAATACTTTTGTAAATAAATATGGTATAAGGTTATTATTTTTCAGGCTGAGGATATACGCATGAAAGCTTTTTTCTGGGGAACCCGGGGGTCTCTTCCCGCTTCCTTTTTGTCGGGGCAGATCCGCCTCAAATTGCGGCATGTCCTTCGGTTGGCCCAGAATCAGGGACTGAAGACACAGGAAGCCATTGATTCGTTCATTGACAGGTTGCCATTCCCCCTTCAGGGAACGTATGGAACGAATACATCCTGCGTGGAAATTCAAGGGGGCGATGAGACCATCATCTGTGATGCGGGTACCGGTATCCGGGATTTTGGTCAGGCGCTCATGAAAGAATCGGGTGGCCTGTCCGGGCATGTGTTTCATCTCTTTCTATCCCATCTGCACTGGGATCATATTCAGGGTTTTCCGTTTTTTACTCCGGCGTATGTTCCCGGAAACCGGATCATTGTCTATGGCGGACATGAAGAGTTGAAATCGGTCTTCGAGACGCAGCAGTCTATGCTGTCTTTTCCGGTTTCTCTTGAATCGATGGCGGCAGATATCACGTTTCAAATCCTGAACCCGGACCGGAGTTATGAAATCGCAGGGGTTGACGTGCGGATGATGGCCCAGAAACATCCGGGATCATCCTTTGGCTATCGGTTCACACACGCGGGAAAAACCATTGTTTATTCCACGGATTCTGAACATGGCAATGACTGCTATGATCCGGACTATCCGTTTACCGAATTTTCCCGGGATGCGGATATATTGATTTTCGACGCACAATATCATCATGGCGATGCCATTTACACCAAGGAAAACTGGGGTCATTCCAGCAACCTGATCGGGGTGGAACTGGCGGTACGCGCCAATGTAAGACAGCTTGTACTGTTTCATAACGAACATACGGCAGATGATGTTGCGTTGGAAAATTATCTGCAGGGTACCCGGCAATATCTGTATCATCACTCCCCCGATTCCCGAATGGATGTCCATCTGGCTTATGACGGGCTGTGTCTTTCTACTGATTTGCCCTGAAACCATCTTCATATAAGTCACACATGATGCCCCCGTCTCCGGTTACTGAGTATATCGAATCCCTGAAGGCATCGCCACGAATGGGGCATCAGGTAATTTTTCATCGGATTGTTTCATCCCAACCGCCTGTTTTTCATGAGCTGAAGACCGAATTTCCGGATTCGATTCAAAATCTGCTGAAGCGGGCAGGTATCCCGAACCTGTACAGTCATCAAGCCGAAGCCATTGATGCGATTCGATCCGGCTGCCATGTGGTTGCCGCGACGCCAACGGCCAGCGGCAAAAGCCTGATTTACCACCTGCCCATGCTGGAACAGATTCAAAACGACCCCGAATCCACTGCCCTTTATCTTTTTCCGCTCAAGGCACTGGCCCAGGATCAACTGCGGACCATCGATGAGATGACAGCACTTTCAGATTCCATCATCTGTCGGGCGGCCATTTATGACGGGGATGTCAGCTCATGGAATCGGCAGAAAATTCGGCAACATCCGCCGAATATCCTTCTGACCAATCCGGAAATGCTGCACCTGTCGATTCTGGCCTATCACCATCAATGGAGCACGTTTCTGCAACAGCTTAAACTGGTTGTCGTGGATGAAGTGCATACTTACCGGGGGCTTCTGGGATCGCATATGGCCTGGGTGTTTCGCCGGCTCAACCGCATATGTGATCATTACGGTGCCCGGCCGGTTTTTGTCTGCTGCTCGGCCACGGTGGATAATCCGGCAGAGTTGAGCGCCCAGTTGACCAGTTTTCCCATGACCCTGGTTCTGAAAAACGGGGCTGGCCAGGGGAAAAAACATGTGGTTTTCATGAACCCGCCCCAGGGGGCCGCTCAGACAGCCATCCTTCTGCTCAAGGCTGCACTTTTTCGGAAACTTCGTACGATTGTTTATACCCAGTCACGGGACATGACCGAACTGATTGCATTGTGGGCATCCCGACAATCCGGAGACAATCGGGATCGCATCAGCGCATATCGCGCCGGATTTTTGCCCGAAGAGCGGCGAAGCATCGAATCCCGGATGGCATCCGGAGAACTTCTGGCAGTCATTTCAACCAGTGCTCTGGAACTGGGTATCGATATCGGAAACCTGGATCTCTGTATTCTGGTGGGCTATCCCGGAACCGTGGTTTCTACCTGGCAGCGGGCCGGACGGGTCGGGCGTGGCGGTCAGGATTCGGCGCTGATTCTGATCGCGGGTGAAAACGCCCTGGATCAGTATTTCATGAGAAATCCAATGGACCTTCTGGATCGAAGGCCGGAAGCCGCTGTTGCCAATCCGTTGAATCCGGCGATCATCGAGAGGCACCTGGTTTGTGCCGCGGATGAAATCTCCTTAAAGCCGCAGGAGGCCATGCTTTCCGATGATCTGATTCAATCCGTGCTGAAGCTGCTTGAAATCGATGGGCGCCTTCTGAAAAGCCATGATGGCAGGGAACTGGTTTCATCCCGAAAGAATCCCCATCGCCAGGTGGATCTGAGAGGCAGCGGTCAGCGGTTTGTCATCACCGATTCAGGAAAAACCATTGGCGACGTGGACGGATTCCGTGCATTTCGGGAAACCCATCCCGGCGCGGTATATCTTCACCGGGGTGTCAGCTATGTCGTGGATGCACTGGATGTGGATGCCTGTCAGGTTCGGGTTGCTCCAAACCAGGTCAATTACTACACAAAAGTCAGAGGCACCAAGGATACCGAGATTCTTAAAATCAGTCAGAAAAACTCGGTATGGCAAACCCATGCCTGTCTGGGCAGGCTTCGGGTGACCGATCAGGTGACCGGGTATGATAAATGGCGGATCCATCCCCATGAAAAGCTGGGAATCATTCCCCTGGATCTGCCAGCTCAGCGCTTTGAAACCGAAGGATTCTGGATTGAAATTCCAGAGACGGTCAGACAGAAAACCGAGAAGGCCATGCACCACTTCATGGGCGGCATTCATGCCATCGAACACGCTGCCATTGGCATGTTTCCCCTTCTGGTCATGACTGACAGAAACGATATGGGCGGAATTTCCACCCCTTTTCATACTCAGGTCGGGGCCGCGGCCGTGTTTGTTTATGATGCCATTCCCGGCGGGGCCGGGCTTTCCGCACAAGCGTTTTCCAGAATATCGGATCTGTTGAATTATACGCTGAAGATGATTGAATCATGCCCGTGCGAAAACGGATGCCCGTCCTGTGTTCATTCACCCAAATGTGGATCCGGAAATCGTCCGATAGACAAGGCGGCAGCCCTGTTTATTTTGAAAGAGCTCAGGGCCGCCGGGCCAGTCGCCTGGGTTCGGGAAAAAATGGAGCGATGGACCGTCCAGCCTTCTGTTAACACGCCAGTGGCCGCCATTGATCCAAACGGTGTTCAGATCGTTCAACATGAGCCCAAGATACATTTGGCAACGGCCCGTCCAGCAGACAGGGATGAATCTCCGGTGCCCAAAAACCCGACTTCCTATGGCGTGCTGGATATTGAAACCCAGCGGTCGGCCCAGGAGGTCGGTGGGTGGAATCGGGCAGATCGCATGGGCGTCAGTTGTGCAGTTCTGTATGACTCCCGAAACGACCGGTTTCTGGAGTTTCTGGAACATCAGGTCGAAGCGCTGATCGATCATCTATTTACATTGGACCTGATTGTCGGCTTCAACATCAAACGGTTTGATTATGATGTGCTGCGGGGATATTCCCGGCGCAACATCCGGCAACTGAACACCCTCGATATTCTGGAAGTGGTGCATGGCTTTCTGGGATATCGGCTGTCCCTGGATAGTCTGGCCAAAGCCACATTGGGCGCTGAAAAATCCGGTGATGGGCTTCAGGCGCTTGCCTGGTGGAAAGAGGGCCGCATCCAGGAAATTGTGGAATATTGCAGAATGGATGTCCAACTGACGCGGGATTTGTATCTGTATGGGCGTCAGAACGGCTATCTGCTTTTTCAGAACAAGGCCAAGAAAACGGTTCGCCTGCCAGTCTCATTTGGTGCATAAAAATGGAACCACATGTGCCCGGCGGCGTCTATCTCTGTCAGGTCAGCGAAACCATGTCCTGCGGGGCCTGCTGCGGGCTGTATAATGTTTTGGACAATTCCCGCGACCACCTTCATGCCATTTTGACATCCAGAACCGATATGCTGGACCGGCTGCCGCGAACCATTGACGGTATCGATGCATTTTCCAGATGGGCTATGGCGCATGAGGATCTGAATCATCCGTTTCCAGATTTTCATCATTGTCGGTTTATTGGGTTAGTGGGAGAAAATCGATCACGGGTGGGTTGTCTTCTGCATCCCCTGGCAGATAAAAATCAGGGACAGGATTTCCGGGGACTGAGCCATTATGGCACGCTGGCCTGCCGGACCTATTTCTGTCCGACTCATGAAGCGCTTTCCAGCCCATTGAAGCATCTGGTCAAAAACGCGGCAGTTGATTGGTATGATTATGGATTGATGATTACAGAACATCGCCTCTTGAATTCCTTTTGGCAGCAGGTCATGCAAAAAATGCCGTCTGTCCAAGTTTTGAATTCAATATGTGTTCAACAGAATTTGATTCGGAAGCTCATGCAGATGAAAATCAACTGGCCATTCCGAAATGATCAAAATCTGGCCCGGATTCATTATTTTTTTAATGACAGTATTTATATAAGACCAGAAATTTCTTATCAAAAACTGGGGATATCGCCATCCCGGTGGGATGAAACCCTTCGGGAACTGGGTTCACGTTTTCAATCCACAGAGGACCTTCATCGGGCCGAAACACTTCTGGATTATTGGTTTGAACAATCATTTGTAACGGTAAACGGTTTTTGATCAGACGGATAACCCCGGATAAGACGATGATCGATTTTCGTCTGAATCCTGCCTTCTGTTTTTTCCGGGCATTCCGGATTTTATGTGGTTAAATTCCCTTTAATAATGTAATTTGTTTGTAACGGTCTTGACACACAAGCGCAATTTGTTTAAAAAATAGAGCTGATTAAAAAAAATGGATCATTATTTATCATATTGATATAATTGATAATATATAGTTTATTGTTTTGATTCACCTGTTGATTGGATAACTTGACACCTGCACCCTTTATCACCGGAGTCTGGTCGCCAGGCGGCAAGCCGCCCGTGGATGATGAACAAACCATTCGGTCTGCGCTTCAGAACGTCAACGACTCGGTCATCTTGATTGATTTGAATGGACGGCTGGGCATGGCTCGGGCCGGATCGACCCATTTCTCAGACAGGGTCAACCAGGCGTTTGACGGATATCCGATTGTCGCAATGGTACCGGCGCTTCCGCTGGAAAACCTGGGAAATCCCCGGTTCAAGCAGATAATGGGCCTGAAATATCCCTATGTCATGGGGGCCATGGCGCACGGCATCACCTCTGTCAAAATGGTATGTGCGGCTGCAAAAGCAGGCATGATGGGATTTTTTGGTGCGGCAGGTCTCATGCCTGCAGAAGTGGAATCTGCTATTGACCGGATTCAGGCGGATGTTGGGGATTTGCCGTTTGGATTCAACCTGATTCACAGCCCCTATGACCCGGAACTGGAATCCCGGATTGTGGCGCTGTATATTCGGCATTCCATTCGCCGGGTCTGCGCCTCGGCATTCTTGAATCTGACACCGGCCCTGGTACGGTATCGGGTCAGCGGCATTCATCTGAATCAAAAGGGTGATATCGTGTGCCCCAATCAGGTTGTGGCCAAGGTGTCCCGGGAAGAGGTCGCACGGAAATTTTTTTCACCGCCACCGGATAAATTGCTGAATCAGTTGGTTGAGAGCGGCGCGATTAACATGCAGGAGGCCGAGTTGGCCCGCCATATTCCCATGTGCGATGCCCTGACCGCAGAAGCCGATTCCGGCGGACATACCGATAACCGGCCGGCGCTGGCCCTGTTCCCTACCATTCTGGCGCTCCGGGATGAAATGGTTGGCATCCACCGATACAAACAGGCCATTCCGGTCGGGCTTGGCGGTGGCATCTGCACCCCGCATGCGACAGCCGCTGCCTTTGCCATGGGGGCTGCCTATGTTCTGACCGGTTCCATCAATCAGTCCTGTGTGGAAGCAGGGGTTTCGGAACCGGTTAAACGCCTGCTGGCAGAGACCCGGCAGGCCGATGTGGCCATGT
>Ga0351856_1016_pt1 | contig 41171 bp, 36 predicted proteins | sample BONcelHFGM3001D8_FD_206798 | JGI IMG/M metagenome (GOLD analysis project Ga0351856, IMG submission 206798) | Enriched cells from coal bed in the Powder River Basin, Montana, United States - BONCAT cells FGM rep2 HSBNCT.FGM.300.1.D8 ... | reverse complement strand
AGCTTCTGTTCTCTGTTATCTACCCTTACTTTAACTTCATATGTAAGGGTGACTCTATCTTTCTGTGTCTGTATGGTTTTAGGGGTAAACTGGGCCTCTGAAGCTATATAACTGACATATCCGCTGAAGGACTTACCTGGCCAGCTGTCTACTGTAACAGTAGCTTTATCATTCAGGGCAATCAGTCCATATTGATCCTCAGGGATATATACTGAGATCCATATATCATTCAGATCGGCAAGTTTCAGTATTGTACTTCCTGCCGGTATGAGTTCACCAATTTCTGCCACTTTCAGTTTTACAGTACCGTTAATAGGAGATGTTACTGTACTGTTTTGAAGCTGTGTTCTGGCAATTTTCAGCAGTGCTTCTCTCTGGGAAACAAGAGCTTTTGCTCCTTCCACATCTTTTTTCTTTACTTCTACCATTTTCCAGTTATCCTGTGCAAGCTCATAGTTTGATTTTGCCTGATCTAACTGTGCTTTTGCCACTGTTATCTGCTGTTCTTTTATCTGGTTCTGCAAAACTCCTGCACCGGCAAGTTCAAGGGCTGCTCTGGCTTCTTCTACCTGTTTTTCTGCTATGGAACATTGCTGTGTTTTTATTTCCACAAGGGATTTTGTAGATTCTGCAGATTTAAGGCCTTCTTCTGCCTGAAGAAGCTGTTCTTTTGCTATTTCTATCTCCTGTGCCCTGGGGCCTTCCTGTACAAGACTTAAATTTTGTTTTGCTATATTAAGAGCACTTTCAGCAGAGGCATAAAGGTTTTTTGCCCTGTCAAACTGCTGGGCCGGTATTACTCCGTCATCAAATAATTTCTGTGCCCTTTCCATATCTTTTTTGACATTTTCATAATTTGCCATAGCCTGATCATAAGAAGATTTCGCCTGCGATCTTTCCTGAGGTCTTGCCCCTTCAAGGAGAATATCCAGTTTTTTCTCTGCTGCCTGGCGTAATGATTGAGCCTGTTTTATTTTTGTTTCACTGTCAGTTATCTGAGCAGAAAGAGCTGATTTTGCCTGATTATATGCATCCATAGCTTCCTTAAGACGGAGCTGTGCCTGTTCTAACTGAGTATCTGTCTGAGTTACCTGCAGGTTTGACCCTGATATTGACTGACTTACCTGTGCCTGAGTCGAATCTACGGAAGATTTACTTACTTTTATCTGAGTTTCTGTCTGGGATTTCTGAAGTTCTGCCAGTTTTTTTGCCTGGCTTAATTGAATCTCGGAAGCTTTAAGGGCAGCTTCCGATTGTTCTACCTGATGAGTCAGTTCATCCCTGTCAAGCCATATAATCTCCTGGCCGGATTTTACTTTTTCTCCTTCTTCTATAAATTTTTCAACCCTTCCTGTCACCTTTGCAGCCATATTTATTTCAGTGGCTTCCACAGTGCCGGAAGCTTTTATATTCCCATTTCCATTCTTACAGCCAGGCTGCAGAAAGGCAGAAAGCAACATGATAAAGATAAAAAAATAATATTTCATAGCTGGCCTCCTAAAATTAACTGAGCTCTTTTTCTCTTATTTTTAAAACAAATTTTTTTACTATATTCATACCCTTTACAAATTCTTCCAGTTCTTCGGAAGGCATGTTTTCAAGTATATTTTTCCATGTTTCTCTTTTGGCCTCTCTGAGATCATCCAGCTTTTTGTGTCCATCTTCCGTTAATCTGATATAAACAATTCTTCTGTCTTCGTCTATTCTGTATCTTTCTACAAGATTATCTTTTATGAGATTATCTATTATATAGGTGGCACCGCCTGGAGCTATGGATAGTTTTTCTGCTATTTCTTTCATTTTAAAGCCTTTTTTCAAATCCAGAAGTTTTAAAACTTTAATGTGAGATAAAGTCAGATTCTGTGCAGTCTTAACATGGCTTATTATAAGATAAAACATAATATCACCTATTTCAACACAGACCTGAGTTGAAAGATCAATAACTTCTTTATTTTTCATAAAAAAACCTTCAAAATTTTAATAGTTCAAAATTTAAAATATTTAACTTTTGAATTATATCATATAAATAATTTAATTACAAGATTTTTTTTATGTAAAAACTTCCATGATATTCAGTTGAAATGATATAATAAAACTTGTATTGATAAACATGGGAGGTAGTAAAATGAATTCAGAAGAACAGTTTAAATCATATTATAAAGAAGCACTTCTTCCTGAATTAAAAGAACTTGACAGGGCAAGAAAAAAGCATCAGAGCCGTTCAGATATGATTATCTGGCCTGTATTTTTCATTCTTATCGGAGGACTTGTGTTCACAGGCATATATCTTATAAGCAGCAAATTAATCCTATGCGGATGCCTTGCACCTCTGGCTTTCTGTATATTCGGATGGATAATCATGGCAGTCAATAATTCTATTATGAAAAAAACAGGATATTATGAGAAATTTAAAACTACTGTTATAGGTAAAATAATTAATTTCTTTCCCTATGAAATTTTTTACAATCCTTCTACATGTGTTGAAAGAGTTGATTTTTTTGAGAGTGGTTTCTTCGAGCAGGGATCTTCTGTTACATTTAAAGGAGATGATTATTTTAACGGTCATATAAAGGATGTATCCATAGAAATGTCAGAAATTTCTGCTACATTCAGTTCATCTCTTATTGGGGGAATTAATTTCAACGGTTTTTTCTGTATGGCTACTTTCCCTGAACAATTCAAAGAGAATATAACTGCAAATATTTTGAGTAATAACTATCTTGAGATTAAAGGATTACTTCCTGAGAATTTTACCGAATTATGTAAAATACCTGTTAAAAATATATGGTTATCTGTGAAAGACAGAAAACTATATATAGCTATGCACAGAGGGAGTGAATTTTTCGAACCGGCTCTTGAAACGGATCTTCTGAATTATGATTATATAAAAGAACAGTTTATGTATTTTCAGTTTATCTTCAATATTATAGAAGGATTACTGGAAAAAAGAGAGGTGTTTCATGGACGTCTGGCTGTTTCCGATTTTTATTCTGAGAAAAGTACCTTTCAGGATGCTCCTTTCTCCCATGTATTACCTTCATCAGAAGAAGATAAATATACAAAAAAAATTCCTTCATTAGAATTTGCTTCCAGACCTGTTACATGCCCTTCCTGCGGGGAGATTAATTATGAGAATGCTAAATTCTGTACAGTATGCGGTTATAAGATTAATTAACCGGGAGGTATTTTCATGAAAAATTATTCTCTTATAATAGCTTTATTTATTATGGTATTTTCTCTATTTTTTTCTTCCTGTAATCTATGGGGCATGTCAAAAGAAGAAATAGCAGAAAGAAAAGAAATATTGGAAATTGATAAAGCCATAAAGGAATCTCTGGAAGAGTCAAATAAAGCAGAGGCAAAGATATGGCTCAAAGAAAAAAATCATATAGTTTTTGAAGGAAGTAAAGAACAGGCAATAAAGCTGACAGATGATTTCTACAGTGCCGGATCTCCTATGGTATATGTGTCAGGTATTGAGACAATGGATGACGTTGAAATTATTGCCCATATTACTGTGTTGATACCGGAAGATAAAGAAAAAAGAAAAAAAGTCTTTGAAATAGAAGCTTCTTTCATGAAAGACATAGGAGAAAATCCAACAAAAGATTATGGACAGAAATATTTTTCAATTGCTTTTGACTGATTCATCTGTTTAGAAGATTATCAAAAAAATTTATCAAACAGGGAGGTGTTAAACATATACAACAACAAAATTCTCATTGCAGATGATGCCAGAACTTTTTTAAAAATGTATAAGGAAATCTTTTCGAAAAAAAAGGAGGACAATATTGTTCAGGAAGATAAAGGATTTGACCCGGCATTTTTTGACAATGGAAAGGATCTTCTGGAATATTTTAAATGGCAACACAGTAAAGGCAAAAAAATACCTCTCTGTATACTGGATTATATGATGCCCTTTCTTGATGGTATGGAAACAGCAGAGGAAGTCAGGAAAATTGACGGAGATGTCATTATTCTTATGGTAACTTCAAAGGATTTAACCCTTGATGAAATAAATGAAAATTTAAAGGAAAATATTTATTATATAAAAAAACCTTTCGCTGTAAATGAAGTTTACTGTCTTGTAGACTCACTCGTAAAAGGATGGAATAAAAATTTATATATAAACCAGAAAAAAATAGAACTGGAAGAAGCATACAATCAATTAAAAATAACACATTCACAGCTGCTCCATCGTGAAAAGATGGCTTCTATCGGGCAGCTTTCCGCAGGGGTGGCACATGAAATAAATAATCCTGTAGGTTTTATAGCTGGAAATCTGAGAGCATTAAATAAATATATAAATAAACTTACAGAATTCATTGATTTTCAGAGTAAAATTCTGAAATCCTATAATCTGGAAGATGCTCTGTCATCAGTGGAAGAGAAAAGGAAAAAGTTAAAAATCGATTATGTAATCAATGACCTGAAAGATCTGATTAATGAATCCCTTGATGGTGCGGAAAGAATAAAAAAGATAGTTGAAAATTTAAAAAGCTTCTCGAGAATGGATGAAACAAATTATAAAGAAGCAGATATAAATCAATGTATAGAAAGTACAATAAATATAGTATGGAACGAATTGAAATATAAAGCTACAGTGAAAAAAGAATATGGTTCCATACCAGAAATCAAATGTTATCCCCAGGAACTTAACCAGGTATTTTTAAATCTCCTTATAAATGCATCACAGGCTATTGAAAAACAGGGAGAAATAACAGTAAAAACCTGGAATGAAGAAAATTCTATTTTCATCTCCATTTCAGATACAGGATGTGGTATAGCACATGAAAATACAAGCAGAATCTTCGAACCTTTCTTTACTACAAAAGATGTCGGGAAAGGTACAGGACTCGGATTAAGTATAAGTTATGACATAATAAAGAAACATAATGGAGAAATAACAGTTGAGAGCATTCCCGGGAAAGGAAGTACTTTTAAAATAAAACTGCCATACTGACAGGCAGAATTTTTTATAAATTTATAAATTTTTGTGACCCGTAACGAATAATGCGTTACGGGAAGATTAGGGTTTGTTCAGAAATAACCCCATCATATTTACAGTCTATATCGTGACGCGTAACGCGTAATGGCATTAAGATAAGAAACATATAGCAAATTGGCTGCCTGGTGCTCTGGAGAAAAAATATCACGGCGGCACAAGTGTATTTAATTGATATACGGTGTAAAGTAGCATGATGTAAGCTCTAACAGATATAAATGTTACAGTTTAGATTTTTTCGGAGGAGCGCCAGGCAGCCAATTTAGAGGGTTATAACGTTAACTTAATGACATTGCGCATAACGTGTGACGCGTCACGCGAGGATGATAAACGTTCTAACAATTTGCCAGGGTTATTTTCTTACAGTCTCTTAGATCAAATCTTCCTTGCAGTCAGAACCAGATTAGCAGAGGAATTCTCATCAAAGAGAGAAAATTCCATATCTCCGTAATATTCAAATTCCTTAAATCCCTCTCTGTATAAAGAGCTTTCGAGTTCTTCTTTTCTGTAAGGATAAAGCTCTGTAGACTGAAGATTATGAACAGCTCTGTCTCCGTCCCAGTTTATTATAAGAATATTGAATGTAAGGGCCGGATAGAGATCATAGAATCGAATATATTCAGTGTTTTCTTCTCTATGAATTCCTACAATACGATTTTTTGTATCATAGATTTTTTTATAATTCAACAATTGAATAGCCAGGAGTCCGCCGGGATTTAAAAGATCATAAAAACCTTTAAAGGTTTTTTTGAGAGAAGATTTATCTAAAATATGGGGAATAGAATTACCGATACAGAATACAGAATCATAAGTTCCATCTAAATTGTTCTTTAATTCTTCCATAGGAGAGAGAAGCCATGGAACTTCTACATTCATTTCCCTGGCATTAAGCCTGGCCTGTTTTAACATAGTTTCCTCTATGTCAACACCTGCAGTTTTTATTCCCATTTGTGACAGTAATATGGCATGAAGCCCTGTACCGCATGCCACATCTACTGAAGATTGAAATTTGTATTTTTCCACCCATTTCTGCAGAACTGCCTTTTCCTTATCTATTCTTTCCTTAAAACGAGTCATTTTATCATAATGATGGTCAAGATTTTCATAAAAATCCATGTCTATCTCCTTTTTTAGCTACCATCTGTCAGCAAATGGTTTTTCACTCCTTTATATAATTTGTGACTTTTGCTCAAGTTCTATAGTTCTCGGGAAAAGTATATTATTTTCAAGATGAATATGTTCATAGAGATCCCCTTCAACTGATTTAAACCCGTCATAAAGGGCTTTAAAACTCGGGCAGCCATCTTCGGGCAATCTATAGTTTTCCGTATATTCCCTTATATCAAGCATAGTCTGGCCTGCATTGGCATGTTCATATCTCTCCATATATCGGATAATATTCTGAACTGTGCCATAAGTTGGCTTCGGTTTTTCTGCTTTTCCAAGAGAATAGGCTTCAAGCTGTCTTATATAAGGGAAAAGAATTTCTTCTTCCTTTAATAAATGCTGCAATATTTCCTCCCGGAAAGAGTCGAAAACCAGATTTAAATATGAAAGAATTTTTCCATGTTTTAAACTGTGAGCTACAGAAACTTTAACTATAAGATCTTTCATTTCCGGCAATGTTTTTTTCAGAAAACCATGATGGCCTTTTTCTATATAATCTGTCAGTTCTGTAAGAGTAGCCTTTCTCCAGTCTCTGTTATGTAATTCCATAGAAGGAGACTGAATAGCTTCTTTTAATTCAGGGAAGAAAATCTCCATAGATATATGTTTTTCCTCTAAAGCTGTTTTAAGATCCCTTCCTCCTCCACAGCAATAGTCAAGACCGAAATGCTCAAAAACACTTCTTGTTTGAGGATAATTTGTTACTATTTCTCTAAGGGTCGTATTTTCATCAAACATCTCTTTTGCCTCCTTCCAAAAATATAGATAATTATAGACAAGCATATACAAATATAGTTAAAACCACCATAGTTTATTAAATCTCCATATTAATTTACATCTATTGGGCGAGGCATGCCTCGCCCCTACGTAATAACGGTTTTTCAAGATTCTGCAAAAGTATAGTATTTTATAGATTACTGTTTATATGCTCCTAATTTTTCACTTCTCCTTTTAAAGATATTACATGTCTTTCTACCGGAATATCCTTCCCTGATTTTTCCATAGCAGTTTTTACAATTTTTTCTGTACCGAAACAGCAGGGAACTTCCATATGTACCAGGGTTATTGATTTTATATCTGCAGTCTTAAATATATGAGAGAGTTTATCAATATACTCGTCTATAGTTTTATCAAGCTTTGGACAGAAGATTGTCAGTATTTTTCCTGCCAGAAATTTCCTGTGAAAATCAGGAAAGGCAAAAGCAACACAGTCGGCAGCTATTAAAAGATCTGCATTTTTTAGATAAGGAGCGTCAGGATTTAAGAGAGTGAGCTCTATTGGCCAGTTTTTCAGTTCAGATGTTAAATTAATATCAGATCCGGCACTTTTTTCTTTTTCTCTCGTCCCAAGATCTATCATCTTCGCTCCGGGACATCCTCCATGATGGGCTTTCGGTTTTTCCTGCTCTATTCCCGGTGGAATTTCCATGTTTTTTGATTTTAAAACATTTAAAGCCTGTTGCAAATATATAACTTCATTATGTTCTTTAAGATGTTCTAAATGAGCTTTAATTACATTCCTGCCACCTTTTATGACATTTTCCATAACCCTTGCTTCATCATATACTTCTGCTTCTCTTTCTTCTATTGCTATAGCTCCTTCCGGGCAGTGGCCCATACAGGCACCCAGTCCGTCACAGAAAAGATCACTTATGAGTCTCACCTTACCGTCTATTACCTGAAGAGCTCCTTCGGGACAGTTTGGAATACAGAGACCACATCCTGTACATTTTTCTTCATCAATTTTTATTATTTTTCTTTTCATAATTATATCCTCCTTATTATTATGAAAATCGTGACGCGTCACGCGTTACGCGTCACGCGAGGATTGTTCATATATTATTTAGAAATTTTCTCTACAAATTTTGTTTCTTCCACCGGTCTTGGAACCTTTACAACAAGTATTCTTGCCATTTTATCACTTTCATTATATATACAGTGAGGAATTTTTGCAGGACTGTCTACAAGATGATCTGCAGAAACTTTAACTTTCTCCTTACCTATTTCAATAGTCGGTTCTCCTTCCAGGACATAGAAAAATACATCTACAGGGGTTATATGAGGTTTTAAACTTTCTCCCGGTTTAAGAGTCATATGAATTACTACAGCATGTTCTGTATCATAAATCTTAGCTGTATCAATTTTAAAGGGATGTTTCATTTTTGGTGCATTTTTAACATCTACAATGTTCATTATATTTACTCCTTTTCTATTATTTTTTTTATTGATCTAAAAACTTCTCTACCTTCTTCTTTTAAATTAAAATCGAAATTCGCCAGTCTCCATCTTGTTATAAGTAGTCTGAAGGTACCTATAATAATCATAGCAACATATTTTTCATCTATATCTTTTCTTACTTCACTTCTGTTCTGGCCATCTTTTATAATTTCAAGGATTTTCCTGTGATGGCCTTTCATAATAGATAAAACCTTCTCAGATAATCTCCTGTCATTCTGAAAAATTTCTTCAGAAAAAATTACCTTTGCAAGAGATGGACTTTTACTGAATTCATCCATAAGGCCATCAAAAAAATTTTCAATCTTTTCAAGAGATGAACCTTTTTGAATGAAAGCTTTCTGAGAGATAAGGAGAGTAAGATTTTCAAAATATGATAGAATAGCAAGGATTATATCAATCTTACTCCCAAAATGCCTGTAAATTGCCGGCTCGGAAATTCCTATTTCCCTGGAAATATTCTTAATAGTAAGCTCCTGTATCCCTCCTTTCGAGATAAGATTTATAGAAACTCCAATAATTTCTTTCTGCCTTTTTGTAAAATCTGTCATATAAATATTCTTTCTGTTTTTAACTGTTTCACTTCAGTAACTCTCCGAAGTTAATTATTTCCATATTTTCATAATGTTAGTTATCGATAACTAACATTATAAACTAAAAAAAAACATCTGTCAATCTAAAAAAATATAATTAAAAACCTCCTGAATATCTACAGAAATACAGGAGGTTAAGGAATTTTATTTGAGTTTATCAGAATAAACAAACCCTTTATCATTTTCACCATCAATACCTATGTAAAGTCTGTAAGAAGGTTCATTTTCCATAAAATCTTTCTTCAAAGCATCTTCATCGCTGGCTACAGTATTCATATCAACATAAATAACATTTTCATCCACTTTTTTTGCTCCGCTGAATAGAAGCTTATCAGCAGGAATAACGTCAGGACAGAGAGGAGTTAATATATCCCTGGCAATCAAATTTACTGCTCCGGAATTCATAATTGCCATATCGACAATCTGCTTTGAGTTTTCATCATCGCTTATACTCATACCCTGGAGAGCACAGCTTTCTATTACTCCATCGGCTGCAACATTCATACCGCCTGACACTTTAAACAAATTTACCAGCTGGTCTGATTTCATAGACTGCATATATTCGTTTTCTTTCGAGAAAGAAAAGGTTTCTTTTTGTATATCCCCTTCAGGTTTTTTTGTCTCTCTCGCTACAACACCGGTAAATTGTTGCTGATTAAAAGAATTAACTTTCATTTTTTATTCCTCCTCAGATTTAATATTTCCTGATAAAATAACATAAAAAAATTTAAAGTTCAGTAGTATAATACTACTATACATAAATTCTAAAAGCAATCTATTTTTGTAAACAAAATGTTAACTTTATAAAAAAATTGCCTTCATAAATGTTTATGCCAGGGCAATCTTTATTAAAATTAATACTGTATATATCGTGACGCGTAACGTGTAACGCGTTACGCGAGGATGATAACCGTTTTAAAAATTTGTCAGGGTTATTTTCTTACTCTCATAGTGTAAATTTACTTAAAGAAGATTTGCCTTTCTTTTCCATAGCTTTCATGGCACTTATCTGGGCCTGTCTTGCAAAATCAATAGCTTCAGCCAGCAATCTTACAGATTCCTGGGGGCTGTGAAATCCCATGCCATTTTCAGAACCGATAAAATCCCATCTTATCTGGGCACGTCTGTGGAGTTTTCTTGCTTCCTGAAGGGATGCATCATCTACGCCTGCATCTTTTGCGGTTTTTATTGTATTTATTGCGTCTATAATAGCAACTTCAGATTGATCCATCAGTTTTCTGGTTCTTCTCTGTATTATCGAAACCCTCTGTTTAAGTTCATTTTCATCCCATCTGTGACAACTCTGGCAGGAAGAAGCAACAGTCATAAGAGGACTTCTTACCCAGTGATTTGAAATTTTTTGAGAGCCAACCCTCTTGAAAGGCATATGGCAGTCTGCACAGGAAACTCCGCTTCTTGCATGAATACCTGTGGACCATAATTCAAAATCAGGATGTTGAATCTTTATCATTTCTGCTCCGCTGTCAGGATGAGTCCAGTCATGGAAGTTAATATCATCATAATATTTTTCTATATTTTCAAGGGCAAGTCCATTTTTCCATGGGAAATGCAGTATGGGTTTCTCTTTGCTTTCAAAATAATATTCTACATGACACTGGCCGCATACATAACTTCTCATTTCCTGCCTTGTGGCGGAAGATAAGTCAATCCCTCTTTCCTTCATAGCCTCAAGAAAAGCAGGATTGGCAGGACGTAATTCCATAGTTTTAGGATCATGACAGTTAAGGCAGCTGATAGGGTTTTTAGCGTGAAGGACAAGTTCTTTCATGGGTGTGAGATAAAATTTTTCCGCTCCCATTTCGTGCCACATGCGGATATTATCACTGCTTTTACAGGTAAAGCATGTTCCTGGCTTTTTATCTCCCAGTCTTTTTATACTTACCACATCTACAATTGACCAGCCATGGCCTCTTTCATCGTTATATTCAATACTGAAGGGATAGCCTGCATAGAGAATCTTTAACCTGGGATCTTCTGCAAGCTTATCTCTCTTGTTGCTCCCTCCGAATTCAGTGCTTCCGTAGTTTTCAGTAGTTTTACGCCATGTGTCATATTCATCGGGGAAATTATGGCCCCATACGGCAGGATCTGATTCATAATCTCCTATGGGTACAACCTGAACAAAGCGGTTTTTGCCTTCCTCTTTCCTTTCAAAAATATTTACAAGTAATGCAGTAACAAGGAAAGTACCTATTACAGAAACAAGAAGAATTAAAATATAAATTTTATTCACATATTTCAGCATATTCTGACAGGCTGGAGTCAAATTACCGGTAAGTAACGCGTAACGCGTAACACGTGACGGGAGGAACATGTTTATTACATAGTCAGATCAGTAAATTAATCCAGCCTTTCCTCTCCTTTCGTTTAAATATTCAACGATATAAAATCAACAAAATCTCAATCACGGTAATCCTAAAAATTCCATAAATCCCTGTCATTTATTATGTCCAGCATTATTATGACAGGAAGTACATTCAAGTTTCTGGCTGTGTATTTCATCTATTGCTCCTGTCATATGGGCATGACATCTTCTGCAGTTTTCTTCTACGATTTTTTTGCTTGTCGGGCCGATTTTTATTGGTTCAGGGAAATTTCCGACAGTAAAATAGTAACTGTGTTTCATGCCTATGAGGCCTTTGGCAGGATATTTATAAATTATTGCATGAGGCACATGACACTCATTACAGGTAGTAAAGGCATGATGTGAAGAATTTTGCCAGGCATCATAATGTTCTCTCATGACATGGCAGTTTATGCAGGCTTCAGGTTTATCGAACATGTAGGAATAACCTTTTGCATAATAAAAGGTATAAAAGCCTGTTCCCATTAACATACCAAGAAAAATTAAGGTTAATCTTCTCAATAATTTATCCATATTGCAACCTTATTTACTCTGTCATATCAAGATCTTTAAAAGAATTATGTAAGTGTCTCTTTATTTCCTTCTTTTTTTGAATTATTTAGATAACTGTCTATAAATAAACTTTTATCTAAAGCTCAATTTGCGCCATAAAAAATGAAATTTCCTATACTTTCAAGTTAAAATTGGGTTTTAGGTTTTAATCTTCCTACCCCAACACCCAACCCCCATAACCCATAACCCTTTATTAACTAAAAACTAACAGCTAAAAACTAACTGCTACTTTATAACAAAATGTGATAATGTCAAGTTATGTTCGTGCCTGAATATAATGGAGAATGGTTAAAACAGGGTGTCTCAGAACCATTCTGGGCCCTGAGTATTTCATAACTTCTCTGATTTTCTTTCTCATATCATCTTTATAACAGTGAACAGTACATTTAGCACAGGCAGGCTTATTATCTTTAAAAGGACATATATCGAGTCTCATAAAGGCATATTCAAGAAGTTTTTTACAATCTTCACAGAGCATTTCCTCTGATTTATGAATATCTTTACAGTATATGGAAATCATAGTTTCAATTGTCTTTTTTTCTCTGGAGATTTTTGATTTCATAATTAATTCTCACGTTCCTGTCATGCCTGTGAAATACATAAAGGCGGCCCTGACTGGCCGCCTTTATTATAAAAATTAATTCTTCAGAATGGCTTTCAAGTCTTCTTCCGGTGTAGAAATAGGCTTGATGGCAAAATTATCTACCAGAACCTGCAATACCGGCGGTGTTATGAAAGCAGGTAGACTGGGACCAAGTCTAATATTTTTAATACCGAGATGTAACAGTGTAAGGAGTATACACACTGCCTTCTGTTCATACCAGGAAAGAACCATTGAAAGTGGTAAACTGTTTACATCTGTATTAAATGCTCCTGCAAGTGCCACTGCTACCTGAATGGCAGAATAAGCGTCATTACACTGGCCCATATCGAGTAACCTGGGAATTCCTCCAATATCACCAAAATCCAGTTTATTGAAGCGGTATTTTCCACAGGCAAGGGTTAAAATCACACAGTCTTTCGGCACCTTCTGTGCAAAATCCGTATAATAATTTCTTCCAGGTTTTGCACCGTCACAGCCGCCTATTAAGAAGAAGTGTTTTATTGCTCCGTCTTTTACTGCCTGTATTACCTTATCTGCCACACTCATTACAGTATGATGGCCAAAACCCACCATAATTGTTTTTTCCGGCTCATCTTCTTTAAATCCTTCTGCCTTCAGGGCAGCTTCTATGACAGGTGTAAAATCTCTGTTTTTAATATGAGTTACTCCCGGCCATCCTACAAGACCGCAGGTAAATATTCTGTCTTTATAAGTGTCTTTCGGTTTCTGTATACAGTTTGTAGTCATAAGTATAGGACCGGGGAAGGCATCGAATTCTTTATGCTGATTCTGCCATGCACCACCGTAATTTCCTACAAGATGTTTGTATTTCTTCAGCCCGGGGTAGGCATTTAAAGGAAGCATTTCACCGTGAGTATAAACATTAATGTTTTTTCCTTCCGTCTGTTTTAACAGTTCTTCCATATCTTTAAGATCATGGCCTGACGCTAAAATACATTTACCTTTAACTGCCGTAACGCGGACCTTTGTAGGTTCAGGATGACCGTAAGTTTCGGTATTTCCTGCATCAAGGATTTCCATAGCTTTAAGATTTACTTCACCGCATTTTAAAATCATTGGAAGAAGCTCGTCCACAGAAGAAGGATTTCCTGCAAGGAAATTCAGTGCCTTATGGAAATAGGCATAAATTTCATCATCTTCTTTACCCAGTATGGCAGCATGATCTCCATAGGCGGCAGTTCCTTTTAATCCGTAAATCAGAAGGAAATGAAGACCTGCTATAACATCTCCCTGTAATTCCATGAGTTTTTTTATACCTGTATCTGTACTCTGCTTCAGAAGTTCTTCTCTTGTGCCTGCCGGTGTAAATATAGCAGGGCCTTCCAGTTTTTCCGGTGTAATATTTTTTTCTTTACAGGCTTTTTCATAAAGATTTTTTGCTTTATCTCTTAATTTTACTCCGCACATAATCCAGTCTTTAATACGATTTTCATCGAAATTTACATTTGTTATAGTAGTAAAAAGTGCTTCAAAGATGAATTTATCAATTTCATGATCCCTTGCTCCTAACTCTCTGGCCCTGTGGGCATACATAGAAATTCCTTTACATGTATATACGAGAAGATCCTGAAGATTTGCCGTTTTCTCATCTTTTCCGCATACCCCCATGACTGTGCAACCTGTTCCCTTTGCTGTCTGTTCACATTGATAACAAAACATACTCATTATTATTGTTCTCCTTTCGATTTTTAATATTACCTTAATGAAATTTATTTATAAAAATTTAAATTTTCAAAGCCACCTCCCTCATATTTTAATGGTATAGGAATTTTTATTTTTTATGTCGTAAAATAAAGTTCTAGATGAAAACTATTTAGAGACAGTTATCTAAATAATTTAATGATTTTTATTTAAAAAGATATTATTTTATATCATTGGAATCTGCGGTTTTACAGATATATGTCAGATCGGAAAGTTTTGTTTCTAATAAATAATCCCTCACCTGGATATTTACCTTATTTAAACCTCCCAGAATACAGCCTTTTCCATTACATATTGGATTACCAAGGAGGCACTGATTAGATAAAAGAGGCCCTTCTATGACCTCATAAATTTGAAGAAGAGTGAAATCTTCTTTATTTTTTCCGAGTTTAAAACCGCCTTTCGGACCTCTCATTGAGATTATAAAATTTGCTTTTTCCAGCCTTTGAAGTACCTTAGAGAGATGATCCTTTGAAGCACTCAGCAGAATAGAAATATCTTTTGTCGTAAATATTTTATCAGGATTCTTCGCCAGAACCACCATAGTATGTAATGCCAGAGATGCTGCTTCAGATACCTTAATTATTGTTGACAATTTATTTATCTCCTCAATTGGTATTGTGGTACCAGTATACAAATTTAAAAATTAAAAGTCAAGTACTTTTCAAAAAACTATTCTTTTCTTAAGTAATATTTGACAACGCAGAATCTGCGCCAGATGATTAAAAAATTTAACATATAACTGAAAAGCATAGGTGAAGCAAGATTAAAATTTTTATAGAAAATTTAAAAGTGTGGCATTATATAGAAAAGTGTTGCATAAGCAACATAATTTCTCTGAAAGATAAGGATTTTTTCTCTTTAGGAATAGAATTTTATTAATTGTCTCTTTCCTCGCGTAACGCGTAACGCGTTACGCGTCACGATTTAATATATTTGAGACAGTTATTTAATTGTCATTCCTTATCTTCTTTTTTTATCTAAATAAAAGAAATTTTTTTACTCAGAATTGAACCATGACGAAATAAAGGAATATTTTCAATCAGATAGAATAATACTAGTTCATTTATTTTAAACGATAAGGAGATGTTTTTATAATGGAAACAAAGAAAAAGTATATCGGTCTCATGGATCCAAATCACTATGCTTTCCTGAGATCACTTGAAAATCTCATAGCTCATATTGATCCTAAAATAAAAATTAAAAATCAGAACTATGATGTAGTAACAGAAAGGGTAAAATGTAAACCCTATGATGTACTCAATTCAGGAGAAACACATTTTGATGTTATCATGAACAGAGGTTCTCACTGGAATCCTCACAGAAACAGCCTTTTTACAATATTGTCAACAAAGGTTCATTTAATATACAACATGTTTTCTTTTAAAACTATCGACAAAAATTCCGGATATGGCCAGATGGGCGGACTCGGTATAAATATACCTCCTACATGGGCCATTCCCCAGCAGGATTATTCGGAATTAGATGATCCGAAAATCAAGGTTCCCATACATAAGGATCTTATTTTTGAAGATCATGAACTTTTCAATCTTCAGTCTATCGGAGAAACGGTGGGATATCCTGCATTCTTAAAACCACAGGACGGAGGAGGCTGGGTAGGTGTAGAAAAAGTAATAAACGGGGAAGAATTACAGAAGGCCTACGACAAATCAGGAGAAAAACCTCAGAACCTTCAGCATGGTATAAACTATAAAGAATTTGTCCGTTCAGTTGGTATTGGTCCTCAAATTATGCCCATGCACTATAACGCAGACTCAAAATATTCTCATGACAGATATATAAGAAGTGAAGAAAAAGCTATAGAACATAATTTCATTACAGAAGCAGAAAAAAAAGAAATAGTTCAGATAATAAAGATAATAAATGCTTTTTACGGATGGGATCATAATTCCTGTGAAGCTCTTATATCGAAAGACGACGATAAAATCTATGTCATAGATTTTGCCAATGCCTATCCTGACAGTGATGTCATATCACTTCATTATTACTTCCCGGGAGTTGTAAAAGCCATGGCAAAATGGCTTATATACTGTGCTTTCAATCCAAGACATGAGAAATTTAATTTTATGGGTGAATGGCATAAATACTTCAAAGTTCTTGAAGAGGCAAATAAAAAAGGTCTTTCTTACCAGGAAAAACTTGATAAATATGAAAAGCTTGCCGATGATTATTTTGAAACAAAGAAATTCAATGAATTCTGTGAAGAACATCTGGCAGATTTCGACACAAAAGCTCTTGAATTCTTCTCAGGAGAAAAATTTGAAGCAGTGCTTGAAGAAGCTGTAAAAAGATATTTCAGAGTGCCTGATGAAGTGCCTGAAAAAATGGCTCATTACAAGGGACTTCACAGATTCTGGATCCACTGTGAAAAAACCAGACTTGGTATAAAATAGGAATATAATGTTAATAATTTAGAAAAGGAGAAGATTTCAATGATTAAAATGATAGAAGTTGTTGGTATTTCAAGGCTTGGCTTTGCAGAAGCAGTAAAAGAAACAATAGAAAAACTTATTGAATCAGGAGAAAAGGTTTACTGGTTTGAAATAGTAGAAGAAAGAGGAGCAGTAAAAGAAGGAAAGAATATAGAATTCCAGGTGAAAATCAAAGTCGGTGTGGAAAGTAAATAAAAGTTTGACTTTCACGATTTTATGAAAAATCTGCCACAGAAGTCTGTGGCAGATTTTTATTACATAGATAAAAAATTAACAAAAATTTAACTTACATTATATTTACTTGTAATTTTTTATATGTTATTTTTAATATTATGACTTTATAAGTTTCTATCTTATAAAAACAGGGTGGTAAAAATTATGAACATACAATCAAATGATCAATATTTAATAGCCAATCATTACGGAGCAAAAGCCGGTCAGAAGCTGGCAGGAACACAGCAGGCTTCTATTTCTTCTCAGAAAGTGAATCGAAAAAACCTGAACAGACATCTGGAAGAAACTACAAAATTTTATAAAGACAGCAATTTTTCAGAGGTTGAGAAAAAAGAAAGTTCTTCAAAGAAATCAGCAGAAACATCTTCTGAAGAAACAACAAAGGAGAAAAAAGAGAAAAAATTCTTACTGGAAGGTGTGACAGACATATACGGATCTTTACCTGAAGCAGAAAAGAGAGACGAACCTCTTTATCCTACAATGGAAAAAAAGCTCTTCCCTGCTCTGGATGCCATGGAAAAAACAGTGGAAGAACTCGGAAAACATCCAACACCTGAAGAAGTGGACACATCCAATATAAGAAGATTGATAAGAGCTTTTCAGCCTGTAGCAGAAGCCTTTGAAGGCAGTTATGACAGAAAAGATTTCCAGAAATCTATGAAAAAAATCCAGTCACTGGCAAGCAGTCTTGGAAAATATAAAGATGTATCTGTTATTGAAACAGAACTCAAAAAAATCTGTCCCGATGGTAAAATACCATATGGAATTCAGGCGAAAATTGATGGATACAGGGAAAAACAGGCTGAAAATTTTCAGGAAACCTATAAAGATTTTCGAAAAGAAGATATGGGTAAATCCCTGAAGATTTTAAAAAATCCTGAAGAACCGGAAAGTTCAAAACCACATAAACTGGAAGAAAAAGACAGGAAAATCCTGAGTAAAAATATGGAAGGACTTTTAGAAACAGTAGAAGAAGTAGGGCTTGAACATAAAGATCCTGAAACATTCCATGAAGGACGTAAAACCTTGAGGAAACTCCTTAATTCCATGAATGCTACAGAGGATACCTTCGGATTTGCAGAAAAGGATGTAAAAACCATGACTGGCCTTGTGAATATATATGGCCAGGCCCAGGATAAATATATAGCCTATGAATGGCTACATAATAATGGATTTAACAAAGAAGCATCTACAATGCTTTCCCTTTATGAAGAAGGTCAGAAGAAAGCCCTTGAAGAAGCATCAAAATTTATGAAATCAGGAACCCTTGAAAGAGTCAGAGAAAGTGTTCAGAGATAAGGATTATTTTGAAAAGACTGACATGGATAAAAAAATCTTTACATTAATAATTTTTTCTTTCTTACTTTCTATTTTATTTGCCGGTAAAATAACTCCAGTAAAAGGAGAGGAGGTTAAGAAACCTGAATTTACGAGAGAAGAAGATGAAGAAAGTGGATATAAAGAATTGAAATTCTTAGAGAAATAATCTGTTTGTTTATAATCTATAATAAATAAAATCAGGCATTATTTTTAATAATTCTCCTATAAAGGCCCATCTTTTAGTTATGTAAACTTTGTTTTTCTTTTTTTCTACAGCCATATATATCTGCCTGGCTGCTTTTTCACATGGAGAAACCCAGAAAAGTCCTTCTCCTCTTGCCATGTCAGTATCAACAAAACCTGGCAGTATATCTGTTACTGTAACAGGTATTTTCATCTTTAAAGCTCTGTGTCTGAGCCCTTCCAGATAATTAGAAATAAAAGCCTTTGAAGCATTATAGGCAGGTGCATCACTGCCGCCTCTGATAGCTGCTACAGACGATATACCTACAAGATGGCCTGACCCTTTTTTAAGGAAATAATGAAAAGCTGTGTTTGCCATAGAAGTGAAACCGGTGACATTAGTTTTTATTGTGTCCTCTTCCAGACTCCATTCGAGATCAGGGTTGATATGCCCCGTGCCTGAGCTTATTATAATTATATCGGTGCCATTCATGTCTGAAATCAATTTCTCAAGTGAAATCATTGCCGTATCAGTCTGAGTAATATCAATATATTGAGTATAAACTTCACCAGGTAATTCTCCCTTTAACTCTTTCAGCAGATGTATTCTTCTACCTGCAATACCTACAGTATAGCCATTATGAGAAAATATTCCGGCCAGTTCTTTTCCTATGCCTGATGTTGCTCCTATAATAATTACTTTTTTCATTCTTCAGATCACCTGTTACCGAAAAATAGCAAAAAACATGCCATTTTTTTTATAAAAATATCCTTATCAGGAAAAAATTTTCATTGACTTTTAACTCATAGTTTGTTAATGTTTCAGAGATACAGTTTTATCAGTAATTATACAGGGAGAGGATTTATATATATGGATTTCACTATCATAATTTCTCAGGAATTGAATATTAAACCTTCACAGGTAGAAAAAACAATAAAACTTCTCGATGAGGGTAATACAATACCATTTATTGCCAGGTATAGAAAAGAAGTAACAGGAAATTTAGATGAAGAAATGCTCAGGCATATCGAAGAAAGAATCGCTTATCTCAGAAACCTTCAGGAAAGAAAAGAGCATATAATAAAATCTATAGAAGAACAGGGAAAAATGACTGAAGAACTGAAGGAAAAGATTATAAAAACTGCAAAATTACAGGAACTGGAGGATCTCTATCTTCCCTATAAACAGAAGAAAAATACCAGGGCCAGTATAGCGAAAGAAAAAGGTCTCACACCTGTGGCAGATTTGCTTATTGATGAAAAGAAGAAAAAAGAAGATATAGACAGAGAAGCTGTAAAATATATAAATCCTGAAAAACAGGTACATACACCTGAAGATGTTATTAACGGTGCAAAAGACATAGTAGCCGAAAGAATCTCAGAAAATATAAAAGTCCGTAATTTCCTCAGAGAGATAGTGGCGAAAGAAGGGAGGGTAACTTCTACTGCATCAGACAAAGAGGCAAAAACCAATTATGAAATATACTATAACTATAACGAATCCTTTTCTTCCCTGCCTCCCCACAGGGTTCTTGCCATAAACAGAGGAAATAAGGAAAAACATCTTAAAGTATCAATAGATATAGACGAAGAAAAGACTCTCATGAGATTAAAAAATGTTTTTGGTTATAAGGGAGAAGTAGAATATTTCACAGAAGCCCTTCAGGACGGATTTAAAAGATTACTATGGCCTTCCATAGAAAGGGAAATGAGAAAACAAAAGACAGAAGAAGCAGAAAAAAAAGCTATAGAAGTATTTTCAAAAAATTTAAAAAGCCTCCTGTTGCTGCCGCCTGTAAAAGGCCATAAGGTACTTGGAGTAGATCCCGGTTTTCGAACGGGGAGCAAGATTGCAGCAGTCGATGAAACGGGAGAGCTTCTTGGAACTGCCACAATATATCCCCATCCTCCTCAGTGTAAAAAAGAAGAGGCACAGAGAATAATTGCAGAAATTATGAAGGTACATGATATTAAATTCATAGCTGTCGGTAATGGAACAGCCTGCCGTGAGACAGAAGCATTCCTTGCGGAATCTATAGATTTCTTTCCTTCCGGTACTGCATTTACAATAGTAAGTGAAGCAGGAGCGTCCGTATATTCTGCATCACCTCTTGCAAAAAAAGAATTTCCAGATATGGATGTAAGTATAAGAGGAGCAGTATCTATTGCAAGAAGGCTTCAGGATCCCCTGGCCGAACTTGTAAAAATAGAACCGAAAGCAATAGGTGTCGGCATGTATCAGCATGATGTGGATCAGAAAGAACTGACAAGAGTTCTCGGATATATTGTAGAAACAGTGGTAAATGAAGTGGGAGTCAATTTAAATACTGCATCTCCTTCGCTTCTTGAATATGTAGCAGGAATGAATTCAAAGCTTGCAAAAAACATAGTTCTGTACAGACAAAAAAAGGGACAGTTTAAAAACAGAGAGGAATTACTTGAGGTATCAGGTCTTGGAGAAAAAACCTTTACCCAGTGTTCAGGTTTTCTGAGAATACTTGATGGAGATAATCCTCTCGATAATACTCCTGTTCATCCGGAATCCTACGGTGCGGTAAAAGCTTTATTCCATAAACTCGGCCTGGATATTCTGGATCTGAAAACAAAATCAAAATGGAAGGATATAAGATCTTCCATTGAAAATTTATCTGTAAAAGATCTTATAAAAGAATTAAATATAGGAGAACTTACCCTTCAGGATATACTAGAAGCATTGAAAAAGCCGGGAAGGGATGTGAGGGAAGATATTCCTAAACCCATATTTCGGACAGATATACTTACTATGGAACAGGTAAAACAGGGTATGACTATGAAGGGAACAGTGAGAAATGTAATAGATTTCGGAGCCTTTGTGGATATTGGTTTAAAAAGGGACGGACTCATTCATATATCACAGATGGGAGAGAGATATATAAAACATCCCCTTGAAGTCCTTTCAGTAGGTCAGATTGTAGAAGTAAAGGTAATAGATATAGATATGGATAGAGGGAGGATATCACTGAGTTTATTATGAGACGTGAGACGTGAGACGTGAGACGTGAGACGTGAGACGTGAGACGTGAGACGTGAGACGTGAGACGTGATGCGTAATGCGTGACGCGTAATGAGTGGGATTTCATACGCGTCACGCTTACCTATTACTATTTAAGTGTAAGCCCTCCCGGACTATACTGGGGATACCCTGCCTCTATATAAGATCTTGGGGCGCTTTCTTTGTTGCTCGGACATTCAGGTATGTATTTCATATTCCCTGACATACCCGAAGCATACTCCAGTTTTTTTAGATTTGACTCACATTCTGCCAGTTTCCCTGATGCTCTCGCCTTCATAAAACATGGGCCAAATATAATGCATATTAGAAGACATGTAAGGAGTAAGTTACTTACGATTGCTTTATTGACATATTCAGTTGAAATATTACTGTTTCTTCTTGCTTTTATTGCTCCGGCTATGGAAAAACACAGTCCTCCAACGGGACAGAGACATATTGCTGCGATTAAAATAATTGATAGAAAAATAAAAATAAACTGGACAGGACTTGCGGCCCCGTAGCTTAACCTGGAACAGGGTACCATAATTAACCAGGAAACTACCGATATGATTATTGTAGCAAAAGCAAGTCTTATTCCTGTAATTGCCAGTGTGTTTGGAAGTATCTTCCATTTTTTCTCATCTTCATAGGTAGAAGAGGCACCTGAATATTTCATAAGGGCTTCACTGAATTCTCTTATACTTATGTATCTTTTTAAAGGTTCAAGCTGAATGGCTCTTTTTATTATTCCTTCGAGCACTGTTGATACAGTATTGTTGAGTGATTTTATGGGAGGAAATATGAAAGGTTTTAATGATGGATCATATTTTGTAATCATCTGATATAGTATGACACCGAGTCCGAATATGTCAGACTGAGGGGTAGATTGTCCTCTGCCTTTATACTGTTCCGGTGCTGCATAACCCGGTGAGCCGTAATTGAAGGTATCGGTGTTTTTATCAGGATTGTAATAACGGACTATACCGAAATCTACAAGTTTTGCTTTACCATCAGGGGTTATAATAATATTGGAAGGTTTCAGATCTCTGTAGACAACAGGCTGATGAAAGGAATTGTGAAGATAATCGAGTATGGAGGCAATGTCAACTGTCCATTTTATGGCATCATCTTCTTTTAAAGGCCCACCTGAAGTATTTATTATTTCTTCCAGTGTTTTGCCTTCTATATAATCCATTACTAGATAATCTTTTTCGTCCTGGCTGAATACTCCATACATGCCAGGAAGTCCCTGATGGTTGAACTTTGCCATAAATTCAGCTTCCCGAAAAAATATTTCTTTTGCTATGGACTGATCCAGACCTGCCTGAGGTGTAAAAAAAAGTTCTTTTACTACTAATCTTTTATCATCTTTTATCCTTTCCACAAGATATACATTACCCATGGCACCTTTCCCGAGAATCGTCACTACTCTGTAAATATTATTAAGGATTGTTCCTCTTTCCAGAATCATATTGATCACCTCTAAAATTATCATAACATAGATTTTTTATGAATGGGTCATATGATTTAGGACGTGATGCGTGACGGGAGAAACCAGTTTATTAAATGCTCATGCTCACCTCAGCAATCAGTTATTATCTGGCCTGTTAGCTGCCGGGAATAACCTTCTTCAAAGCTTCTACAAACTCTTCCGGCTTTTGAGAGCCGAATAATATTTTATTTCCATTTTTAAGTGTGATCTGAACACCGAGATTTCCGCTTACATTATATGCCCTTCCATGTCTCAAACTGTAACGGAGACCCCATCCTCCGTATTCCATTATGGGGCTGTAAGTTCTTGCTTCATATGTTTTTATATCACTTACATTTATTTTATGAAAAGATAATTGGAAAGGAAAAAAGCGAAAATATAAACCATCTGCCAGAACCTCCGTTTTGAGATTACAGATATAAAATAATAGAGGACATATTATTCCCATAATCATAGGTACTATCAACATGATCGGGTTGAGTATCAGTTGTTTCCAATGCCAGATTACCAGTGCAGCAGGTAAAAATATTAATATCCACACCCATGTCTGACGGAATTTTTGAACTTCAGTAAAAATTACTTCCCTTTCTTCATTCATTTACATCAACTCCTTCTGTATCTTATGGACGATTAAGTCAGACCAACCTCTTTCCGAGAAAAGAAGCTATCTCCTTAAGAGATTCCTTTGCTTCAGGTATAACAGGATATCCGAAGGCTTCGAAAACATGCCACATGCCTTCCCATAGATTCAGTTCTGCCGTAACGCCACATCTTCTCATCTGTCTGTAGAGTCTCGCACAGTCACTCAGGAGCAGATCCCTTGTGCCTGTCGTAATTATAACAGGCGGAAAGTTTTTACTGTAATCTCCGTAGACAGGAGAAACGAGAGGATCTTTTCTGTTATGTCCTTTAAAATATTCATCTGATACAATTTTAATAAAATTATCATAAGAAAGAACAGGATCATAGCCTTCAAGACTATAGTAAGTATCGCTTAATTTCTCCATTTCTGTCCAGGGGGAACAGAGAGCCAGCGCAGCAGGCATAGGGAGACCTTCCTTTTTCGCTTTAAGGAGTGTAACAAGTGCCAGATGAGCTCCTGCAGAATCTCCAAGCCAGACAATATTTTTGCTATTAAAATCTTTTATGATTTCTCTGTAGACAGAAAAACTGTCTTCCAGTGCCGCAGGATAGGGATGATCCGGCCCGAGCCGGTAATCTATGGCACAGACCTTTATGCCCAGTTCAAAGGCAAGACCGGTAGAAAGTGATGAAAGAGGTGTGCCGAAATAATAGGCGCCTCCGAAGGTATATATGGCAATCTTATCGTCTCCGGAACTATCATAATTTACAGGAGTTATAATAATTACCGGGATACTGCCTATCTCTTTTTTTTCTATATGTTTAATAAATTTTTTCCCATATAAATCCAAAAACATCTGTAAAAGTGTTTTATGTTTTTCTCTTCTTTCTCTGACCAGTTCAGGATTTCTGTACTCTCCATCGTGAAAATCGTTTTTAAAAGTTCTTAAAAAATCCTGTCCTTCTTTACTGATGGTTGCCGGAATAGTTTCTTTCATAAGAATTCTCCTTTTATTAATCGCTACAACAGAATCTAATAAATAATTCGCAATATGTTTACCACTTCCTGTATTCTGATTTTGAAGATTTTATGAATTTCGAGCAATAAAAATTTTCACAAAATATTCTTGACATTTGATATTTAATAATATATAATGATATATATAAATAATTAATAATATAAATGAAAAAAGGAGGATCATATTATGTCAGAAGAAATTTTTGATGCAGACCAGGCTATAGGGTTTCTAAAAATTTCCAGACCTACCTTTGCCAGATGGCTTAAAAGCGGTAAACTTCAGGGATTTAAAGTAGGTAAACAATGGCGCTTTTACAGACGAGATCTCGTATCTTTTATGGAGTCAAGCGGTACTGATTTCGTCCTGTTGAAAAAGGATTTTAAAGAATCAATTAAATTTTTCGAAGAAAAACTTGAGAAAAAAGGCATACTTGACAGAGAAGAAAGAGATGCTGTGAGTAATGTTATTACTTCTTCCGATGAAAAAGAACTGCTTGTCAAAATTCTCGCCGAAAGATTATTTCTGGATAGTTTTACCGATAAGGCCAGTGATATACATTTAGAGCCTTTAAAAGACGGGCTTATGGTTAAATATCGCATTAAAGGTTACGTTGAGGATATAAAATTACTTTCTCCTGAAACAGGAGAAGAATTGATAATAAGATTGAAGCATATGGCAGACCTGGAGCCGGACATAACAGAAAAGGTTCAGAGCGGAAAAATAATGATAGAAACAGATAAAATCATCAAAGGTGACAATAGATTTGATGTAAAACTCGGAATAATTCCTGTTATATATGGAGAGAGACTGACAATGAGGATTAAATCTATGGAAAAAGCAAAGGCTGCAGTGGATCAGGGTCTGGAATTACTGCAATTTGGCAAAGAAGACCTTGAGAAAGTAAAGGAAATATTCAATAAACCCTTCGGACTTGTAATTGTTACCGGAACGTCAGGGAGCGGCAAAACCACTACATGTCATGGTGCATTGAATTATATTCTTAAAAAAACGGCTGGTCATGCTAATATTATGTCACTGGAAGAGTCCATTGAATATCCTATGAAGGGAATATCGCAAATACAGGTACAGCCTGATGGAGAAGGTTATTATGAATTATTAAAGGGAATTATGTGGCACGATCCTGATGTAATATTTGTCGGAGACGTGTCAGACAGTAAAACAGCCAGAATGATTTCCGAAATAGCTCTTACAGGTCATCTTATTATAGTACAGTTAACCTCTCCTGATATTTTTCAGTCTGTAGATTATCTGAAAAATCTCGGCCTTGAACCATATCTCCTGGCCTCTATTCTGGAAGGAGCCATATCACAGAGACTGGTAAGAAAGATATGTGAAAAATGTAAAGAAAAATTTACCCCTTCTACTCATGTTATTGAAAAATATTTTTCAGGTCATGAACATGTTTCTCTTTACAGAGGAAAGGGATGCAGTGAATGTCATAACAGCGGTTATAAAGGAAGAACAGGTATATATGAAACAGGTATATTTGATACGGAATTAAAGGAAGCCATTGCAGACGGAGAAGATATAAATAAATTAAAAAAAGTTTTCCAGGAAAAAGGATTTCGCTCTCTTCGGGAGAAAGCTATAGATTATGTTCTTTCAGGTGTCACTACTCTGGAAGAAGCACTGAGAGTGAGTTATTAGGCAGTGACCAGTTATCAGTGAACAGTTATCAGTGACCAGTGACCAGGCACTGGTTATTCATTACGCATCACGGCTCTGATGCAGAAAAGAGGTAAACTAAATTTGCAGGACAGAATGACTGAAACAATAAATAAATTCAAACATCTCTGTGATTATATGGAGATAAGAATAGAAGATTATGAGACTACGAAAATTGCCATAAATACAGATGAAACAGAAAGGGTAGGCACTTCCTTTGAATTTGGCGGGAATATAAGGGCACTGGTCAATGGAGGCTGGGGCTTTATTTCATTCAATAATATTAACTTACTTTCCGCATTTGCAGCTAAAGCCATAGAACATGCAAAACATGTGGGAAGAAGTAAAATTATTTTGTCTCCTGTTCCTTTTATAGTGGACAGGGTAAAAGCAGAGCCAGTTTCAGATCCCGGACATATAACATTAAAGGAAAAGAAAAAGCTCCTTGATGATTATAATAAAATAATACTGAATTACGACAGAGAGAAGATTAAAAATTCCTTTCTTGGCTATTATGATCAGTTTAAAAAGAAATATTTCTGCAACTCGGAAGGAACCTTTATAGAACAGGAACTTCTGGATCTCTATATCACAGTAAAGATTATTGCCGCAAAGGACGGTATTACTCAACCGGCAGTTGTTACAGACGGAAGTTCAAATAATTTTGATGTATGCCGTAATCTGGAAGAGAAAATAGAAAAATCCTGTGAGACTGCTGTAAAATTTCTGGAGGCACCAAAAATAAAATCAGGTGTTTATACTGTAATCTGTGACCCTACCGTAACAGGAATCTTTGCCCACGAAGCTTTCGGTCATACATGCGAGGCAGATCATTTTTATAAAAGCGAGTCTTTAAAGAAGGAAATGAGACTGGGAAGAGTTTTCGGAAGTAAAGTTCTGAGTATTTATGACTCAGGTCTTGATATCGGTTCAAGAGGTTGTATGAAATATGATGATGAAGGAGTAAAAACAGAGAAAACCTATCTCATAAAAGAAGGTGTCCTTACAGGGAGACTTCATTCCAGGGAAACTGCCTCTATTTTAGGAGAAAAACCTACCGGTTCAGCACGTTCCATAAACTACCGTTTCCCTCCCATATGCAGAATGAGAAATACCTGCATAGAAGGAGGAACTTCCATTTTTGATGATATGATAAAAGATATAGATATTGGTATTTATGCCATAGATGTCCTTTATGGTATGGGAGGAGAAATGTTTACAGTTGCACCTGCCTACAGTTATATGATAAGAAATGGACATATTGCTGAAGCAGTAAGGGATGTAAAGATAACAGGGAACCTCTTTGAAACCTTAAAAAATATAGATATGACAGGAAATGATTTTAAAATAAATGATGCAGGAGGAGGATGCGGAAGAGGCGAACAGTGGCCTCTTGCCACAACTGAATCAGGCCCGCATATGAGAATACAGAATGTATCGGTAGGAGGTGAGTCTTAATGGAATGTCTGGAAAAAATTTTAGATAAATCTTCTTCTGTCACAGAAGAGAGTGAATTATTTTATTTGAAAAATTCCAGTGAAAAATTAGAATTTGAAGCAAATGAACTGCAGAGTATGACAGGAAAAGAGAGCGAAGGCACAGGTTTAAGAGTCAGAAAAGACGGAAAAATAGGTTTTATTACTTCAAGCAGGATAGAAGAAGATATTATAGAAAAAGCCATTTTAAGTGCCGAATTCGGTGATGATTCAACATTTTCTTTTTCAGGAAAACATGAAAATTTTTCCTCTGATTATATAGACAGGAATATAGATAATATTAACATAGATACCCTTGTTTCCAGAGGAGAAGATATAATCAAAGAGATAAGGTCTTTTGATAAAAAGATAAATGTAAATATAACCTTTGAAAAAAGGGTGGAAGAAGTCCATCTCCTTACATCAGGGGGGTTCATGGGACATTATAAGAAAAATCATTATTCTATGTTTGTCAGGACAGAATTTACCAGAGAAAATGATATATTTGAAATATGGAAAGGTTTTAGTGACAGAGAAACTGCAGGAAAGGAAGAAAGACTGGTCTCTGAACTGTTATTTGATATAAAACATGGTATGTCCGTAGTAAAAATACAGAACGGCAAATATCCTGTTTTATTTTCTCCCGATGTAGTGGAAGAACTCTTAAGCATTTTTGTTACAGGTGTTGATGGTAACAGGATCTACAGGAAGACATCTCCTCTTTATTCAAAACTGGGACAGGAGATTTTCAATGAAACAATAAGTATTTATGATGATCCTTCAATAAAAGGAGGAGCTAATTCCTGTCCTTTTGACGATGAAGGTGTGGTCTCACAGAAGACTCCTCTTGTAGAAAAAGGTATTCTCAAAGGGTTTCTCCTGGATCTTAAAAATAGTGTTAAGCTGAATATGCCTTCTTCCGGCAATGGTTTTCGTAAAAACTGGATTACAGGCAGAAGTTATGAATATTATCCCTCTATAAATCCTTCATGTATTACAATAAATCCAGGTAGCTCTTCTTACGAAGAACTTCTATCTTCTATGAAAGAAGGAATTTTTGTAAAGTCAGTACCTGATCTCTGTATGGGGAATATTCAAAACGGAGATTTCGCCGGCACAGTAATACATGGCTTCAAGGTGGAACAGGGAAACATATCAGGGAGAATAAAAAATACTGTTATAAGCGGTAATCTATACAATTTACTGAAGAACCAGCTCCTTGGTATGAGTAAAGACCTTTATTACTCCATATCCTCCGGAGCCAGAGTTCCTTATATGTTATTCAGAGATGTGGAAGTAACGTCTTAGGGAAGTGAAGAGTGAAGAGTGAGTAGGGGCGAACCTCGTATTCGCCCGGTGAAGGGTGATATAATATCACGCATTACGCATCACGCATTACGCATTACGATTATTGTGTTTTTTTAACAGACAATAAAGGTTTCCCCGGGCTCCTTTCTCCCATGGCCTGGAGAAATCTTTTTGTTATTTCTGCTTCTACTGTATTGGGAGCACTTTTTCCCAGGGGCACCTGACCTCCTGCCATAACCCTGTGGCCTCCTGCCATGCCAAGTCCATCAAGCAGTTGATGAATAAGAGAACCAGCATAAGGGTAAGTCGGAGTTGTCCTGAGAGACAGATTAAGTGTGTCATTATACTGCCCCATACAGAGTGCAGCTTTTGTACCTGACAGTCTTATAAGTAAATCAGCTATTTCTGCAGGCAGATCAGGACTGTGCATATGTTCAAGTACTGTTATTACTGCTTTGCCGTAAACCCTGGTAGAACGAAGGGCATTATCGAAGGCACGAAAATAGACAAGTGGTAACTGGGCCTGTTCTACCTGTGCTAATTTATGATGATCTACATTGGCCAGGAGTTTGAAATAGGCATATTCATCGGAACATGTAGTACTGCGGGATAATCCCCTTGTATCTGTTTTAAGTCCGTAAAAAAGAGCCGTAGCAAGGCGGCTGTTTATTTCTATTCCTGCTGCTTCCAGATACTGAAACAGCATGGTTGATGTGGCACCCATTTCAGTTCTTATATCAACATATTTCATGCTTCCCATTGAAGTTAAGACTGATTGATGATGATCTATTACTATAGAGGGACAGAATTTTTTTGATGAGCTATGATTTCCGCAGCCTGTCTGAGTATCTACCAGAGCAATAGCTGAATAGGGATCGAATTTTCTAATAGTTTTCTGTTTTTGCCACTCAGGTGTCAGATATTTTAGCATTGCTCTGTTTTCCACCCTGCCAACCAGTCCTGTATAGATCAATCTGCTCTGTATACCCCATGCTTTTTTTAACAGTATTGAAAGAGCATAGCCTGATGCAAGTCCATCAGGATCGGGATTGTGATGGGTTACTATGAGAACAGGCCCCTTACCTGCTGCCTCCCTTAATTTTTCTAATATAATTTCATCTATAGGATTTGGATTATGAGTTATCAAAGTTAATTTCCTCTCCAGGATAAAGAAATTATGAATTTTTCCCGAAAAAGCTGCTTATGTCAAAATAAAATTTCTTTTCCTCGCCGCAGTTCATACATTCACAGGTTAATAAGTCATAGGGTTTTTGTTCTTCACTGAAAAGAAGGGCCTGCATTTTTTTTTCAAGTGTTCCGCCACATTTACATTTCTGTGTTTTCAGATATTTATATTCTTCTGAAATACCTGATACGGATAATGCCTCATTCCATGGATGTTCCTTCATAAAATCATCTCCTTAGGGGTTGTCGAGAAATAACCCCATCATATTTACAGTCTATATCGTGACGCGTTACGCGAGGATGATAACCGTTCTAACAATTTGCCAGGGTTATTTTCTTACAGTCTCTTATTCCCCGGTTATAGACTCTTCAAATTCTTTATACTCTTTCCTTGCCTTCTCCTGTGCTTCTGCCCGGCAGTTATTAACGTCATCGAAATTATCTTCCAGCAGTTTTACAACATGTTTATCAAGTGCTGAATTTTCTGCCATGTCACAGATAATTTTCATTGTTTTCTCACTGTCCATACCCCTTCTGTAGGGTCTGTCTTCCGTCAGGGCAGTAAACACATCTGCTACAGACATAATTCGAGATCCTATGGATAAATCCTGTTTATTTAAATGAAATGGATATCCTTTACCATCAAGTCTTTCATGATGGAAAGAAGCCCAGCTGTTAATAATGTTGAATTCACTGATATATTCAAGTGTACGATAGGTGTAATAGGTATGGGAGCGAATAATGCCGAATTCTTCATCTGTTAACTTACCAGGTTTTTCTAAAATTTCTGCAGGGACTGCCAGTTTACCAAGATCATGAAGAAATCCTGCCAGTCTCATTGAATGACATTCCCTTTCTGAAAAACTTGATAAACTGGCCATAATTTCAGCACTTGCTGCCACACCGCTTGTATGGGTAGCAGTAAAGTGGCTTCGAAAATCTATAATCTGACAGAAAAGTTTTCCCAGATTGATAAGTTCTTTCAGATTTAATTCAATGGATGGTAATTTTATTCTTCTGGAAAGAATAAAACCAATAGAAGGTGATGACGCATCAAGCCAGAAGGATTCTTTCCCTGATAAACTATTAAAAATAGCCAGCAAATCAGGGTTGAATAATTTTTCTGAAAAATCATTAACTTTTTTAATGATTTCTTTACCTCTGCAGACGATATTTTTCTCTTTATTATCAATAAGTACACTTATTCTATCTGCCAGATGAATGATATGACTTCCTATGGGAACATCTCTATGTTTTACTCTTTCACATGCCCATGGGGTATGATGGTAACGTACCAGACTGGCTATTTTATGAAAAGGTTCAAAATTTCTGAGTAATAAATAGCCTGTTTCTGCATGTCTGTAAGGGTTTTCCAGCTCAAACTCAAAAGTTGCCAGTCTTTCTTTTAAATACAAAGCACCACTGTCATGAACAAGTCCTGCAAGAATGAGATTATTCTGATCTTCCAGAGATAAACCCATCTCTTTTCCTATAGTGAATGCAATATAGGCAACCCTTTTATGGTGATCCACTACAGAGGGATTGATCATATCCATTGCACCGGAAAGACACATAATCAAATCGAATAACGGTACAGATAATTCTTTCATAAGTAAAACTCCATTTAAAAAGTAACTAATTTAAATTATTTAGATAAACTGTCTCTCCATAATTTTTATCTAAAGCTTTATTTTACTACCGGGATTTTCGGGATTAAAAGATTACCGGGATAAAATAAATTATGGGTGTTGGGTTTTAGGTTTTGGGTTTTGGGTTGTTAATCTTTTTAACCCAACACCCTCATTTGCGACAGTTATTTTGAACTCATTCCTAAGTAAGGTAATCTTCTTTATCATCCTGGTAATCCCTCCAATCCTGTAAATCCTGGTCAAAAATGAAAATTCCTATACCATTAAATTATATCAGATAAAAATGATAAATGGAATCAATTCTGCAATATTTCATGGTCACGTCAGTAATTGACAAAATATATAAAAAAAGCTATTCTTTTTTTACTGAGAAGATATTTAAATATGGAAAGGAGGTGAATTAATATGAACAGAACAATAAAATGTTTCCTCTTAACTGCCTTTTTATTTTATGCGATTTTTGCCGGCTTTCTATTACCTTCTTATGCAGAGGATATGGGGGGGCCAAAGGTAGGTGATATGGCAGAAAATTTCTCTTTAACAGATATGGCAGGCAAAACAGTAGAATTGAAAAGTTACAGCGGCAAGAAAGCAGTTTTGATTGTTTTCTGGGCAAGCTGGTGAGGAGCCTGTATGGAGGAGGTTCCTTCATTAAACGAATTATATGATACCTACAAAGGTAAAAATATTGAAATCCTTGCAATAAACTCCGGTGAGTCAAAAGAAGATGTAAAGCAGGTCATAAAAGATAATGGCATAAAATACAGGGTCTTACTCGATACGGAAGATGAAATATCAGGTCTTTATAATCTCAAATATTTTCCGACCAATGTCCTGGTTGGCATGAACGGAAAAGTAATATACAGTGAGCCAGGAGAATTACCTTCCGAAGATGTTATAAATAAAGCTTTAAAGAAATAATGACAGTGACAGGTGATCAGTGATCGCTAAGAGGTAATTTTTGATCACTGATCACTGCTAACTGGTCACTGAATGATATATTCATCCAGCTTCTTCAAAGGATTATTGTCTATCTCTTCAACAATCTCTTTCTTTAATCCATCTTTACCGAGACATTTATACATATAATTCTTATAACCTTCCACTCCCGGCTGATGGAATGCATATACATCCAGGAATTCCCCTTCATAGGTTGTGGCAATCTCGAAGAAATAAAGTAACTGTGCCCATGTGTATGGAGACACTTCAGGCATTACTATGGTCATATTCGGTTTTTCTGCCCTCATAAGAGCCCACTCAGTAGCTCTTACGGCAAGTGACATTAATTCAGAAAGCTTTCTTCCTGAAAGTAATTCACCGCTTAAATGAGGAATTTCTATGTCTGTCCCGAAATTCTGAACCTCTACGAGTGTAAGGGTTTTGTTGTTTTCTCCACCTATATTATTCTGTTGAATCGAATGAAGATCATTTGTTCCCCTGCATGGAATTGGAGTTCTTCCTCTGTTTACCTTTGCTCCTGTATCATCTGTCCATACTTCAAGGCCATTATCTTTAATTATTTTTCTTCTGTACTCTTTCCCAAGACTCTCGGCAAGGAGCTGTACATACCATTCTGCAGTGGATTTAAGTCCTTCCGAAAAAGGCATCATAATGGAAATGGATTTACCCTTTTCAAGATAAAGAATAGACTGTAAAGTGGCATAAAGCAGTGCCGGATTTTTAAGGACGTCATTGCGGAAACATATGTCTTTCATATCTCTTATGCCGGCAAATATTTCATCTAAATTAACTCCAATAAGAGCGAGATGAAGAAGCCCTATGTTAAACTCGGAATATCTCCCTCCTACTCCCGGAAATACACTGAAATCAATAAAGCTTTCTCTGTCTTTTTCCTGCATGGAGTTTACAAGTTTTCTCAATGCTCCTGACGAAGGATCTGTAATCGCAACTATCTGTTTCCCGTATTTTTCTTCCCCCATGTGGCTTTTAAGCCAGTTCCTTGCAATATCAAAAGCCACTTTTGTTTCTGTTGTCTCACCTGATTTGGAAATAACTGTTATACAGGTTTCTCTCGCATCAAGATTTTTAAGGAGTGCTCCTATTGTAGTGGGATCAAGATTATTTCCCTCAAAATAAATCTTCGGTTTTCCCTTTCTTAAAGAAGAGAATTCATTGTAATAGGGAGAAGCAAGTGCATCCTGTGCCGCTTTGAGGCCAAGATAAGAACCGCCTATACCAAGGGATATAACATTTTTAAAATTTTTGCATATATGGTCTGCAGTTTTTTGAATTTTTTCTATGAGAAGACGATCCTGTTCTCCGAGTTCTATCCATTCAAGCCCTATTTTTATTCTGTTTTCCCTGTTTTTTATTACATCTTTAATTTTTTCCTGTGCCTCTTCCGCCACAGGAGTCCATTTTCTGAGTTCGTCTTCTGTTATTCCATGTTTTTCTCCTACTGAAAAAGAAAACATGTTGTTGAAATCAAAGGAAATAGATTTTTTCATGAATTTCCACCCTTTCATTGTGAAAAGTTTGTAAAGCGTGAGTAATTATAACATATTTTTAACAAAAATTCACATATATATCGTAGAACCTGTCTTTATAGGTAATTATGACGGTGATAATATATACAATAACCCTGCAGAAAAGAGTAATTCAGATGGTCAATTTGTCTGAACCACGGATTAAAAGATTACACGACTTTTTCGGAATCCCTATATCTACAATAAAAACTCTCTTATCCCATAAAACCTCTACCTGAGAGCAAATTCACAGAAAATTTATACAAAAACCCTTCTCAAAAAAAAGAGCTGGCTGTAAAGCTCAGGGAAGTTCTTGACGGATAATCCTCTACCGGGAATGACCCCTATATAAAAAACCTGTGATATAATAAATATCGAGGTGATTTATATGACCCTTAAAACAGGGACAGATCTTAATAATAACTACAGAGTGGTAAAGCTTATTGGGAAAGGTGCTATGGGGAATGTTTACCTTGTAGAAAGAATAAAAGATGATAAAAAACTGGTAGTAAAAGAGCTTTTCTTTAAAGAACAGGTATTACCGGACACTTCTAATGCAAAGGAAATATTTTTCCGTGAAGCAGAGTTTATGTCAAAATTCGACCATCCGGGACTTCCGAAGATGTATGGAATGTTTTCTCAGGATGGAAAAGAATATATTACTATGGACTATATAGAAGGCAGAACACTGGAAGAAATCATAAATTTATCAGAAGGCCCTTTAAAAGAAGGGGATGCTATAAAATGGACCATTGAAATTGCGTGCATACTGGATTATCTGCATAATTCCTTTCACACCCCTGTCGTATATAGAGACTTAAAACCTTCCAATATTATAATAAAGCCTGACAATAGAGCTGTTCTTGTAGATTTCGGTATAGTCCGTTATTATAATCCTGATAAAAATACCGATACATTCAGTTACGGTTCACCCGGTTATGCCGCACCGGAACAGTATAAAGGCAGGGGGCAATCCAGTCCTCAAAGCGATGTCTTTGGACTGGGTGTAATATTGTTTCAGATGTTAACAAAATACGATCCGTCCATTAAGCCTCTGACTTTTCCTGTCATGAAAGGTTTAAATCCATCTGTGTCAGATGAACTTGATTTTATTGTAAAACGTGCAATAGAACTTGATCCTATGAAAAGATATATAAGCATGAAAGAATTTGAAGAAAAACTGGAGATATACAGAGGAATTGATGATGTACGGAATGGATGCAGAAAAACCGGTAAGGTCAGAATAAAGTATGAAGGCAATATGGAAAATAAACTGGCCAGTACTGGCCTGGCTCTCGGAATATCAACGGTATTAACTCCTTTTGTAGTATATATAATGTCAGGTGTAATGAGGGGACTGGCAGCAGATTCTTCTAATATAGAAATAAAAAGATTTCTTATAAATTCCTTTCCTTTCCTTTCTTTTCTTATGCCATTGGTACCTTTAGCCGGGTTAATACTCTCTATAAAAGGAAAAAACAGAGCTTTAAAAGATAAAAATATTTCTTACAACCCGTCAGGTAAAGCCATAGTTTGTAATATATTTTTTCTTACAGCTATAGTATTGTTCAGTTTTATGTTTTATAGAAGTCTTTCAGGGGAAAGAGAGTCAGGAAGTCTTGCGTTTTGCGAATCAAATCTAAAAAAGATAGCTACAGCGCTGGAAATGTATGCTGAAGATAATAAAGGATATTATCCTCCTGAATTTTCATATCTTACTAAAAATTCTAAATATATGAAATCCAGTCCATTGTGTTCCAGGTATTATACTGGTTATGAATATATATATTCAAATGAGACTCATAATTTTACCATATTCTGTAAAGAACTGGATGTACACATATGGGCAGGTATGAAAGAAGGATCATGGCCTCAATATAGCCCGTCCGGAGGTTTAATATTAAAATTTGTCTGGGAAAAGTAAAGAAAAAATGGGCATGGTTCACAAAGGGCGAACACAAGGTTCGCCCTGAATGAGAATAATTTAATTTCTTAACCATGCCCTCTTAAATTATTTAGATAACTGTCTCCAGATAAAATTTTATCTAAAGCTTTATTTTTCGTTATAAAAAATGAAAATTCCTATACTCTTAAATTAAAGGTAATAATTTTTAACTATAGAATTTCTTATGAACTCCGATAGATGAAAAGATGATATAAACTATGGAAGAACCATATGAGCTGGTATTAAAAACCTACCAACTGAAAGAAATATTTCTGTCTGCAGGTATTTCTCTGACTCTTCATGACTGTGAAAAACTTTTAAAATCAGGTTTCTGTCAGTCTGCAAGCAGATTAATAAGAAAACATGTAAATATTTTGTCCAGAAACAGAGAGATTGAGGCTGCACTTATTGGAATTACACATAAAGACTTATTATCATCATCAGACACATTTCAAAGAACATTGCCTTTAATAGAAGAAATCACCTCCAATGATTTAATTTCCTTTGCCAGTACAGGTCTTTATATAATCGAATATATTGCATCGGTTCTGTATATGTCAGAAAAAACAGATAATATACTTTACAGAGAACAAATAAAGGATGAACTATCAGGCTTAACTGTTGCAGGCTCTGTAGAATCACTCATTTTCATAAAAATCTTTTTAAATGATGAATTAAATAAAGAATTAAAACTTTTATCTGCAAGGTCACAGGCTGATTTAAAAGAAGCTCTTTTCTCATTGGTCCGCCATTTATTAAAGATTACGGGAACTAATATAATATATGTGCCGGAAGGATTACGAACTGTAGACCGTCTGATAGATAAATTTATAAAAGGCCATGACGAAATTGATATGTTATTAGAAGAAATAAAACACAATGAATTCAATATTATAAAATCTTTACACCACATACTTATTCCAATACTGGATACAGTTAACGAAGACACAGTGAATGAAGAGGATAAACTGACGGTGTTATTATTTAAATATATTCACAGGTCAGTTAATTTACTTTCCATAGCTCTGGAAGAAACAGAGGATTTCTTTTACAGCGGGAATTTATATAATCTTATTACAGCCATTCAGCTTCTATCCATATGCAGTTCCATGCTGACTCTTATGATTGACAGACGAAACATTTTATTTCAGGCTGAAGACAGTAATGCAGACAGATTTATCAATTATCTTACCGGCAAATGTGATAAAGAAGAAATTCTTCTATCAATCGAAGAGGAAATGAACAATCTTTACATGAAACAGGAATTAGAAGGAAATATAACTTACGAACATGTTATAAGAGATTATAAAAAATCCATTGAATTGCTCTGTGAAGAGACGAATAACCTGAGGAGTCTTTCTGCTTTTTTAAAGGGACAGAACAGATTGCTCACCATGACCTTTTAAATCGAAGCAAAGTCTGAAAATTGTAGAAATAATCCTCACTACTCACTACTCACCACTCACTAAATATGATATAATATTAAAAATTTAAAGCAAAGGAGTAATTTTAAAGTGCCTGACTTTTCGAATAATTTAACAAGCAAAATAATTGTCCTTGTTCTTATTATCAGCATTTTTTCCTCGACTATATCTCCTGCTTTTGCAAGAGAAAAGCTCTGGAGTAAAAAATTCCCTTCAAATATAGACTGGGAAGTTCTTACGTCACTCGGAGTAATAATAGCAAGCACCGATAAACATCTTATAGCAATAGACGGGAAAACAGGTAATATATTATGGTCCAAGAAAGATATTGATATAAAAAGAGAATTTGTCTGGCCTGTAGGAGGTACAGATATTTTCCTCATAAGTGATCCTGATAAAAAACTCGGAGGAATAGTTGAGAATGCAAACCTCTATGCCCTTGAAGTTATGACAGGTAATGTTGTATGGGCCGCATCTGACATTACCGGGAGGCCTCTGGAAGTTGTTCCTCTTCTTGATCAGCTTTCCTTTTTATATATAACTGATCAGAAATATATAGAACAGGAAACTCTCTCTAAATCACCTATGATGATTCCCCATATGTATAACATAGATGTTAATACAGGACAGATACAGTGGCACAGGGATTTTGACAGAGAGGTTATGGGAACAAAAGTGGAAGACACATGGCTCGGTTACAGGATATACAACCTGAGCGGTTACCATAGTCCGGTTCTTCTCGGAGACGAGCTTTATTTCTTCTACGGAGGTATAACCAGATGGGATTATATTACAGGTAATACCATGTGGAAAACTACCTATCCTGCAGGAGATCCTGACCTTATCAGGACAGATGCAGACCCTGTATTTACAGATAATGTAATATATGCGTCAGGCCAGGGACAGGTAAAAGCAATAAACAGACTTACAGGAGAATTGATGTGGGACAGTGATAACCTGGGACTGGTTCCTATTTTATTTATGGACAATGGTATTATATGGGCTCAGAGGGGAGGATTTTTCTTTAGTCCCAATAAAAATGAATGGGTTTCCAGGGGGCCATTCGGAGTATCTGCCATAGATGCGGCAAATGGGAAGCTTATATGGGATTACCGGCTTGGTAAAGACAGTCTTGCCAGTATGGTACTTCTTGAAGACAGAGTAGTAATTGCAGATAAGAAAAATATAATAGCCCTTGATAAATTTAATGGAACAGTACTTTATAATAAAGAACTCGGTATAGAAGGACCTATGTTCGGATTTAAAAACTCCGATGGAAATGTAGTTTTCTGGTCTCCCCAGAGGGTAGTAGCTTTTACACCTGATAAAGGGGGAAAACTCTGGGAAAGCGGTGTGAAAGAACCTTCTGACTCTACGTCCGGTACTGCTTTCAGGTTGAGTGCAGGCATTTTTCTTGTAGTTATTTCAGGTGGTACAGGCCTTCTGCTCTTCAGCAGCTATATAGTAATACATGATGTAATTCCGGGACAGAGTGCTGCAGGAGCCAGAGTAAGGTCTCAGGTAAAATCAGAAGAGTATTACTGGGAGAAAGTAAAGGATTATCGTAACAGCCCCGGTCTTCGTGAAGCGGAAACAATAAGGGCTTACAGGCTTACCATTATAGAGAGCAGAAAGAAACTTGACCCACATATATATCTGGAAGGTCAGATTGAAAACAGAAAAGACTTTACAGGACTGGCAGGAATAAATACAAAGAATGGCAATATTGATAAAGGTGTCTATCTCGGAGATGTAGGAGAAAGATATCTTATGGATTACGTGGAAGAAGTGCTTTATCATTTCGATGGTGATATAGTGAGTTCTTTCAGTCTTATACCTGAGTAGTTTTAATCTATACTATTGTTAATATTTTACAGGGGTGAATTAACTTCACCCCTGTATTATTCTAGAACCTATTCATATACGGAATTTGCACATCTGAAACCAACACCATCAACATATTCATCAGGACATATGGCGGCCCTTATGGTAATACCGCAATCTTTAAGTTCTGTAAGAAAATCCCCTCCTCTTATGACCACTTCTTTCCCGGAATCTTTTACAGGCATATGTTTATAAGGATAGGCTCCATAGTGATCAGATGTCCATTCCCAGGTAGAGCCGAGCATATTCATGACCCCATAGGGACTGGCACCTTCATTATAAGTGTCTACTGATGAAAGTTTTCCTCCGTCTTTACTGCATAATTTTTCATCAGACCATTCATCACCCCAGGGATAAAGCCTTCCGTCTTCACCTCTTCCTGATTTTTCCCATTCAGCTTCCGTGGGAAGACGTTTCCCTTTCCAGGATGCATAGGACATAGCATCATTATAGGTAACTCCTACTACAGGATAATCTTCTTTTCCTTCTGTGAAATATTCTTTCCATCCCCCTTCACTTTCATAGCCTGTGTAATTGACAAACTCTGCATACTGAATGTTTGTAACTGCATATCTGTCAATATAAAAGGGATCTACATGTACTGTGTGTCCCGGACTGGCATCACCTTCCTGATTTGTCCCCATATAAAATTTTCCCCCGGGAATAAGTATCATATTGTCCATTTCCTGAGTTGTATTAATTGTTTTCTTTTCTTCTATATCTTTGTAATCAAGTATAATAACCTTCTCTTCTGCAGTTTTTTTGATTTCCTCAGGTTTTTCTCTTAAAACAAGTGGGGGCTGAAAACATTTGAATAATAATACAGTGCTGTTCCCTATCTGTATATTATCACCATTTACGAGAGGTCTCGGTTCTGTAACATGAACTCCGTTAAGAAGGGTAAGGTTTTTTGTTTTCTGATTAATCAAATAATATTTGTTCCCCTTTTTTTCTATTCTGCCATGCTGACGGGATACACTTCTATCCTCTTCCGGAAATTCTATATCCTTTCTTATACCATCATCGGATTTTCTTCCTATGAGTATCTGTTTTTTCTTCAGAGGAATAATCAGACCTTCTTTAAATCCTTCTGTGATTTCAATGGTTGTTCCTTTTGCTGCATGGGAGCCTACCAGGTAATGTTCCATAATTGTATTGCCTGTTTTTATTACATCTCCGTCTTCCAGACCTTTTTTTATTATGGATAAACCGTTTACAATGACTTCTCCCTCTACCGAATTGATGATAAGCCATATGTCTTCAAATGTGAGGCTTGCATGGGAGTCCATGATAGAATCATCGGCAATTTCTATGTCTTTTCTTATCTTTCCTTTTCTGCCTATAACAAGTTTTTTTTCTAACATGGCCTTACTTATGGTAAATACTCTGTCTCTGTCAGGTCCTCCCACCAGCTGAAACATATGGGCTTCTTTAAATGATAGTTCCAGGGTTTCATCGTTTATTGCTTTTTTCTTTTCCTGTAAAGGGGATTTTGAGTAATCAGAATATTCTCTTATTTTCGAATATTTTGTATTAACCTTCTCTGAAGCT
>Ga0351856_1015_pt1 | contig 43573 bp, 57 predicted proteins | sample BONcelHFGM3001D8_FD_206798 | JGI IMG/M metagenome (GOLD analysis project Ga0351856, IMG submission 206798) | Enriched cells from coal bed in the Powder River Basin, Montana, United States - BONCAT cells FGM rep2 HSBNCT.FGM.300.1.D8 ... | reverse complement strand
CGCAGCCCTGCGGCTCTCGCCGCCGGAAAGTAGCGGCTATAGAATTGTTTAAACCGCTCTAAATGCATCCGTAACATCCGCTGGGTGATTCGAGCTGCCCGGCGCTGCGGCCAGAACAAAACGCAGCGCCGGAAACGCAGTCCGCTCATCCTCCAGCTGCTTGCTAAGATATTGACAGCTTTGCACCCCCGCTCCTACATTCCCTCCTCTCATTTCGCCGGTATAGCTCAGCGGTAGAGCATTCGCTTCGTAAGCGACAGGTCATCGGTTCAAATCCGATTACCGGCTTTTCCAATCCCCAGCCCGATCCAGAATCCGGATCACTCGCCAAAAACTTCGGAAATGGCTGCCCCGCATGGATTCGAACCATGAATAACGGCTCCAAAGGCCGCTGTGTTACCGTTACACCACAGGGCAAGGCAGATGGGTTACATACCCAATCTCCTCCATTTTCGCAAACCGTTTCACGGAAATCTGCCTCGGGAATGATTGCCAACCCCTTCGGACTGTGATGCATAACTTACCCGCAACTCATGTCGAAAAAACTGCGGAACCGGTTAATTGCACTCATCTGCCTGCTGGCCTTCGCCGCGCTGGGGGGCCTTTTCTACGTCAACTGGGTGGTGCAACGCCCCTTCGCCATCATCCTCTTCCTCGGCGACGGACTCACCACCGGCATGCTTCCCGCCGCAAGACTCTATCAAGATGGAGCCGACCATCGCCTGAATCTCGAAGAACTTCCCAACCTCGCGCTGCTCACCACCTACGCCAACGACTTTGCCGTCCCAGACGCCGCTTCCGCAGCCAGCGCCATCGCCACCGGCACCAAGACGAATAATAGCAGTCTCGCCGTCGACGCCGCCGGACATCCGCTGGAATCCCTGCTCACCATCGCCAGCCGCACAGGCAGATCCATCGGACTCGTCTCCAACGCATCCCTCACCGACTCAACCGCCGCCGCATTCTTCGCCAAGACCACCGACCCGCTCAACAACGAGGAAATCGCCCTCCAGCTCGCCCGCGACGCCAATCTCGACCTGGCACTCGGAGGTGGAGAATTCGACTTTGTTCCAGAATCCAAGAACGGCCGCCGCAAGGACGGACGCGACCTGCTGCTGGAAATGCGGAATCAAGGCTACGACATTGTCCGGAGCCGCACGGAGCTGGAAGACATCCCCATCTGGAGGGCTCCTCGCGTGCTCGGCCTCTTCGCCGACGGCAATCTCGATTTCTCTGACACGCGGGAATCCCAAGGCCGGCAACCCGCCCTCTCCGACATGGTCCGCCGTGCCATTCAACTCCTTCAGTACAACCCCAAAGGCTACCTGCTTGTCGTCGATGCCGGCCTCATCGCCAAAGCCTCCCACAACAACGAAGGCGAACGCGTCCTCCGCGAAATTCTCGAACTCGACGCCGCCGTTGGCACCGCCCTTGAATACGCTGGCCGGAAAGCCCTCATCATCGTCGCCGGAAAACAATCCGTCGGCGGCTTCCGCATGAATGGCTACCCTTTCAAAAACGACCGCGGCGTCTCCGTTCTTGGCACAAACACCCAGGGCATGCCCTCCATCACCTGGTCCACTGGACCCGGCGGCGCATCCACCGGATTCAACCAGACAGCAACCGGCAACCGTCCCACGGAACCCTCCGCCTTCCTCGCCCCCGCCGCCGTCGGCGTTGCCGAGGATGTCATTGCCGTCAGTTCCGGCCCGGGAGCCGAAGCCCTGCGAGGATTCAAGGACAACACCGACATCTTCCGCCTGATCCGCGGCAACCTCTAAACGCGCATATCGCCCCCGGCTGAGAGTCGACATCCACCTCACCATCGACTACATCAAGCGGCATGTCTTTGGAGCATCTGTTCGATAACAACCGCGCATGGTCCGCAAATATTCGCGCATCCAACCCCGCGTTTTTCGAGACACTCGCCCACCAGCAAAATCCACGCTACCTCTGGATCGGCTGCTCCGACAGCCGCGTGCCCGCCAACGAGATCATCGGCCTTGCGCCTGGAGAAGTTTTTGTCCATCGCAATGTCGCCAATCTCGTTATCCACACCGACTTCAACTGCCTATCGGTTGTTCAATTCGCCGTCGAAGTTCTCGGCGTTCGCGACATCATTCTCACTGGCCATTACGGTTGCGGTGGCGTCAAGGCCGCGCTGGAACAGCATGAAATGGGACTCATCGACAACTGGCTGCACACCATCGGACTCATCGCGGAGAAACATCGCAGCCTGCTTGGCGATCCCGCGGCACAGCCCTTTGCGCTGGATCTGCTTTGCGAACTCAATGTCGTCGAGCAGGTCCGCTCCCTCTGCACCACGACACTCCTGCGCAACGCATGGAGACGCCGCCAGCCCCTCAGCGTCCACGGGTGCGTCTATGGTCTCGAAGACGGCCTTCTCAACGATCTGGGAACCACCATTTCCGCCGTCGACGAGATCGACCCCATGTACCATCGCTCCATCGAACGCATTTTCGCCAAACCCCGTCCGGCCTAGAACGTCCGCAATCCGCCGCCACCCCCTGGTCTCAATCCCGCAACTGCTTCCGCAGCCACTTCCCGAGTCCATCCACCAGCAAGGGTTTATCCGCAAATTCCACAATTGCGCCATCCGGGCTCAATAACCCAAACCCATCTCCGTAAGCGCGGCCATTCACCACACACGCATCCGAGCCCACCTCTGCCAGTTGCTGGATCGCCGCGGCGAGCGCATCCTCCCGTCCGCCATTCAACTCATATTTCCAGCCCACGATACGGCTTTTCGGAAACCATGCCCGCAATTCGGGCAACACTTTCCGAGCAGGTTTTAACACAATCGTTACCGCTCCCGAACGGCTCTCGATTTTTGCATCCATCAGCCTCCGTCCATCCTCGCCGCGAATCTCGCCGACCTCAAAATCGCCCAGCGCCGCCACATGAAAAACCGCATCGACCGCCCCCTCCCGCCCCCGTTTTCGCATCGCTTCGGCCAAATCCTCATTTCCTGAGAAAACACGCCCGTCCACTCGCTCATCAAGAGGCACTCCGCATCGCGACGCCATTCCGTAAAAACACGTCACACAATCCCCGGCTCTCGCAAAAGCATTCGCTATCAGAAACCCAAGCTCGCCGGAGGACACATTCGTAATATGCCGCACCTCGTCGATCCGCGCCATCGCAGGTCCAGTGGTCACCACGACATTCATGGCTTCTTCCTCGCGAGGGCTAAGCCGCCGAACGCGATTCGCTCTTCAATTCCGAACAAAACTCCCGGATCCGCTCCACCGCCACCTTGATCTTATCAAGAGACGTCGCATAGCTACAGCGCACATGCCCTTCGCCACTTGCGCCAAACGCATTTCCAGGCACCACCGCCACCTTCTTCTCATGCAGCAGGCGCATCGAGAACTCCTTGCTGCTCAAACCTGTCGCCGTAATTTTCGGAAATGCATAAAACGCTCCACGCGGTTTGAAACACTCCAGCCCCATTTCGTTAAAGGCTCCCACGATGTAATTCCGGCGAAGCTCATACTCCCGACGCATCCGCGCAACACTCTCATCGCCGCGATCCAGAGCCTCGATCGCCGCGTCCTGGCTCATCGTCGGTGCACAAAGGATGGAATACTGGTGAATCTTCATCATCGCATCGATGATCTCCGCCGGTCCACACGCATAGCCGATCCGGAATCCCGTCATCGCATAAGCCTTCGACAGCCCGTGCAGGAACACCGTGCGCTCCTTCATCCCTGGCGCAGAGACGATGCTCGAATGCGTGCGCCCCTCATACGTCAGCTCACTGTAAATCTCGTCCGTCAATACAATGATATCCCTGCGAACACAAACCTCCGCCAGCGCCTCGACTTGCTGTCGATCCAAGGTACCGCCAGTCGGATTCGTCGGAAAATTCAACATCACCACCTTCGTCCGCGGACCAATCGCCGCATCCAACGCTTCCGGCCGCAGCGCAAAACAATCCTCCGCACGCGTCGGAATCGCTCGCGCCACCCCGTGCGCCAGAGTCACGCTCGGGCTGTAAGACACATAACACGGCTCATGATACAGCACCTCGTCACCCGGGTTTAAAATCGCCCTCAGTGCCGTGTCGATCGCCTCCGACACACCCACCGCCACCAGCACCTCATTCGCCGGCTCGTAACTCACCCCAAACGAACGCGCCACATAATCCGCAATCGCCCTGCGCAGCCGCGGCAGTCCCAGATTGGACGTGTAACCCGTGCGGCCTTTCTCCAGCGAATAAATGGCCGCCTCTCGAATATGCCACGGCGTCACGAAGTCCGGCTCTCCAATGCCCAGCGAAATTACGTCACCCATCGACTGGACCACCTCAAAAAAGTCCCGAATCCCCGAGCGTGGAATTCCCTGAATATGATCAGCAATCTGTATGCTCATGGAGACACCGCCAGCCGTTCCGGCCCCGCCTCAAGCGTGTGAAACGCCCCATTTTCCTTGTAAGTCTTCAGCCGAAACCGCGTCGCCGTCGACAGCACCGCTTCGATCGTGCTCAATTTTTCCGAAACGAACGATGCCACCTGGCGCAGATTGCCCGCCTCCACAAGCACCAGCAGATCGTAACCTCCACTCATCAGGTAACAACTCTGCACCTCTTCAAACTTCGAAATCCGCGATGCAATCCGGTCAAATCCGCCATCCCTCTCGGGCGCAACCTTCACCTCGATCACCGCCGTCACCGTATCTGGATTCCACTTCTCACGATTAATCACCGTTTGGTATCCAAGAATGACTCCCGAGCGCTCAAGCTCCTCGATCTGCGCATTCACCTCGTCGACCGAAAGGCCAAGCAAACGTGAGAGATCCGCGCGCGGCATCAGCGGGTTGTGTTGAAGAAGGTCTATGAGCGACTGCATGAGAGCCGTCGAATATGGGGGCGAATCTCCGCATTTGCAAGCTGCCGATACAGGCGGCACCTATTCCCCTCCCATCCAAAAACAAAGCGAATCCCGATTGTTAATAAGTCCGATCCGCGCTAAGATTCCCACCTATGGCAACCGCTAAAAAGAAACCCTCCGCCAAAAAAACTCCTGCATCCAAAGCCAAAAGCACTGCGCCAAAGGCCAAACCCGCAGCAGCCACGGTCAAAAAGACCATCAAAAAAACCTCCCCTGCTTCCACAAACAAGGCCAGCACCAAAAAAACGCCCATCCCCAACGGACGCGAAGAGAAACTTGCCGCTCAAGCTCTCGAATTGGTCGACCAGGCTTCCGCGATTCTTCGCGATCGCATTCGCACCGGTGCCCAGCAAACCGCAAAATCACGCATCGCAGCCAAAAAGAAAGCCAGTTCGCTGCTCACCAAAGCCTCCAGCACCCTCTCCAAGGCTCTCGACGCGGGCACGGAAGGCCTGCAGAGCCTCCTCAAAAAAATCTAACCCTTTTTTCCTCTTGGGTGGGGATGCGTAAAATGCGCATCCCCCGTCCCGCACGCACCCTTCGCTCGCACAAAAATTACTCCGACTCGCTAAGTCGCTTTTTCGGAGCCTCAAAAAGAAGCGCATGCGCTTCTCTGAGCATTGCAGGGATCTCCGCAGCAAACGGGCTTCCAGCGACGGATGCCTCAATCGCGGCATCCGAAATTTCCGCAGCATTCCTGCCAGGAAACCAGTGATCCGCCTGGCCAAGGAGATTATACCGCATCTTCGCAAAATCGATCATATCGAACGCCTTTGCGAAATTAAGCAGCCGTAAAATCTCCCACACATTCACCTCTCCGGGCACCACGTCCCATTCCGGAATCCCCTCCTCCCATCGCGCCATCCACGCTGCCCCCAGCTTGCGCTCCATCTCCGCACACAACCGTGCTGTAATTTGGGCGGCCAAGGTTCCGGCCTCAGCATATTTTTCGAGCGCACGCAGATGAACATCGAAATCTTCCGGACGAGCCGCTCCAATACTAAGCGTATGCACCTCCGGCCTCAGCAGGCAATACAGGTCATTAAATTCCATCGGCGTAAGCGGAGCGCAAAGCTCCACCAGCTTCGGCGTGGGCTCATAAAGTTTTCCACCCTTGTCGTTCGGACTGATGATGAACACTCCCATGTCATGCCTTGTGGCCGCCTCTACCGCGGGCCAATTGCGGTCGTTCACCCAGTACCAATGCAAGTTCACGTAATCGAACGCATCCGTGCCGATCGCTTCCGAAATCAATTCACACGATCCATGCGTGGAAAACCCCACATGCCGCACCCGTCCCTCTCTGCGCAATTGCTCTGCAACATCCAGACACCCACCTTTCCGCGTGGACATCTCCAGCAACTCCCTTGTGTTGATGCCATGCAGTGAGAAAAGATCGACGTAGTCCAGCTGTAGAAGCGCGAGCGATTTTTCGAACGTCTCCAGAAATTCCTTCGGATCCTCCCGAGGACTCACCTTCGTCTGCACAATCAGTTCCTCCCGAGGAAACGACGGCAAAACGCGCCCCAACTGCATCTCCGAGGATCCATAACCGCGTGCGGTTTCGATGTGATTGATTCCCACCTCCACAGCCCTCCGGATCGTCCCCTCCAGATTCGCCTGCCCATCCGCGGGAATCTCATCCGCCGGCAGATCTTGCCATGAGTGCTGATACCGCATTCCCCCGCAGGTCAATACGGGCATCCGCAACTCCGTCCGGCCAAAACGTCGATAGAGCATCTCCAACCTTCTATCTGGCTCCCGTCAAAACCGCCATCACTTCGATCTCCGCCGTTTGTGGAAACATGTCGAATGGTTTCACAGACTTCAATTCGTACGCCGCAGACATCCGCTTCAAATCCCTCGCCAATGTCCCCGGATCACATGAAACATAAACAATCTGCGCCACCCGCCGCTCCGCAAGCAATTCCGCGACCCGCGCATCCACACCCTGTGCTGGCGGATCCAGAATCACTGTAGCTCCAGCGGCATCCTCCCCACTCAACACACCCTCCAGATGCGCCGCCACATCACCCTCCAGATAAATCTCATTCAGCGCCGCAGCTTCCCGCGCCAGCGCCACGCTTTCGCCATTCCACTCGATGCCAACCACCCGCTCAAATCGAGACGCCAGCGGATGCGCAAAAAATCCCGCTCCACAATAGGCATCAATTAAAAGCGAACCTCCCGAAGCACACGCCGCCAGCACCCCGTCGCGCAGCAGCGCAGCCACCGCGTCATTGGTTTGATGAAATCCCCGTCGCTCCTCATGCTCGCGCAAAGTCCGGACCGAATCCTCAGGCACCCGCTCGCGCAGACCCGCCAGCTTTTCATTCACCACCTCCGAAGCCAGCAGGCACCGCTCGATGTCCATAATCCCCCGACCGTCCCGCCGGTAAAACCCCACCCTTCCTCCGCGAGCATGCACCGTAATCCGGTTCCGATATTCAAAAGGCTCCGGAGCACCAACAGGCGCCTCCACAACCATATCCCGAAAACCACCAATTCGCCCCAGCACCTGCCCGACCTGCCTGCGCTTCACTTCGAGTTGAGCAGCATAGTCCATATGCTGATACGCACAGCCACCACACTCGCCAAAATAACGACATCGTGGCTCGACCCGATCCGGGGAAGCGGATTCGACCGCGACCAGAATCCCCTCAGCCATACGCTTTGCGTCCTTCTCGATGGAAATGCTCACCCGCTCCCCCAGGCAGACATCCGGCACAAAACACGCCTTCCCATCCGGCAGACGCCCCACGCCCTTGCCTCCAAACGCAATGTCGTTGATCGAAATGGAAAACAATGGCGATACAGGCACGCCACAAGCTGCAATCCACCGCCGGTCCCGCAAAGCACAAAAAATCCCGCAGGTCCTAAAAAGACCTGCGGGATCTCCAGGCAAACACCGGCTACTTCACGGAAATTCGCCGCGGCTTGGCAGATTCCGACTTGGGAAGCCGCAGCAAAAGCACGCCCTGCTCGATTGACGCCTCGATCCGGGACGCATCGACGCTCGGGTACAGATCGAAAACACGGCGGTAATCCGCATCACTCGATTCCCTATGCACAACCAATGCATCACCAGTTACCCGCGTCTTCCGGGCAACCAGAATCAATTTTCCGTCCTCAAACGAAACCTCAACCCCCGACCGCTCCACCCCGGGCAGTTCCGCGGTAAGCGTATAACCATCGGCATCCTGTTGAATGTTTACGACCGGAGCCACACTGCGCCCCCTCTCTACCACACCCTCCCGGCGAACAGGAGCACTCTGGGATTTGACTACCTCACTCATCATATTTTTCCTCCTCAGTTGGGCCACCCGGATGAAAAACCGGGCAGCCATGGATTTTCTGATTATTTGACCTGAACTTCAATTTTCCTCGGCTTGGCATCCTCGGCTTTCGGAAGCGTGATAATCAGCACACCATTTTCATAGCGGGCACTCACGGCCTCTGCCTTGATCGCCACTGGCAGCTGAATCGTGCGGCTGAACGCTCCAAAGAAACGCTCACTGCGGAAGCTCTCCCCCTCTTTTCCAGCTTTCTCAAACTTCCGCTCACCGGACACCGTCAACACATCCTCATGCAGCGAAATATCGAAGTCTTCCTTCTTCAATCCAGCTGCTTCGACATGGACGGTCAGATTGTCTGCATCTTCGTAGACATCGATCGCCGGAATCCATTCTCGCTCCCCAGCCACCCCGTTCGTGCCAGCCAGCTGAAATGCCGAATCCAGCAAATCCCGCAGCGGCGACAAGCGATCAAGTGAAGACCAAGGGGTCAGGTTCGAATTGTATCTTACAAGTCTCATAATAATTCCTCTTAAGTTGAGTTGATTTGTTCAACTTTCTAAGCAGCTTCAAAAATGCCACATTAGTTAAAACGAAGTAACCCATTGAATTTGTGGTTATTACAATAATTCACATCGCCAAACACCATCCTCAAATGGGACAACATGGCGCATTCCAGCGAGCAACTTCAACTCATGCACTGCGCCAAATTGACGCCTACCCCAACAAGGAGTTAATCTGCCCGTACCATCCGGACCAGAAGGAAAAGATCCGCCAGGCAAGCGCACAAACAATCATCACGTAGATGATCTGAGGCAGCCAAAACGACAGAGCCTCAAGCCTTCCGAAAAGAATTTCCGTAAACTTCCCAGCCTGGCGCTCCATCTCCTCATCCAGCCTCCCCGACTGTTCACCAATTTGAAAGGCGTGATCGATCCCCTGCGGAAACGCCCGTGTTTGCGCGACCGCATCCCACAAGCCACTTCCCGCCCGAATGGTCGCACACGCCTCCGCCGCTCCACGACGAAACAATGCACTTCCACTGGCAGAAGCCGAGCGGCCCAGCGAAGAAACAATTCCCACACCCGATCCGACCAGCATTCCCATGGATTTGCAGAATCGCGATCCAATCAGCGCCACCCGGGCACCCCCCACCGCCGGAAGTGTCTGTAACCAGCGGTCTGCATCCGCACTCGAACCCGCAGCCCGCGCCGCCAGCCACGCCGCCAGCCAGGCCAAAAAAAGAACCCCATAAAAAAACAGCAGCATTCCCAGCGCCTCCCGCAAAAATGCCCAGACACCTCCCTCTACCGCAGCAGGGACGGAAAGCAAAAGCGCTCCCACATGCAACAGACAAAGTGGGTAAAGAAGCCGGGAAAAAATCCGCCTCCGCGCCCGTGCCAGCGCATCGTAATAATCGCGCAGATAAGCCAGCGAAGCATCCAATCGCCCGCTCACCTCCCCACCAGCGATAATTTCCCGATCCAGCACAGGAAATACTTCCGGCAAACTTGCAAAATACTCCACCGCCGTCGCCTCTCCCGCCCGCTCGAGCATCGCGGCCGCAATCGCTTTCTGACTCCCAAATCGCCCCTCCGCCTTGCGTTTCAACGTTTGCACAAGTGAAATTCCGCTCCGAACCGATTCATGCAGTTCGTGAAAGAACTGCTCTTTCTGCTGGAGGGAAAGGCGCATCGATGAGTTAGTTGACAGGTAGATGCTACCATCGAAAACCGCCGATGAAAAGTTTATCCGAGCCGCCATCACACTGGCCAAGCGCGCAGGATGCCAAACAAGCCCCAATCCGACTGTTGGTGCCATCATTGTCCGCAATGGACGCATCATCGGTAAAGGCTTCCACACCGGTCCCGGCCACCCGCATGCCGAGATCGAAGCCATCCGTTCTCTAAAAAATCCCAACCTCGCCCACGGAGCCACGATTTATATTTCCCTCGAGCCCTGCTCGACACACGGACGCACCCCTCCCTGTACAACCGCCATTCTGGAACACGGATTCGCTCGCGTCGTCTACGGAGCAACAGACCCCAACCCAAAACACGCAGGGCGCGCCTGCGGCATCCTGCGAAACGCAAACATCGCCGTAACTTCTGGCATCCTTGAAACTGAGTGCGCCGCCCTCAATGCAACATGGAATCATTGGATACTCACCGGTACACCTTACGTTATTGCCAAATGCGGCATGTCTCTTGACGGGCGCATCGCCTCCCATCCGGACTCCCGCTGGATCACCTCCGCCGCATCACGTGCGGACGCCATGCAACTGCGAACCCGGGTCGACGCCATCCTCGTCGGCGGCACCACCGTCCGCATCGACAATCCCCAGCTCACGCTCCGTGGCACCACAGGCAGGCAGCCCTGGCGTGTCATCTGGAGCCGCTCCGGACGCATCCCAAAATCCAGCCACCTCCTGCGCGACGCGTACAAAGCTCGCACACTCATCTGCAAATCCCACTCATTCGCTGAACTGCTCACATTCCTCGGCAAAAAAGAAATCACCAGCCTGCTCGTCGAAGGCGGCGGACGCACACTCGGCGCAGCCTTCGACGCAAATTTTGTCAACGAAGTCGTTTTCTACGTCGCACCTCGATTGCTCGGAGGAAAACCTTCCGCCGTGGACGGCATCGGCGTCGCATCCAACGCGGACGCCATCGCACTCAAGAACATCGCTTACAAAAAAATTGGAGCCGACCTGCGCATTTCCGGCGTCCCTTGCTGGTAATCCCTGCTACGCAGCATCCACGCCAAGCAAAATCCGGGCAGCCTGGTTCACATCCTTGTCTCCCCGTCCGGAAAGATTGGCGATAATAATGCAGCCCTTATCCATCTGCGGAGCAACCTTCATGACATGCGCCACCGCATGCGCAGATTCCAGTGCAGGAATAATCCCCTCCACTTCCGCCAGCGTCTGAAACGCCACAAGCGCCTCATCATCCGTTGCATAATCGTATTCTGCACGGCCAATCTCACGCAGATAGCAATGCTCCGGCCCGACCGCCGCATAATCCAGACCCGCGGAAACCGAATGCGTCCTCTCAATCTGCCCGTCCTCATCGGCCAGCAACCACGTTTTCGCGCCCTGCAACACTCCAAGCCGTCCGCCTTGAAATCGCGCCGCATGCTCACCCGGGCGGATGCCCCGCCCTCCCGCCTCGACACCAACCATGCGAACACCCTCGTCATTTAAAAAAGCATAAAACAATCCGATCGCATTACTCCCGCCACCAACGCACGCCGTCAGCAAATCCGGCAGCCGCTCCTCACGTTCCAAAATCTGACGGCGCGCCTCATCGCCGATCACGCGGTGAAAATCGCGGACCATTTTCGGATACGGATGTGCCCCATAAGCCGTGCCCAGAATGTAATGCGTCGAACGCACATTCGTTACCCAATCCCGCATCGCCTCATTCACCGCCTCCTTGAGCGTCGCCTGCCCGGCAGTCACCGGCACGACCTCAGCACCCAAAAACCGCATGCGCGCCACATTCAGCGACTGCCGCTCCATGTCGACAGCTCCCATGTAAATCACGCATTCACATCCAAATCGTGCAGCCACCGTCGCCGTTGCTACTCCATGCTGACCCGCTCCCGTTTCCGCAATCACCCGTTTTTTACCCATGCGCCGCGCCAGCAAAATCTGCCCCACCGCATTGTTAATCTTGTGTGCGCCCGTGTGCAGCAAATCCTCGCGCTTCAAATAAACCTTCGCACCACCGAGTTTCTCCGTAAGCCGTTCGGCAAAATACAACGGCGTCGGTCGCCCTACGTAATCCCTCAACAAACCCGCAAGCTCTTCGCGAAAAGCCGGATCCTGCTGCGCCTTCAAATACTCTGCATCCAGCTCCTGCAACGCCGTCATCAGCGTCTCCGGCACAAACATTCCACCATACTGGCCGAAATGCCCGGTTGCATCCGGCACGGACTCAAGATCCAACAATTGACTCATACCCCAGTATGACTCGCACACTTCGTGGAATCAACCCGGCGCATCATCGCCTCCAGCACACGGCGGTGAGGCGATGGAATGGGAAGTGCCTCAAGCTCATCCGGAAGAAAACCTTCCAAACCTTCCCTCACAACACGCGAGGATCTAAAAACAAGCATCTGCACCCGATAGCGAGTGATCGGATAGATTTCGACATGATCCGGAGTCCCGCCCTCCTCCCGAATCTCCGGCAACAGCCACATCCCACGCCACCTCGGTCCCTCCGATAACAGCAAATGCACCAATCCCCTCTCCATCACAAACGCCCGATACTCAATCACCTCTTCCGCCTTCGCTCGCGCTCGCTTTACCGGTAAAGCTCCCGGTTCCGAGGCGGCACAATCCTCTTGCAGTGGACAATCTCCGCAACCCGGCGCCTTCGGCTTGCAGACAAGGGCCCCCAACTCCATGAGGGCCGAATTATGCACCACACCACTACGCGGCGGTTGCAAACACCATGCTGCCTTTTCTAAAAATACCCGGCCCGGGCTCGAATCGATCGGTTCCTGATAATCAAAAAGCCGGGTCAACACTCGCGCAATATTTGCATCCACCACCGGTGCAGGCTGGTTAAAAGCAAAAGCCATCACCGCCGCAGCGGTATAAGCACCCACTCCAGGCAAGCGCTCCAGTTCCGCCCTCGCACGCGGCACCTCGCCTCCATAATGAGCCACCATCGCACACGCCGCTTTCAGCAAATTCCGGCCGCGTGAGTAATACCCCAACCCCTGCCATAGCGAGAGCACATCCTCTTCGCTCGCCGCAGCAAGCACTTCCACGGTCGGAAACCGCCTCATCCAGCGCTCAAAATAATCCACCACCGTCGCCACCTGCGTCTGCTGCAACATAAATTCCGACACGAGAATCGCATACGGATCGCGGGTCCGCCGCCATGGCAAATCCCGGGCATGCTTCCCATACCAGCGCCGAAGATTGCGACAAACCCGATTCTTGTCCAAAGTGCCTCGAATATATGGCTTTCGAGGATACAACGCGACCCGCGATTCACACCCACACCGCCGCCCTCACCGAATTGCAAGCCCACACGCTTCGCAAAGTACTCGCCGAGGAAAACTTCGAGTTCGACCAAAAACCCTACACGCTCTTCACCGCCTGCAAGGGGAAACTCAACATCGCCGTCTACGAAAAAGGTCCCAAGGCCGTTATACAAGGCAAGGGCATCGAAGACTTCATTACCTTCGTTCTTGAACCCCGAGTCACCGGCGAAGCGAAATTCGGGTACGAAGACATCCACCAACCCGAACTCTTCGAACCACATTTCGGTATCGACGAAAGCGGCAAGGGAGATTTTTTTGGACCGCTTGTCATCGCAGGCGTCTATGTCGACAAGGAAATCGCCAAAACCTTCAAGTCTCTTGGCGTCCAGGACAGTAAAAACATCAAGTCCGACAAAAAAATCCGCGACCTCGCCGCCTCCATCCGAAAATCAAAGACCGCCCAAACCGTCATCGTCATCGGCCCCGATCGCTACAACGCCCTCTTCACCAAGATCGGCAACCTCAACCGCCTGCTCGCATGGGGGCACGCCCGCGCCATCGAAAATCTCTGCGAACTCCGACCCGATTGCCCTCGTGCTCTTTCCGACAAATTCGCCAACGTCCAGGTTCTCGAACGCTCCCTCATGCAAAACGGAAAGAAAATCATCCTTGATCAACGCACCAAGGCGGAGTCCGACTACGCCGTGGCAGCCGCCTCCATTCTCGCCAGAGAAAAATTCATCGACTGGCTTCAGGCTGCTGGAGAAAAATACGACACCCTTGTCCCCCGCGGGGCATCGGCGTTGGTTCACAAAACCGCCATTGACCTTGTAAAAAAACACGGCCCCTCAATCCTCGAAAGCATGGCCAAAACCCACTTCAAAACCGCCAAGGAAGTTCTCCATGCCGCTGCGGCGGATTGAGGCCCAAAAATAACCCCGCATCCCTCCTCCTGAGCATCCGAGCTTTTTTACAGCAGTAAACACATTGGGATGTACAAAGAAAAACGCCCGCCTGATACTGCCAGCGGGCGCTTTCTTTACAAAAAGCGAAGTCTTACAGACCTCCGCTTCTGCAAAACTTTTTACCTAACGTGAGTAAAGCTCGACGACGAGCTGCTCATTAGCAATCGGATTTATCTCAGCGCGGGTCGGAATCCTCACGACTTCGCCGGCAAGGTTGTCCTTGTCAACAACCAGCCATTCCGGAACCGGAGCGATCTGTGTCTGCTCGACATTGCGCAGCGCAAGTCGCTTGGAGCCCGGAGCATCCTTGATCTCAACCTTGTCTCCCGGCTTGAGGTTGGCCGAAGAAACATCGAGTTTCCGGCCATTCACGCGGACATGTCCGTGCGAAACCATTTGACGGGCTCCAGCGCGCGTTTTTGCCAACCCCATACGGTAAATCACGTTATCCACGCGAGTCTCCAGGAGCTGTAGCAACGTCTCACCAGTCACTCCGCGACGGCTCAAAGCAATTTGAAAATACCGGCGAAATTGCTTTTCGAGCACGCCGTATTGAAAGCGCAGCTTTTGCTTTTCAGCCATGGCAAGCGCGTAGTCGGAAATCTTCCGGCGCGAGCCTTTTGGTCCATGCATTCCCGGGGGATAATTTTTCCGTTCGAATGCTTTGGGCGAACCGGCCAGCAGCACGTTCAGACGGCGGCTAACCTTTGTTTTGGGTCCTGTATATCGAGCCATTTACTCTTCCTCTTTATTAAAATTAATTTTTGTCTTAGACGCGGCGTTGTTTCGGAGGACGGCAGCCATTATGCGGCACCGGCGTCACATCCTTGATCGTCGAAATCTCAAGGCCAATCGCCTGCATGGCGCGAACTGCGGATTCCCGACCGGAGCCTGGTCCCTTGACTCGCACTTCCACTTCCTTAAGACCGTGCCCCATCGCCTGTCGGCAGGCATCCTGAGCCACCATCTGCGCAGCGTAAGCCGTGCTTTTGCGGCTTCCTTTGAAGCCACATTTGCCGGCACTCGACCAGCCAATCACTCCACCACGGAGATCCGTGATGCTGACGATCGTATTGTTAAAGCTCGCCTGTACATGGGCGATACCTTGATACACGTTCTTGCTGCCCTTGGCCTTGACGACCTTGATCGGCTCGATGGTGTCATCCAGTGAAATGCTGGCAGCAGACGGCTGACCTGCATTCGCCGCTGGAGCTTCTTCTTTTTCTTTTTTCTTTGCCGTTTTACCTTTGGCTGCTTTCGGCTTCGCTTCTTTTTTTTCTTCAGCCGCAGGCGCCTCCGCAGCTTTTGCTTCCACGGCGGGAGTCTCCTCAACAGAGGCCGTCACTACAGACGCCTCTTCAACAACCGGTGTCTCTTCAACAACCGGTGCCGCTTCAAGAACCGGCGTCTCTTCAAGAACCGGCGTCTCTTCAAGAACCGGTGCCTCTTCAAGAACCGGTGCCTCTTCAAGAACCGGTGCCTCTTCGATAATTGGAGTCTCTACCGGCGCAGCCTCTTCGCTTGTGACTGGTTTCTGAGGCTCTTCCTCAGATGAATTCGTGGGTGTGATTTCGTCTGCCATGATTCAATTACTTCGCAGAGATTAGACCTTGCCTGTCTTGGCGTTTGGATTCCGCTGGATACCCACCGTGCGACGCGGCCCCTTGCGAGTGCGGGCATTGGTGGAGGTGCGCTGCCCGCGGACCGGAAGACCCCGGCGGTGACGAATGCCACGGTAGCAGTTGATCGCCTGGAGGCGCTTGAGATTTCCCTGCAATTCGCGGCGCAGGTCGCCCTCTGTAAGGAGGCGGCTGCCACTGATTACATGGATCAGCGTGCCGATCTGCTCGGGCGTCAGATCCTTTGCACGGATGTTCGGATCAATGGCGGCCTGCTCAAGAACGCGCTTTGCGGTCTTCGGGCCAATTCCGTAAATGTAGGGAAGCGAGGCTTCGATTCGCTTGTCTCCCGGGATGTCAACTCCTAGTAGGCGTGGCATGGTAATTTTCGATTTTGGGTTGTGATTTTGGGTTGTGATTTTGGATTGCCAGCCGCGGGGATTTTGTAATCAGGAAACTGTTCCCAGCCCAAAATCCAAAATCCAAAATCTAAAGTGGATTCAGCCTTGTTTTTGTTTATGGCGAGGATTTTTACAAATCACACGCACGACGTTGTTTCTCTTCACGATTTTGCAACTCTCGCAAAGCCGCTTCACAGAGGCTCGAACTTTCATAAAAGGTGGTCGGTAGGTTTAAAATGGGTAATGCGGCTTCAGTTTCTGTCATCCGGGGACACCTCGCCCCGGTCAATTTTGCACCGGGTAAAAACGAACAGGAAACCCTGCCCGCTTTTCAAGAAGCACCCGCCGGTTTCTCCACGTCACTCCATATGAAGTGACGCAATCGGAGACAACTCGACGACAGTAATCCCTAGTTCAATAGCGTCTTTCGCTGCCATGTCAATACTTCTGGTGCTCCTGTTGTAACTAAAATTGTATGTTCGAAATGCGCGGATGGAAGACCATCCCGCGTAACCACCGTCCATTTGTCAGAAAGAATATCCACTTCGTGCCGTCCTAGATTTACCATGGGTTCAATGGCGAGCGTCATGCCCGGCTTGAGCTTCGGCCCCGTTCCTCTTCGTCCATAGTTCGGAATCTGAGGTTCCTCGTGGAGAGTTCTCCCCACTCCGTGACCGACAAATTCCCTCACCACACTATATCCATTCTTCACGACTTGCGCTTCGATCGACGCGCAGACGTCTCCAAGTCGGCGACCGGGCGTCGCCAGCTGAATCGCATCCAGCAAACTCTGCTCCGTAACACGCAGAAGCCGCTCCACTTCCGGATCAACAATTCCCACAGGAACCGTAACGGCCGTATCACCAATCCATCCGTCAAGCACCACTCCACAATCGAGCTTAACAATATCTCCGTAATTGATTTTTCGCTTTCCTCCGATGCCATGCACAACCTCTTCATTTACCGAAATGCATAAATTGGCAGGAAATCCGCGATAACCCAAAAATGCACTCCGTGCTCCTGCGTCCGCGATAAATCGGCCACCGGCAGCATCGAGTTCGCCAGTCGTAATACCCGGCTCAATCAAGTCAGCCACCGCATTCAATGCCAGACTGGCGAGATCACCAGCACGCCGCATTTTTTCGATTTCCGCGTCTTTTTTTATCGGGATCATACTACGGACCTTTCTTCCAGGAGCTCGCACAAGGTCGAAAAAATTTCATCTCGTGTCCGCATTGCATCCAGCACGGTCACACCGACCGACTGTTGATAATAATCGATAACCGGATCCGTAAGCTGCCGATGCTGGGCGAGTCTGCGTTCCAGCGCAGCAAGGGTATCATCGCCGCGCCGTTCGAGCCGGGCGCCACAGATCCGGCACGCGTCTCCATCGGAAACTTCATCCAGTCCGCGGCTAAACGTTGCTCCGCAGCGCGTGCAGGTAATGCGATCCAATACACGGCGCTTGATTTCCTCATCCGGCAAGCAAAGCGAAAAGACCCTGTCGATCATCGCTTCCCGGCTTGAAAGCCGGGCATCGAAAGCCCTTGCCTGACCCGCCGTCCGTGGAAATCCATCAAGAATAAACGCGTCCCATCCATGGACATCCAAATAACATTCGACGACATCCAGCGCCAAAGCGTCAGGAAACAGAAGTCCCTGACTCGTCCACCGTGCCGCTTCTTTACCAAGATCAGTTCCCCGATTTCGTTCCTCACGCAGGATCGCACCGGTCGAAACGTGCAGCATGCCAAAACGATGGGCCACCAACTCCGCTTGAGTTCCCTTCCCGGATGCTGGGGGGCCCAATAAAACAATACGGCGCTTCAAGGCGCTACATTCCCGCTCCGAGCAGGATGGTTACCCCGGCAATCACTATGATGGCCAGCGCGACATAGATCCACACCAGAGACGACTCGGAAATAACATTGCCTGAGCCAACTCGCGACCGACTTTCCCGTGCGCCACGAATTCGGCCCTTTCGGAGAAATCCATCGTAATGGCGTTGCAGCAAATGGGTCTCAACCTGCCGCATCGTATCCAGCACAACACCAACAATAATCAGCAATCCGGTCCCGCCGAAAAATTGAGCCGTCATGTAAGGCACCTGTAACGAACGGCTGAGCAACTGTGGCAGCACCGCTATGATCGTAAGGAAGATTGCGCCAGCAAAAGTCAGCCGCGTCATCGTGTAATCAAGAAACTCCGCCGTTGGCTTTCCAGGACGCACCCCAGGGATGAACCCCCCGTATTTTTTGAGATCATCAGCGATCTGCGAAGGTTGGAATTGGGTGGAAACCCAAAAATAGCTGAAAAAGAAAATCATCGTCGCGTAGAAGACGTAATGCGGCCAGCCAATGGTCAAGGCATCCGCCACGCTTCTGGCAAAATCGTTACTTGGAAAAGCCATCTGCACGATGGTCGAAGGGAAAAGCAAAATCGCCTGCGCGAAAATGATGGGCATCACACCTGCGTAGTTGACCTTCAACGGCATGTATTGTGTTTGCCCACCGTAAACTTTGCGTCCCACGACACGCTTTGCATACTGAATAGCAATTTTCCGCTGGGCTTGTGTCACAGCAATCACTGCACCAATCACGATCAGCAGGAATGCAATCATCAGGACGAGCACAACCGGACTAACTTGCGAAGTCGCTCCGCTCCCCGAAGGCACAAATGTTCTCCAGGCTTGAATCAAGCCCGCCGGAAGCTGGGCGAGAATGCCAACTGTAATAATCAACGAAACGCCATTTCCTATTCCTCGCTCCGTAATCTGGTCCCCAAGCCACATCAGGAACATCGTTCCCGCACTCATCGTCAAAATCGTTAACAACCGAAATCCCATGCCCGGTGCCGAAACAAGCGGCATATCCAGACGAGTGATCGTATCCATGATGCCCGGCAGAAAGGGGTTCGATGCTGGATTCTCCAGCGAAAGGGCAAGCAACCACCCTTGAAAAGCACAAAGAATCAGCGTCGTATACCGCGTATACTGCATGATCTTCTGGCGCCCGCCATCTTCCCTGGCCAGCTTGCCAAGCCGCGGCACCACAGCCGTGAGCAACTGAAGCATGATCGATGCGCTGATGAACGGCATAATTCCCAGCGAAAAGATCGCTGCATGACTCAGCGCGCCACCACTGAACAGGTTGAAAAGCGCAGCTACACCACCAGCGGACTGCTGGTCCGCCACATTTGCAAACCACTCGCGGAGAACCTGGGCATTAACTCCTGGTGTCGTGATCGCCGCGCCAACACGCATAATAACGATCATTGCCAGCGTGAAAAGCACCCGCTGGCGGAGTTCCGGAATTTTGAAAATATTGGTAAAGGCAGAGATCATCGGGTCAACGCAAAACTACAGAGTCGGGCAGGCAGAGAATTGGGAGCCCCATTCTTTACGCCGTTACGCTCCGCCAGTTCAAGTACTAGGCTGCCTTTTTCTTCTCTCGGATCGTAATGCTTCCGCCAGCCTTCTCGACTTTGTCGCGAGCCGAAGCGGTAATATGATCAACCTCCAAGGTGAGTTTTTTGCTCAACTCGCCGCGCCCCAGCACTTTGACAGCATCAATTTTCCCTCGAATGAGTCCATGTTCACGCAGAACCGCCTCGTTAATCGAAGCACCTTCCTCAAACCTCCGCTCGAGATCGTCGAGATTAACCGTGCCGAAGACCGTCTTGAAAGCAGCGTTGTTAAATCCACGCTTGGGCAGACGCCGGATGAGCGGCATCTGACCGCCTTCGAATCCAGGACGAATGGAACCGCCCGATCTGGCCTTCTGGCCCTTGTGACCTTTGCCGGCAGTCTTTCCCTTGCCGGAACTTTCACCAATGCCAAGACGCTTGCGACGTTTTTTAGCACCGGGATTTGGACGTAATGTGTGAAGTCTCATCGGAAATGTTTTTTAAACAGCTGCTACCTCGGCAGGAGCTTCCACCTTCTTGAGGGCTTTGCCGCGGATTTTCATGATTTCGTCCCGTGGACGAAGTTCGGTCAAGGCTTTGATTGTCGCTTTCACAACGTTTGCGTGATTATTGGATCCGAGCGATTTCGCCAGCACGTCGCGAATGCCCACTGCTTCAATAACCGCACGCACGCCGCCACCAGCGATCACTCCGGTTCCCGGGGATGCAGGACGTAAAAGAACGCGTCCGCCACCAAACTCTCCAATAATCTCGTGCGGAATCGTGCCTTCGCGCACAGCCACAGGCACCATCGCCTTGCGAGCCGCATCGGAAGCCTTGCGAATAGCTTCAGAAACCTCGTTCGCCTTGCCAAATCCACATCCAACCTTGCCGTTTTTGTTTCCAGCAACAATCAGCGCACTAAAGCTGAAGCGGCGCCCACCCTTCACCACCTTCGCGCATCGATTGATGAATACGACTTTTTCGGTGACTTCGGGAGCACCCGGATCGCTGGGCGTCGTGGGCTTGCCGCGATCCTGTCTTCTGTTGTTGTTCCTACGTTCTAAAGCCATATTACACTCCTAAAAATCGAAGCCCGATTCACGAGCTGCGTCGGCAAGCGCCTTCACTTTGCCATGATATTTGTAACCACCGCGGTCGAAGACCACAGTCTTGACGTTCTTGGCAATCGCCCGTTCAGCGATGACTTTGCCAATTTTCTCTGCCGAAAGCACATTGGCTTTGCCACCGAGTTCCTTCTCGGTGGTATTGGCAGCAGCGAGCGTCCGTCCAGTGGTATCATCGATAACCTGGGCCGTAATGTGCTGGCCGGAGAAGTGAACAGACAACCGCGGACGTTCCGGGGTTCCTGAAATTTTTTTCCGCACTCGATCGTGCCGGACTTTGCGAATGTTTTGCTTGCGCATAATACGTATTTCTTCCCGCGATTACTGAACAGTCTTGCCTTCCTTACGACGAACCTGCTCGCCCGCAAAGCGAATGCCTTTGCCCTTGTAAGGTTCAGGCGGGTAATAAGCCCGGATATTCGCCGCACACTGACCAACAATCTGTTTGTCGATACCTTCGATCGCAATCTTAGTGTTATCAGTAACAGTTACTTTCACTTCCTTCGGAATACTGAAAAGCACCGGGTGTGAATAGCCAAGGCTGAGATTAAGTTTATCTCCCTGGACGGCTGCCTTGAAACCAACGCCCTGAATTTCGAGATCGAGTTTGAATCCGGCCGATACCCCGGTCACCATGTTCGCGACCAGTGCACGGGAGAGGCCGTGCAAAGCGCGAGCCGATCGGGAATCCCCAGTTCGCTCGAAGGTAAGAGTCTTATCTTCGATTTTGGCGGACACCAGCTTGGGAAGCGTCCATTCGAGCTTGCCTTTGGGACCTTCGACTTGAATTCGGCGGTCATCGCCGAGTTCGACCTTAACCTTCTCTGGAAGAGTAATTTCTTTTTTTCCAATACGTGACATCGTTAAGTCCTCCCTTGGAAATTACCAGACGTAGGCGAGCAATTCGCCTCCGACATTTTTACGCTTCGCTTCCTGTCCAGTCATAACACCGCTGGAAGTCGAAAGAATGCTAATACCCATTCCTCCGAGAACACGTGGAATCTCGGTCGCTCCCACATATTTGCGGAGACCAGGTTTGCTGACGCGCTTGAGGCCTGCAACAGCAGCGGCCTTGTTGACATATTTATTACGAATTTTCAGCACCGGGTGTTTACCAGTGGTATCAAGTTCGTAATCGGCAATATAGCCTTCGCGTTTGAGAATACGCGCAAGATCTCCCTTCATTTTGGAATAAGGGACAAGAAATTCAGATTTTCCGACGCCGCTGGCATTGCGCAGCCGCGTGAGAAAATCCGCGATGGGATCAGATACGGTCATTTAATTTTGCGATGTTTCAAGCTACCATTGCCAGAACGAAGATGCTGGCGTTTTCGGATTAGCTCTGTGTCACCGCCTCCTCTTCGTTTTTGGTGGGTTGCGCCGGTTTCGGCTTGTCACTAAAAGGCATTCCGAGTTCGGAAAGCAACAATTTGGCTTCTTCATCGGTTCTCGCACTCGTCACAATCGTAATATCGAAACCGATATTACGTTTGATTTTGTCAAGTTCGACCTCCGGGAAGATTGTCTGGTCGTTCACGCCAAGCGTGTAGTTCCCTCGCCCGTCGAAAGCCTTGGGCGACACACCACGAAAATCGCGGATGCGAGGAAGGGCCGTCTTGATGAGGCGTTCCAGAAATTCATACATTGTACGCCCGCGTAAAGTTACCTTCGCGCCAATGGCCTGCTCCTTGCGGAGTTTGAAGTTCGCTATGCTCTTCTTGGCGATAGTCTCGACGGGCCGCTGGCCGGTGATAAGTGCAATCTCGGCCTTCGCGATCTCGAGCGCTTCCTTGACATCCGGAGCGGAGCCAACACCACTATTCAGCACAACCTTCTGGACGCGCGGAATCTGGTGAATGTTCGCGTAGTTACGCTTCGTCTTAAGTGACGGAACGACCCGCGTGCGGTATTCGGTTAAAAGTTCTGGTTCTTGTAGCGCAGTCATACGCAATTAGGCCGCCTTCTTCTTGTCGGTCGCACCTTTCTCCGTGAGTTTGACGTTCGAAACATGGACGGGGCCCTCCCGTTCCACGATCGCGCCATTTGGGTTTTCCTGGGTCTTGCGCTGATGCTTCTTGATCATGCGCACGCCTTCGACAATCACCTGCTTTTTTTCGCGGATGACTTCCAGGACCTTGCCGGCTGACCCCTTGTGGTTACCGGAGATCACTTCGACGAGATCTCCGCGTTTAACGTGAAAATTTTTCTGGCTCATAACACCTCCGGAGCAAGCGAGACAATCTTCATAAAATTCTTCTCGCGAAGTTCGCGGGCCACCGGTCCAAAAACACGGGTGCCACGCGGATTGAGATCCTTGTCGATAATCACAATGGCATTGTTGTCAAACCGCAGGACGGACCCGTCCTGGCGTTTGATTGGATGTGCTGTGCGCACGACGACCGCACGAACAACATCTCCTTTTTTGACAGTCCCGCCAGTGGATGCCTCTTTCACATTGCAAGTAATGACGTCACCGACGGCGGCAGTCATTGTTCGCTTGCCAATCACGCCGATCATGGTCGCCATTCGGGCCCCCGAGTTGTCGGCTACATCAAGTCTGGAACGAAGTTGAATCATGAAAACTCCTCCTCAATTAGTGTTTAAGAACCTCGACAAGACGCCAGCGTTTAAGGCGACTAAGAGGACGTGTTTCGGCAATTGACACACGGTCACCGAGTTTTGCCTCATTTTTCTCGTCGTGGACATGAAACTTGGTGATGCGCTTGATCAATTTGCCAAACCGGGGATGTGGCACGCGAGTCACCGCTTTTACAATAATTGTTTTGTCGCCCTTATCGGAGATAACTTCGCCAACACGCGTTTTCCGCAGGCTGCGTTCGATAGTTTCCGTGGATTCAGATACAGCTGTGTCGCTCATGGTGTCAGTTTGCGCTGGCGGAAGCCGTCTTTTCCGTAATTCCGGACTCGATACGTGCGAGATTCCGGCGGATGGATTTAATCAGATGCGGTTTTTCAAGCTGACCGCCCTGTTGCTGGATGCGAAGATTAAACGCCTCCTGCTGCAACTCGCGTTTGCGTGTCGCCAGCTCTTTGAGGGTCATCTCGCGGACTTCCTGGATTTTCATAGTTCTCGGTCGGTGAATAATTAAGCGTGGTGACGCGCAAGGAACTTGGTGCGAACCGGGAGTTTATTAGCTGCGAGACGCAAGGCTTCGCGAGCGGTTGACTCGGGGATTCCACCAAGCTCAAACATGACGTTGCCGGGGCGCACAGTTGCAACCCAGTATTCCGGCTGTCCTTTGCCTTTGCCCATTCGGGTTTCCGGCGGGCGCTTGGTAACAGACTTGTCAGGAAAAATCCGAATCCAGAGTTTTCCTTTGCGCTTCATGTGGCGGTTCATCGCAACACGAGCCGCTTCGATCTGGGTATTGGTAATCCAGGCGCGCTCGAGAGTCTGCAAACCAAACTCGCCGAAATCGATAGAGAGCGTACGGGACGCATTTCCCTTGCGGCTTCCCCGCTGGGATTTGCGAAACTTTACGCGTTTTGGCATCAAAGGCATCTTTGTGTCCTCCTAAAATAAAATTCTTAATTAATTGCTGGCAGCCGCTCCTGTAACCGGAGTCTGCTCAGTCTCTTCTTTTTCAGCGGGTTTCACGACCCAACATTTCACACCGATTTTCCCGGCGCTCGTATCAGCTTCGGCAAATCCATAGTCGATGGCACGGCGCAGCGTGTGCAGTGGGATGGTCCCTTCCCGGTACCACTCCGTCCGAGCAATTTCAGACCCTCCGAGGCGACCGGATACGCGCACCTTGATTCCTTCAGCGCCCATATCCATGGCCGTTTGCACGGCACGCTTCATCGCCCGGCGGAAGGAAATGCGACGCTCCATCTGGCCTGCGACGTTCTCCGCAACAAGTTGGGCGTCGGTCTCAGGTTTTTTAATTTCGACGATATCGATTTTGACCTGTTTGCCGTCCGCTAGTTTAGCAAGCTCGTTGGTCATATTTTCGATTTCGGATCCCTTGCGACCGATAACGACACCCGGGCGGGCGGTGAAAATAGTGACGCGGACGGTGTTCCATGCACGCTCGATAAGGATTTTCGAAACGGCAGCCGTTTTCAAACGCCTTTTGAGGTGCTGGCGAATGCGCATGTCCGCAAAAAGGAACATGGAGAGTTCCTTGCGTGAAGCATACCACTTCGAGCGCCAGTCGCGATTGACTGGAAGCCTGAAACCGATTGGGTTGACTTTTTGTCCCATGATTTAGTCCTTGTTCTCTTCCGCCGTTGCCGTCACTTCGACTTCAGGCTCTTTGGGAGCTTCTGTCTTCGGGGCGCTCTTGGCTGCCTTTGACTTTGTGCTCTTCTTTTTACTCTTGGGCTCGCGCCGTTTGATTTCGATCTCGTCTGTGAGAGTGATTTTGATGTGACTGGTCCGCTTTCGAATCGCTCCGGCACTTCCTCGCGCTTTGGGGCGAAACCGCTTGATCGTTGGGCCTTCACCTACAATCGCTTCCTGAACAACAAGCGTCTCAGCACGCAGATTGTTATTATTCTCCGCATTGGCAATGGCGCTCTTAAGCGTCTTCGCAATGAGAAGAGCCGCCTTCTTCGGAGTAAAACGCAATACGCCGAGCGCGTCAGAGGCGGGCAGCCCCTGAATCTCGCGGGTTACTTCCCGTGCCTTGAAGGCCGAGATTCTCGCGTAGCGATATGTCGATTGAACCTGCATGTCTTGTGATTTCGTTTCTAAATTTATTACCGGGCGTTGACCCGGAGTCGGTCACCAGTTTTCACTGGTGTTTTCTCTGATTCTAGATTCTGAACTACTGCCCCACTGATTCGATCGCGGACATCGATTACTTTGACGTCCCCAATTTTTTTCCCATCTCTCAACACCTCGAAAGGCATTCCAATTTTCACGCCATGCCGGTCGCCAACGTTTGCAACGACCAGCGAGAGATCATCCCGGACATCAACAACCATTGCATCCGAGAGCGTCGGTTCGATCGGAGCGGCAGCCACGCTGGTCGGCGAATTTCCAAGAATTTCTCCCGTTCTTCGAAGCTCGGTTTCGATTTCCATTCGGCTTTCCGCAGGAATCGCATCGCTTGTCTTGATGAGAGCAATCACTGCTTCCGAGAGGCGAATCAACTGGCTCCGCACTTCCTCGTTGTCTTTTTTGGCGAGGCGCAGATCACGAACAGCGGCCAGTAGGCGTTGCTCGATTTTCCCGCTATCCTCTCCTGTTTCGGGAATGCCGAGCGACTGGAGTTTCAAGGAAAGGTCCGCTGCCTGGCGCTTGAACATCTCGGCCTCTCCATTTGCAATGGCAAGGCTTTGCGTCAGCGCCCGGATGGAATTCTGGGCCAGCAGCAAGCGCTCGTAAAGCGGCCCGTCGCCGAGCGCTTCACTCACGTCACTCCCGCCCACAATTACTTGCGGGGTTCGTATTTCAGAATCTGTCAAAGATCGGTTATCCTGTGCCCCGGCGATTCCCGCCGCTGCAAGGACGAAGATTCCTGCCGCTGTCGCAGCAAGTTTCATCTTATTTATTTACTCACTTTGGCGGTGTGAGAACCGTGCTTCTTGAAGATGCGCGTGGGCGCAAATTCACCAAGCTTGTGGCCAACCATATTTTCGGTGACAAACACCGGAATGAAGGTTTTGCCGTTGTGTACGTTAAAAGTGTGTCCAACGAAGTCCGGCGTAACAGTCGAACGGCGTGCCCAGGTTTTAATGGGTTTTTTGCTGTCCGACTCGTTGAGCCGGTCGATCTTGTCGAGCAGTTTCCAGTCGACGTAAGGACCTTTCTTGAGAGATCTAGCCATGATGCGTTACTTTTTGGACTTCTTCTTGCGGCGCTCGACGATAAATCGGTCCGAGGACTTGTTCTTTGCGCGGGTTTTGAATCCTTTTGCAAGCTGACCCCAAGGACTCGTTGGGTGCTGGCGTCCACCGCCACCCTTGCTCTTGCCGTTTCCACCGCCGTTGGGGTGATCGATCGGATTCATCACCATGCCGCGAACATGCGGGCGCTTGCCAAGCCAGCGGCTCCGGCCAGCCTTGCCACTCGATACGTTCATGTGATCCGTGTTGCCAACCTGGCCTACGGTTGCGTAACAGCTTTCGTGAATCTTTCGAATTTCACCGGAAGCGAGTTTAACAAAAGCATAACCGCCTTCGCGGCTGCTAAGAATCGCCAGCGAACCAGCGCTGCGGACAATCTGCCCACCCCGTCCCGGAGTGAGTTCAAGATTGTGAATCGCAGATCCAAGCGGAATCGACTTCAATGGAAGTGCATTCCCTACTTTAGCCTCGATCGATTCTCCAGCCTCCACCTTGGCTCCGACTTTGAGGCCAACCGGAGAAAGAATATAAGCCTTTTCTCCATCCGTATATTGAAGAAGTGCAATGCGAGCGGAGCGATTCGGATCGTATTCGATGGCAATAACGTCTGCCACCGTACCGCGCTTGTTGCGCTTGAAATCAATTACACGGTAGCGGCGTTTGTGTCCGCCACCACGATGACGCGAGGTAAGACGTCCGTTGTTATTCCGTCCACCTGATTTCTTGATCGGCTGGAGAAGTGATTTCTCCGGGTCCTTTTTCGTAATTTCCTCGAAATCAGGCAGCGCTTTGAAGCGCTGAGACGGCGTCAGTGGTCTGTAAGTCTTGAGTCCCATGGTCCTATTCCTTAGACAAGATCCAGTTTTTCACCCTGCTTGAGGGTGACGATGGCTTTTTTCCAATGAGCCCGGCGGCCAAAATCGGCCCGGCGCTCACGCTTCTTTTTACCGGCGTAGTTTGCGGTATTCACATCAAGGACGGTTTTTTTGAACAACGTCTCGACGGCCTGCTTGATTTGCAGTTTGTTGGCCTCACGGCTTACCCGGAACGTGTATTTGTTTAGCGACTCGGAAAGAAGGGTGGCCTTCTCCGTGAGGATAACTGTTCCGATATGTTCGAAAATCTGGCTCATTTCGATAATCTTTCTGAAAGTGCTTCGATCGCAGCCTGCGTGACGATGATTTTATCGAAGGCAAGGAGTTGTTCCGTGTTCACGTCCGATGCTGTAACAAGCAGAGCGGTCTGGACGTTGCGGGCGGCTTTGTAAGTATTTTCGTCGAAGCTCTGACCGATAATCAACGTCTTGCGAGCCCCTTCGTTAACTTCGCTGACGAGGCTAACAAATTGCTTCGTCTTGGGCTCGACGACCGTAAATTCTTTGAGAAGAAGAACGTCTCCTTCGAGAATACGGGCGCTGAATGCCTTGCGGAAAGCCAGCCTGCGCACCGATTTCGGCACGTTCTTGGAGTAGTCGCGCGGACGCGGACCATGCGCAGTTCCGCCGCCGACCCATACCGGGGAGGAAGCATATCCGGCGCGAGCGCGGCCAGTGCCTTTTTGGCGCCAAGGCTTGCGTCCGGAAAGAGCAACTTCTCCCTTTGTTTTGCTTTTCGCAGTTCCGCTGCGGCGGGCAGCCTGTAGTGCCACCACGGCGTCGTGCACCGCCTGATTTCCCTTTTGTTCATCGGAAATCAGCGAGATTTTGGCCTTCTCGGCATCTTCCGCTGTAAAAATATTCGCGCTCATCTCTTACTTGCTCTTGGCTTTGGATTTTTTAATCGCCGGACGGATAACGACATAGGATCCATTCGGTCCGGGAACAGCACCACTGATCAAAATCACGTTCTCCTCTTCACGAACTTGAACAATTTTCAAATTCTGTGTGGTTACACGGATATCGCCCATATGTCCGGGCATTCCCATATTTTTCCAGACGAGGCCCGGAGTGGAGCGGTTGCCGATGGCACCATTACGACGATGCATCTTTGAGCCATGGCTCGCAGGCTGCCCAGCAAAGCCGTGGCGCCTCACCACACCTTGAAATCCCTTGCCCTTGGACTGTCCAATTACGTCGACGAACTGGCCGGCCTCAAAGGAACTTACTGGCAGTTCCACGCTTTCCGGAGCTACTTCGCCTTCAGCAAGGCGAAATTCGCGCACAAACCGCTTCGGAGAGGATTCAGATTTTTTGAAGTGCCCGAGTTGGGCTTTGGCAACGCGCTGGGGCTTTTGATCGTCAAATCCGACCTGAACTGCCGCGTAGCCGTCCTTTTCGACGTCCTTGACCTGTAGCAGGCGATTTCCGCCTGCGGCAATAACGGTCACGGCAGTTGCGCACCCTGAGTCATCATAGACACGGGTCATTCCAATTTTCTTTCCTAATAGTCCAACACTCATTTTCTTGGGGCGCCTGGTCCGCTGTTAGATTTTGATCGTAATATCCACACCCGCCGGGAGGTTGAGCTTGCGCAACTCATCCACGGTCTTGGCTGTCGGTTCGACAATATCAAGCAACCGCTTGTGCGTGCGAATCTCGAACTGCTCCATGGATTTTTTATCCACATGCGGAGAACGATTCACCGTAAATTTTTCAATGCGCGTCGGAAGCGGAATAGGGCCGGTCACTTTGGAGCCGGTGCGTTTCGCTGTTTCGACGATTTCCGCCGCCGAAGCATCAAGGATGCGATAGTCGAAGCCTTTAAGGCGGATGCGAATTTTTTGACCGTTTGTCATTTCGTTAAATCAATTAGCTTTTCTGGTCGATGACCGCGTTCAGGACCTGCTGCGGGACTTGCTCGAAGTGCGAAGGCTCCATCGAGTAGGAGGAACGTCCCTTGGAGAGTGAACGGATCGCCGTGGCGTAACCGAACATTTCGGAAAGCGGTACTTCAGCCGAAATCGTCGTGAGGAGATTTTTTGTTTCGAGGCCGGAAATACGAGCGCGACGGCGGTTTAGATCGCCCATAATATCACCCTGAAACTCGTCCGGAGTAATATTTTCGACCTTCATGATCGGCTCAAGAAGAATGGCCTTTGCTTTCTTAAAGCCGTCCTTCAGCGCAAAAATGGCCGCCATTTTGAACGCCATTTCGTTCGAATCCACCTCATGGAAACTTCCGTCGACGATATCGACATGCACATCAATGACTGGATAGCCGCCGATGATGCCGGTTGTCGTTGCCTCGTTGAGACCCTTGATGACAGCCGGGATGTATTCCTTTGGAATGGCACCGCCAACCACTTTATTTTCAATCGTGATGCCCTTGCCGCGTTCGTTGGGCTGAACCTTGACAACAACATGGCCATATTGGCCGCGACCACCGGACTGCTTGACGAGTTTCCCTTCGCCTTCGGCGTTGATGGTGATCGTCTCTTTATACGCGATTTGCGGCTTGCCCGCATTTGCGTCAACCTTGAATTCACGCATCATACGATCCCGAATGATCTCCAGATGCAACTCGCCCATGCCCGCAATAATGGTCTGGCCGGTATCTTCGTCGGTGACCACGCGAAAAGTTGGATCTTCTTCAGCCAGGCGCTGGAGAGCATTGGCCATTTTTTCCTGATCAATCTTGGTCTTTGGCTCGATAGCCATCGAAATCACCGGATCAGGGAAAGAAGGGGGCTCCAATAGGATCGGATGATCTTCGTCGCAAAGCGTATCACCCGTCGTGATATTTTTGATACCCACGATCGCAGCAATGTCACCGGAGTAACAAACGTCAACATCCTGACGCTTGTCTGCCTGAATCTGGATCAGACGACTGATGCGTTCACGCTTATTAGTGCGGGGATTGTAAACCGTGTCGCCTTTTTGAAGTTTTCCAGAATAGACACGGAAGAACACCAGCTTGCCAACGAACGGATCGCTCCACAATTTGAAAGCCAGAGAGCAAAATTTGCCATTATCGTCCGTCAGAGCCAACATTTCCTCCGCGGTATCTGGATCCTGGCCTTTGGCGGACGGGACATCGAGAGGACTTGGCAGGTAGTCCACCACTGCGTCGACAAGGAATTGAACGCCCTTGTTTTTGAAAGCAGAACCGCCGGCAACTGGCACAAACTTATTGGCGATGGTCTGTCGGCGAATGGCTGCCTTGAGGTCCTGCTTGGTGATTTCCTTTTCTTCAAGGAACATCATGCCAATCTCTTCATCGAGATCGCACATCTGCTCGACAATGTCTCCGTAGGCCTTTTCGGCAAGCGGCTGTAAATCCCCCGGAATCTCCGCAATGTCATAGGTCGATCCGAAAACGTCGTCATCCTTGTAGAGGACAGCTTTTTGATTGAGCACGTCGATCTGGCCCTTGAGCGCATCTTCAGAACCGATCGGAATTAAAACAGGCCATGCATTTGCACCCAACTTTGTGCGCATGCTTTCCAACGCAGCATTAAAGTCAGCACCCGTGCGGTCCATTTTGTTAACAAACGCAATTCGCGGCACATTGTATTTCGTTGCCTGACGCCAGACGGTTTCCGACTGCGGCTGCACGCCAGCCACCCCGCAAAAAACGGCAATCGCACCATCCAACACACGCAGCGAGCGCTCCACTTCCGCCGTAAAGTCGACGTGCCCCGGGGTATCGATAATGTTTACGCGCTGCTTGATCTCCTCAAACATCTTGTAAATTCCACCGCTTTCCTTGCGCTGGATCCACTCGCAGGTTGTCGCCGCGGAAGTGATCGTGATTCCGCGCTCACGCTCCTGCTCCATCCAGTCAGTGACCGTGGTGCCTTCATGCACCTCTCCGATCTTGTGGATCATTCCGGTGTAGAAGAGAATCCGCTCCGTCAGCGTCGTCTTGCCTGCATCAATATGCGCGGCAATTCCAATATTACGCGTCCTTTCGAGCAGGTAAGCGCGATCAGGCGAGTTCGGATTGGCCGAGCCGGCAGGTTTTTCTTGGAGCGTTGCGGACATGAGAAAGTCGAAAATAAATCGTTGAAGTTACCAGCGGAAATGCGCGAAAGCCCGGTTGGCTTGCGCCATTTTGTGCATATCATCCCGTTTCTTAATCGCATTTCCCTGACCAGCCGCCGCGTCACGAAGCTCATTGGCAAGTGCATCCCGCATCGGAATACCGCGCTTGCTGCTGGCAAAATTCACAATCCATCGCATGGCGAGAGCAACCTGGCGTTCCTGGGGCACTTCCATTGGCACCTGATAGGTGGCACCACCGACACGACGGGATTTAACTTCAAGGCGTGGGCGAATATTGTCGATTGCCTTGTTCAGAGTCTCAAGAGGGTCCACGGTATCACTGCCCTGGCGCGATTTCTCAATAGCACCGTAGACGATTTTTTCAGCGGTCGCCTTTTTGCCATCATTCATGACGGCGGCGATGAGACGGGCAACGAGCGGACTCGCATACCGGCTATCACGCTTGATTTCTTTGTGGATGACTTTGCGTCGACGGGACATGGCTTAAAAAATTAACGTTTTTTACCCTTGGTTGGGGCGGCCTCCTGGCCTGGTTTGGGCCGCTTGGCTCCATATTTCGAACGACTGCGCCGACGACCATCCACCCCGAGGCTATCCAGTGTCCCGCGAACAATGTGATACCGCACACCCGGCAAATCCTTCACACGACCACCACGAACCAGCACAATCGAGTGCTCCTGAAGGTTGTGTCCCTCACCAGGAATATAGGCGATAATTTCCTGCCCATTGGTCAGACGCACTTTAGCGACCTTGCGAAGCGCTGAGTTCGGCTTCTTCGGCGTGCGAGTCATCACCTGCACGCAAACGCCTCGGCGCTGCGGGCAATTCACCAGCGCCGGTGATTTCGATTTCACGGCGATTTTCTGACGTCCCTTGCGGACTAGTTGGTTAATAGTGGGCATCTGTCGTTCTCCAAAAATTTTCCCCAAGAAGGCCTAGGGACAAAAAAACCACACCAAAAGTATGTGGTCTCTACTTCCCCCGACGTAGTGCGGGAACGGAGAGCATATAGAACTGCATTTCCCACGCAACACAAATTTTGGAGAAATTAAGAGAAATTACTAATCACTCCGGATGCAACCCATAAACACAAGGACAACAGCCAAACCGTCCGGCAAATGCCTTGCTGAAATGGCTCAGACTTGAGTAGCCAACCGCCATCGCCGCCTCGGTGACGTTGGCCTTTCCGCTGCTCAGCAGACGGGCGGCCTCCTCCAACCGGGACTTGCGTAGAAACTGGGAGATCGTGATTCCGGTTTCCTGGCGGAAAATCCGGCTCAAATAATAAGGACTGCAACCGACCGATCTCCCCAGCTCGGCGAGGGACGGCGGATGCTCAATGTCGGCAAGCAGGATTTCTTGAACACGCGAGGCCCGTTCGCGCGCCACTCGCCGGGTGCGTTCGCAGAAAAATTCCATCCCCTCCGGTTCGAATAGCGAATAGGAAAGCGCCTCCAGCAGCTTCCCGCGAAACCACATGCCGCTCGCAGTGCCGCCAACAGGCGGATTCATCATCTGTCCAGCCAATTGTCGCAGAGATTCCGGCATCGATTCCGCGGCAAATTCCGGCTTCCGCCTGTCATGCGCCAGAAATGCCTTCACCGGTTCCCGCAGCGCGCCCGGCATGGCCGCCACCATCTGCCGCAGCCACTCAGCCCGCATTTCGATGGCAAAATACCGATGCCTCTGACCGCCGACGCGCTCAATGGTGCAATTACGCCCCATTCCCGAACATATCCAGAGCCCATTTTCCTGTAATAGGGGAACCTCTTTCCAATCCGGCACGCGGGCGCTGCCCAGCAAATTCAGACAAACCACCAAAGAATCCTCATTGAAGAGCGCTCGCCAATCAAAAGTGTCGGCCGCCTTGAAATCATGCCAGACGAAACGCATCCCCTCGACCTCCACATCCCCGGTCAGGATCCGAAACTCGCCAAGGATCTTCGCCGATCCAGATTTCCATGCGACATCCATTTGGATAATTTAAATATGAGACTGAATCTCATTCGCAAATAATTCCTGAATCGAAAAGCTCAAACCCGTATTCATTCCCGAACCACAAAAAAGCGTCCCCCGGTCGTCGGCAGGGTCGATTCGAAAACAGGAATCCCATACGCCGCCGACAGCATTTCCGGAATCATCGCCGCACCAGCATCTCCGGCGGCAAGCAGATGGCCGCATTTCAAAATGACAACTCGATCCGCATAGCGAACCGCCAGGTTCAGATCGTGCAAAACCACCACCGCGCATCCCCCGGCTCGCGCAAACATCGCCACCAGCCGGAGAATCTCGTGCTGGTACTTGAGATCGAGATTCGCCGTAGGCTCATCTAATAAAAGACAGCGTCCCACCGGATCCGCCCCGATTTGCGCAAAGGCCCGCGCTACATGCACTCGCTGCCGCTCGCCTCCCGAAAGCGTCGTGTAATCCCGCCCGGCATAATCCTCCATTCCGACAATCCTCAACGCCTGCATCGCCTCCGCTTCGTCCAGCATTCGCTCGCCGCCTTCCAGATGGGGTGCCCGCCCCTGCAATACGACTTCCAGCACTTGAAACGGAAAATTCAGCGCGCTCGATTGCGGCACCACCGCCCGAATGCGAGCCAGCTCAGCGACGCTCCACGCCTCCAGCCGCCGCCCCGCGAACACCACGCTGCCGCTGCTACACTTCAAGTCCCCGGTCAGCGTCCGCAACAGCGTTGATTTGCCAGCGCCATTTGATCCCAAAATCACCGTCACCTCCCCGTGCCGCGCGGAAAAATCTACTCCGCTCAGCACCAAACGCCCGCTCCGTTCGACACCCACTCCCCTCGCCTTGATCACGCCTGCCAGCTCCCTTTCGCCCGCAGCAGCAACCAAAGAAAAAACGGAGCACCGATGGCCGTCGTCAAAATCCCGATCGGCAGCTCCGCCGGCACCGCCACGCTGCGCGCCAGGAGGTCCGCTCCCACCAGCAACGCCGCTCCCAGCAACCCGCTCACTGGCAAAAGAAACCGGTGATCGGGTCCAACGACCAGCCGAATAATATGGGGCACCACCAGTCCGACGAAGGCAATCATACCCGTCCACGCCACCCCGGCTCCCACGGAAAGCGCCGCCCCGGTCACAACGATCCACTTCGTCCTCCACACGTCGAATCCCAAGTGCCCAGCCTCCGACTCCCCCAGCAGCAGGGCGTTGAGCGGCCTGGCGGACCGGTGCAGCAGAAACCCGGCCAGCGCCATCACCGGCGCCACGATCCATACGCTCAGCCAACACGCACCGCCCAAGCTCCCCAGGCTCCAAAATGTCAAATCCCGAATCTGCTGGTCGTTCGCGAGAAAAATCAAAAATCCCATCCCCGCGCTGGCGAGCGCATTGACCGCCACCCCGGCTAGCAACATCGTCGCCACCACCGGACGCCCCTCATGCAGAGACAATCGATAAATCACCAAGGTCGCCGCCAGGCTCCCGCCAAAGGCCGCCATCGGCAAAAGATAAGGCACCGCAGCTTCTGGAAACATCGGGAGAAAAAACCGATCACCCAGTACGATTACCGCCACCGCCGCCAAAGCCGCACCGGAGGAAACCCCGATCAACGCCGGATCAGCCAGCGGATTTCGAAAAAGCCCCTGCAACGCCGCGCCGGCCATTCCCAGAGCGGCACCCACCAACATTCCCAGAAAAATCCGCGGCAGCCGGATCATCGTCACCACGGCGCGCTGGCCGGCATTAACCTCGATACCGGTATCCACCCCCACTCCGTGCGCAACCGCACTGAGCAATTTGGCGGACGGAATGGAAACCGGACCGGTCATCAAGGAAGCCATTACGACGACGCCCAGCAAAACCAGACACAGGACGAGAAAGCCCCGCCGCTTGCATTGCAACCGAGCCACCTCCCGCTGCCTTCGAACACCACCGCTCACGGGAGCATCCAGTCCGCGCCATCCTGCCGCGGACGTGCTCATGGGCGGGCAGCCTTCGCCAGCTCCATCGCGGCCCTGGCCGAACGCGGGCCAAATCCTAACAAATACATGTCATCCATCACCACGACCCGCCCCTCTTTCGCCGCCGGCGTCTGGCTGAGCACGGGATTCTGGACGAATTTCTCCGGTCCGCCCGCCATGCCAACGGTCCTGGTTCCCGTAACGATCACCTCCGGTGCCAGCCCGATCAACGATTCCGCGGAAACCGGCTTATACCCCTTGTAGCCGGTTATGACATTTTCCAGTCCGGACAGACGCAACATCTCATCCGCCGCCGTGCCCTCGCCGGCGGCAGCCAACCCTCCCGGTCCTTGGGACATGATATAGACCGCCTTCACCCTGCCCTGCTTCCCGACCAATGCCTCCGCAGCCCGCCGATCCGCGTCAAAACGGGCCACCAGCGCGTCCCCCGGCTCCTTCACGCCGAGCACGGCGGCAACCTCCCGGATCATGTCGATAATTCCATCAAACGAATGAATGCCCGGCACCGTCGCGACCTTCACCCCAGCCGCTTCGATCTGCCGCAGCACGCCGGGCGGCCCCGCCTCACCAATGGCGATCACCAAATCCGGACGCAGCCCCAGAATGCCTTCCGCCGACAACCGCCGCACGTAACCCACATCCGGCAGCCTCATGGCCTCCGGCGGATACATGCTTGTCATATCCCTTCCCACCAGCGCGTCCTGCCGCCCCAAATCGAAAATCACCTCCGTGATCGCTCCTCCCAGACTCACTACCCGCTTCGGCAATTCCCCGGCCCGCACGGAAAAAACTCCGCATAGAAGCACCAACGCCACGCCACAACACCACGTTCCCATTCCTCTCAAGCCGCCAGGGATTCCGCGAGTTTGCGCCAGTTCGGATCTTCCGGATCGCCCGGTTTCCGCCTTCCAAAAAACAGCGCGATATTTTCGCCCGCGGCATCGTAAAGCTCCACCGAAGTCACCACGCCATCCGTGGTCGGTTTGCGAACCAGCCACGCGGAATCAATCCCGGTTTTACACAGATGCAGATTGAAATCCGGATCCAGCACATTGATCCAATCCGCGAAAGGCTGGATGCGGATCACCTCCCCGGTGTGAATCTGTATACAGCCGCGATTGCCGACAAAGATCATGATCGGCAGTTTTCCATTCGAAGCGTTCTCCAGCACCGACATCGCGGCGTTCGTCTGGACGGGCACAGCGAACTCCCCGCCGGCAAGCCGCAGCGCCTGTGTACGGGAAACATGAAACCGCTTGAGCAGTCCGAAAAATTGGTGTGTGTCCTCCAGTCCCTTCCACCCGGCGCGCAGTCCCTCCACGTCCACCTCCGCATCCGGAATCTCCGGCTTCGTCGGCTCCACAGGCAGAATCGCAAGCGACGGCGACTGGTCATCCGAACGCAACTCCGCAATCAACGCATCAAACGCGCCGCGGTCGCTCTCCGGCTGCAAAAAGACTTTCAGCATCGCCATCCCGTCGCCGCCAAAAATCTGTACGCTCCCATGCGCACCGGTCGCCGCATCTTCCCGAACGGCAAATACATGCGCCCACTGCTCGGGAAACAATCGCAGATCAATATCGGGGCCCACGACCTGCCCCATCAACCCACCATGGAAAAATCCTACCTCCCGGAAAATCCCTCTCCGCTCGTGAACCGCCCACTCATTCCGAGTCAGCGACATCACCCGACCCAGGGTTTTGAAAGCATCGAATAAATCCGCCCAATCCGGATTCAGCCGGACGACCGGCCCGCCACAACCCGTCGCCACCAGCCCGGCCTCGCTCACACCCAACTGCGCCGCCGCGTCGCGAATGCGCATCTTTGGCTTGTCCGCTCGCAACACCTGCCAGTTGCGCTTAAGTTCATCCACTGTTTCCATTTCCATAAATAATCCTAAAGTATCGGGCGGCCGGAGTTTCCAAAGAGGCAAGAGGTACCACCATCGGCTACGGTCGGCTAATGGTGAATTGCGGAAGATTGATGGCTAATTGCGATCCCACCTCTCCTGCGGCCCAGACCCTGCAACTCGTGTTAAATCAAAAGACATAGTTCGGATCGTCCTCGTAAGCCGCGTTCTTGTTCCAGCGGCGCATATCCCGCAAATCACCGATCGATTGCAACTTCACGCTGCCATCAAGAAACGCGCAAACCGCCCGCCCGTTATGACGAAAATCAACGTGCCCGTAATTCGCGGCGTCGGAGCTGTCATCCGGATCCGAACCGGCCCAACCGGCCGAGGGAGGATCGACATTACAGTATCCATGGACATTCCCGTAGGCCCTCCCCGAGCCAGCCGATGCAAAGACCAGAACGGAACCCACGCTTTGGGCCTGCCGGGTGATGCATTCATCCCGATTGCTCACGATCCCGGCCCCACTCACTTCGCCGCCAACGCATTTGTAATTCATTCCGAATGCCGGATAGGCAGTCATCGCATAATGAAAATCCGGCCCGGACTTTCGAACCGATTTCCGATTTTCATTAACCAGTATCGTCCCATCGAACTCATAGCCAAAATAAGGCGCCAGCCGCAAGGGGTAGCGCATCACGGCCCGCTTATTCGAAACTCTTGTCCCATCGGGCAATGTCACCTGCTTTGCGCCTCCATCCATTCCAGGAAGGTAACGTCCATCGTGGTCCGCGGCGTAGGAATGGAAAGCCGCCATAAGATTTTTCCCCGCCGCGATTTCACTGGCAACGCCGCCCTTCTCAAGCGCGCTCTGGGCCGCACCCACGGCAAGTCCCGCCAGCACCACCGTCACGCCCGTCACGACCAGCAACTCGACCAGCGTCACTCCACTTGTCTTCCGTCCATGGAAAATCATCCGCGTCATTTTCAGCACTCCCGGTCCCGGTCCAACCCGCCTTGCGGACGGTTCCTCCAAATTCGAAGCAGGAAAAACGCCCCCGCCCCGATCACCAAAAGCACCCATGTTGAGCCTTCCGGCACAGCCACCAGATCGAGCTGAACCGCGTCAAAGACGGAATGTGTCCCCATCGACCAGGACACCTCAAACGCATCCCCGGCGGACAGATCCACCCCTTCCCACACCCAGGTGCTGATCTGCCTGTCGTAATCCGTTCCGGGATCCATGAACGCGGTTCCGACGATTTCACTGGTGGGGGCAAGCCCATTGAAGAGGACGTTCAGGAAACTCTCCTCTCCCCCGGTCTGATATTTGGCTTGAAGATAAATCGTTGTCGTATCCGCCAGCGCATTTCCGGCGATGGAAAAGGCGGTCGTTCCAAAAAACGTATAATACTGGTCATGATCCCCCGGCACCGTGCCACCATCCGCATCCACCGGACCGGTCACCGTCCCTGTATTTATCGCGTCCAGCGTAAGCGCGTCTCCCACAGCCGCGAAACTATAGGAGCTTTGGTAATTTGCACCCGGAAGCACGTCCCAGAGCGAAATCATCGAACCCGGCGTATTCCCGTATTCCTCCAGCCCATACGTCGTTGCATGGCCGGAACCCACGATCCCCGCCACGGCGGCAATCATCAAACTCAGCTTGATCGCAAAGTGTCTCATAATGTGAGATCTCTCAAAAAACATCCCAGGGAAGCTGCCGGAAGATTGCGAAAAATTGATGGCTAATTGCGAAATTGCCGGCGGCTGAAACGGCGCCGGTTAATAATAAGGAGAAAACCCATTCCCGCCGCAAGCAGCAGCCAGGTTTCCGGCTCAGGAACCGAAGCAACCGAGGCATCAAGCGCGACGACATCGAGGACGTTGTGCCCCGCCGTCGAGGAGATCGCGAACGAGAAGGTGTCTCCGAACTCAATATCCAGACCGGTCCACGTCCATGAGAAGTCGCTATAGGTCGTGCTGCCGGTGCTGTTGACGATGCCAGTCGCAACAGTCGTGGCCGTCCCCGAAAGACCATTCAACGAAACCGTCAACGCGTCCAGCGACGCGGTCGTTTTAAGCTGCAGGACGGCGGCGCCGATATCTTGGACCGCCGTCGCGGTGAGGCTGAATTCAAACGGATTGGTCGTCCCCGTATTCGTCCCGGCATAGATTCGGTTTCCCGTCGTGTCACCGCTCGTCAGGAGCATGCCCCCCGCCATCGTCGAAATCAGCGCCGCCGAAAAGACATCCGAATCCGACTCACCCGGAGCGGCGTCCGCGAACGTCACGGAAGGAAAACTGTCCCAATACGCATACCCGACACCGGCATCGGAATGGGAACCCAGCGGATCGGGATCAAGCCCGACGAGCTCCGCTTGAGCGAGCGGTAAATTACAAGCAAGGACAGAGGCAAAAAGGCCAAGACTAAGTTTCTTCATCGAGCAAGCATGCTGCCACGCCATCGCGCCATCCGCTAACGGCTGCTTGCGGAATGTTTGCGCTCCCTTGCTGATCGCGGGGAAAAAACCAGCGCATCGGAGATCGCTCAGCTTCCGAATGAATGCCTCAGCTCCTTCCGGCCTGCGCCTGAATCGTATCGTCCAGCCAGCCAAACAATTCGGCGATCATTTCCTTCGTCTCGTCACCCATGTTCGAGATACGGAAGGTTTTGCCCTTCACCTTGCCGCAGCCATCATCGATCACACGGTTGTATTTCTCCCGTATCCGCCTCGGCCAAAAGCGGCGTCTTCACCCAGGCCATTCCCGATCCCAACGGCATCACGCTCGCGGCCTTGGGCACCGCACCCATCGCCGGCATTGTTTTCCTACGCCGGATAAGTCGTCATCAGGGCAATAGTTCGCTTAATTGAGCCCGATCCACTTCCGGAAGGTTCGCCTTCTCCATAAAGGATCGAGCCTGTTGAGGATTTTCAATCACAAGTCCTGAAAACGCCGCATACAATGCCTGCTGGCGAAGATCGGCATTCTGAATCTTTAGTGCCCGTTTCCAAGCCGCCTCCGGGTAATCCAAAGCAAACGTATTTGCCATGATGGCCGCCGCCTGGTCTTTTTCCGCCGGATTCGGCATTTGATCGATCCATTCATCCAATTCCTGCATTCCGTGATCCAGCGGCCATGCAGAGATCACGCTTTCCACCGCAATCGCTCTCGTCTTCGCATCCGAAAGCCGCGTCGCCGCAGCCGCCGCATCACCGGACTCCACGGCTGCCCATTCCTCAAACACACCGGCAACTGCCGCGGCATCCAGAGAATGAGCCTGAAAATACTCAAAAGCCCGCTGCGGATCGCTGATCGCCCATCCGCGCAATGCTCCGGCCAGTGCCTCGTCCCTGGCCATTCCCGGCGGCAGCGATTCCGCCCACCGCACTCCTTCGGCGGAATCCTCCAGTGCCAGATTTTCCGCCAATCGTCTGCTCACCTCCGCAAAATCCTCCGGCTTTCCAAGAGATTGGAATCGCTCCACCGCCAGCCTTGGCTCGGCATCGCTCATCACTTCCAAAGAACCATTCAACGCGGCCAATCGCTCGGGTCCTTGCGGAAGCGCTTCCGCCCATGCCAGTCCGCGCTCTGGATTCCTCTCCGAAAGACGTGCCGCAATCGAACGAGCGGCATCCCTGCGGCCATCCTCCGAGTGCAATTCATCCAACAAGGTATTCGCAGACTCCGGACTCGCCACGGCCAGCTCTGCAACGATGGATGCCATCGCCGCATCTCGCGGTTCTCCGGTCAGATATTGATTGGCCCAATCCTTTGCCGCTTGGGGGTCCACATCGGCATAGCGCTCAGCGGCAAAAAGCAACAGCTCATGCAGACTTTCGCTTGAGCTTTCCGCAGTCCCAGTTTGTCGCACACCCTCCGCGAGAGCTGGCGCCATCTCCATCCAGTCCTTCCCAAAACTGCCCGAAATCAGCTCCCGTGCGTCCAGATCAACCAACAAGCCCTCCGGCTCCCGGCGCGTCCAGTCGCTCATCAATAGCTGTAAAACGCGCCGTTTGGTTGCCGGATTTTTCAACTCCAGCACCGCATCCAGCAAACCGGGATATTCAGCCGGCGAAGCCGCCTTGATCGCGGACTCCAAAGCAACCGCATCGTCCACACCGGCGGCGAATTCCTGCGATTTCACGCCAGGCACCTGTTGCGAACCAGAGGCAGGCACCTTCTCCTCACCGTCCGGCCAAAGCAAAAAACCCGCCACGGCGACTCCCGCCAGGACGGCCAGCAAAATCCATTTAAACCGATGTTGTTGCATGTGGAAAATCGAGCCGTCCTCCTGTCAAAACCGCCTACACGGGAAGCGTATCGTCGAGCCAGCCCAGCAATTCAGTGATCGTTTCCTCCGTCTCGTCACCCATATTCGAGATGCGGAAGGTTTTGCCCTTCACCTTGCCGTAGCCACCATCGATCACACAGTTGTATTTCTCTCGCAGTCGCTTGATCCACTCGGCCACATCGACTTCCCGGTTATTTTTTACACAAGTCAGCGAGAGTGAACGGCAGCCTTCCGCAGCAAAAAATTCGAAGCCCCGGGCCCGCACCCACTCATGCACAATGCCATTGAGCTTCGCATGCCGCCCATAGCGATTTGCCACGCCTTCCGCAAAAATATCCTCCAGCTTCGAGCGAAGCGCGTAGATGTGAGAGATCACCGGCGTGCTCGGCGTCATATCGCTCTCCTGGTTTTTCCTGAATTCAAGAAAGTCGAAATAGTACCCGCGATCCTTGATGGTCGCCGCCCGCTCAAATGCTGCCTCGGATACGCTGAAAAGCCCCATTCCCGGCGGCAGCGCCAGCGCCTTCTGACTACCCGTCAACAACACATCCACACCGAGTTCATCCATCGGAATCGCTTCCGTCGAAAACGACGAGACCGTATCGACAATCAACAGCACCCCCGGATGCTTCTTCACAACCGCAGCGATTTCCCGCAACGGATTACGCACCCCCGTCGAGGTCTCATTGTGAATCAGCGTAACCACATCATATTCACCCGTCGAAAGCGCTGCATCCACCTGCTCCGGCAGGATCGGCTGCCCCCACTCGACCTTGAGTTCCCCCGCCTCCTTGCCGCATCGCTTGCTCACATCAAACCACTTGTCCGAAAACGCACCGCACATGCAATTAAGCACTTTTTTACCGACCAGATTCCGGATCGCCCCCTCCATCACCCCCCACGCCGACGAGGTGGAAATAAAAACCGGCTGCTTCGTTCCAAACAGCTCCTGTAGACGCGGGTGAATCTCCGCATACAATTTTTTAAAGTCCCCGCTCCGATGCCCGATCATCGGGCTACAGAACGCATCGAACGTCTTTTTCGAAATTTCGACAGGACCAGGAATAAACAATTTAATGTGATCAGTTGTAGCAGGCATTTTCGTGATTTCTATTTCTCCCAAATAAAGTTCTCCAGCCGCAAGCGCTTTACACGCTCTTTTGCCTCCGAGGCAAGCGGACCATTCGTTGCGGCAAGTTTTTCAAAAACCGCCACCGCCTCCGGGTAGCGTTTCCGCGATTCAAGAAGCCGGGCCGCATCGAAACCGGCCTGGTAATACCAATAATACTCCGGCGACACTTCCTCCGCATCGCTCAATACCCGGTAATACGTGCTTAAAGCTGCATCCGTATTCCCTATTTTTTCATAGGCGGCAGCCGCTTTTTTAAGCGCCTCATTTCGCTGCGCAGCCGTCGCCTCCGGCTGCTCCGCCACCCGTTCCCCAACACCGATGGCCTCCTTGTAATTCGAGGAATCCGTCGCCCCCATCCCGAAAAGCGTGTCCCCCTTCTTCAGTTTCGCAACGAGCTGTAGCTTGGGATCCGCATTGGACTCGATCAAGCTATCCAACAAGGTCACCGCCTCATCGGGACGCCCCAGCGCATTCTGTAAAAGCGCCTGCTGCAACCGCGCCTGCGCAGCCAGTGGCCCGCCCGACTTGGCCACCTCCTCATAAAGTAAAATCGCCTGTTCGAAAACCTCCGGCTCCATGCTCAAAGCCGCCTCGCGAGCGGCAAGAAACAACGCACTCGACTTCGCTGCCGGCTCGCCCACCATCCGGGCAGCCAGCTCGAATTGCACCCGCGCCCCCAGATGATCCCCCTTCCGCGAAAGCGCCTCGCCCCACTTCATCCGCACCTCCGGCACATGGGACGAACGCGGATTTTCCGTTACAAACCGCTCCGCAGCCTCAAGCACGTTCGGAATCGCAGCCTCCGAGCCATCATCCGCCAGATACACCTCGAAATAATCCTCCCGATCCTCCGGCACCGC
>Ga0351856_1014_pt1 | contig 45343 bp, 38 predicted proteins | sample BONcelHFGM3001D8_FD_206798 | JGI IMG/M metagenome (GOLD analysis project Ga0351856, IMG submission 206798) | Enriched cells from coal bed in the Powder River Basin, Montana, United States - BONCAT cells FGM rep2 HSBNCT.FGM.300.1.D8 ... | reverse complement strand
GCGCAGCGCCGGGAAGGCCGCCAGCATCACTCGCCAGGGGTGCCCGGTCATCGGCCGGTCGTAGGCGTAAAAATGGGTGTTCTCGCGGCTCACCCCCGACGAGATACGCGCGTCCGCCGCGATATTGCCGAGCATGAACGCGCCGCGCTCCGCCAGCAGCGCCGCGCGCACATCGCCCGGCAGCGGCGACGAGTCGCCCAGCAGCCGGGCGGTGACGGCGAGATGCGTAAACGGAGTTGGCATAAGACCTGGCTATGCCTGGAGCGTATTAAGCACTTTAGCGGACAATCGCTTGCCTGGAACAGAATGCCCGGTGGTATCTGAGGTCCGGTTATAGCCCATTAATCGCTCCATAGGTGCCCCTCTCCCCGGAGTCCCTAAAGGGAGGCTTCGCACTGGGAGAGGGGTGGCGCGTCCCGTGTGGTTGGGCGTTGCCCGTCCGGCGAAGCCGGATGCAACCCGGAGGGCGGGCAGACCAACCAAGCGCCGGGGTGAGGGGTTCAATAGTGCATACACGCGCTAGTCCGCGCCGGTGGCGGAAGCCGCGCGCCGGCGATGAGCCAGGTGAGCACCTGGGAGAGCAGAGACGTTTGAATCTCGATCCGAATGGTCTGGTCGGCTGCGTCTTGAAACGCCAGCAACGTAAGCATGGGTCTGCCTTTCAGTGAAGGAGTGCGCCCGGTAAGTCGAACACAGGTTACCGCTTCTAGTCTACCCGACTTCCATCCTGCGGCGACTGTTCTTCTGGCTCCGGTCGTGTGTGCGGCTTTTCGCGGGCAGCGACCAGATGGTAAAGCCAATCATACAGCGGGGCGCGGTCGAGGCGGTCGAAGCCCTCCGGGCCGTCCCTGCTGCGTCGAGACTGAGCGACATGCTCAGGGAGCACAGGCGAACTGGCACAAGAGCCATCGTAACATGGTCTGCTCCGGGCAACGCAGACCTTTATACGGAAAGTAATTAATTACTAATGTTATATTGATGCAAATTCGGTATCCTGGAAACGTACAACAAGGAGTATCCACATGAACGATAATAATCACGTCCCCATGCTGTCGGCAAAGTCCCTGATCGGAACCGAGGTCGTCAACCTTCAGAATGAGAAACTGGGCAAGCTCGAAGAACTGATGATCGATCTGGCGAGCGGGCGCATTGGTTATGCGGTGCTGTCGTTCGGCGGCATTCTGGGCATCGGCGACAAGCTGTTCGCCGTGCCGTGGGCCTCGCTCACCGTCGATGAAAAGAATGAGAAGCTCGTCATGGACGCCCACAAGGACCTGCTGGCGAAAGCGCCGGGCTTCGACAAGAACAACTGGCCGCAGACGCCGAATGGCGTCTGGGTGCGCGAAGTTTACGCATACTACAACCAGGAACCCTACTGGTCGCAGGTTCCCTGACCGTTTCCCGCGCGGTAGTTGATGACACGTGATGTCCGGGCAGCGCACCCGGACATCACGTGTTTGTTTGTGTGGCGTGCGGCGGCCAGGGAATCTGTGCAAAAAGGCACAATTGCTTGACATGTCCAACAAAGACTAATACGCTTCGCTAATATAGTGAAGGTATTCGTCTGGAGATGTGAGCATGTCGGCTGCCGTAAACGGCAAACCCCATATTGGATTTACGCCCGCTACGCTTCTGCGGGTTGAGGGCGCGGTCTTGTTTGCCGGCGCGGTGCTGGCTTACGCCAGCCAGAGCGGGAGCCTACTTTTATTTGTCGTTCTCTTTTTCGTGCCCGACCTGTCGATGCTTGGCTATCTGGCAAACGCGCGCGTCGGCGCGGCGCTCTACAACCTGGTCCACACGACGGCGCTGCCGGCGCTGCTGTTGGCGGTCGCGCTGGCGGCCAACCTGCCCGATCTCATCCTCGTGGCTCTGATTGGTCTGGCGCACATTGGCATGGACCGGTTTGTCGGGTATGGTTTGAGATACTCGACCACCTCCAAGGACACCCATTTACAGAGGCTATAGTTATGAGTCCGTACCCGGCGCAGGTCAACCGTGAAGCCATCGTCGATCGTGCGCGCGACATCATCGAAACCGAAGGGCTGGACCGCCTGACTCTGCAACACCTCGCCACCGCGCTCGGCATTCAAGCGCCGTCGCTCTACCGGCACGTTGGCAGCAAAAATGAGCTGCTGCGGGCCGTCAACGAGATTACGATCACGCGGCTCATCGAGACCGTTCTCGCCGTGGCCGACCCACAATCGCCGCCGCGCGAGCGGGTGTTACACATGGCCCACGCTTACCGCCAGTTCGCCCAACGTTTTCCCGCGACCTACAACCTGGCCTTTTCCAACGTACCCGATATTCGCCTCGACCCGGCGGCGCTGGAAGCAATGGTGCTGCCGGTGGAGGCGCTGATGGGCGAGTTGGCCGGCTCGGATGACTCGCTGACCGCGCTGCGCAGCCTGTTGTCGCTGCTGCACGGCTTCGTCACGCTGGAACTCTCCGGCCAATTCCAGCGCGGCGGTGACCTTTCTGCCGCGTTCACCCAGTCGGTCGAGGTGTTCGTCTACGGCTGGAGCGCGGCGGCAGACCGCTAACGCAGCAAGCCGTCCGTAACAACCCCTGCGTAACGCGGTTCCATTTAGGGCCGCCGCTCACCTTCGCTCCTGAGCCGCCGAGCCTCACCTACACGCTTGAACGCGCCGCCCATAGGAGAGATTGACGTGAAACAGCAGGAAGACTATTCGCCCGAAAGCGACCTCCCCACTAACATTGGCCGGCCAGCGACCAGGGCGCTCGTCGGGGCCGGATACACACGCCTGGAACAGCTCGCCGGGGTCACCGAGGCTGAGCTGCTGCGGCTCCACGGGGTCGGCCCAAAGGCGATACGCCTGCTTCGCGAAGCCCTCGCCGCACGCGGCCTCGCCTTTGCCAACGACCATTGATCGATATATTTGCCGTAATAGATGCTGGTGCTACAATAGCAATATATCTACAAGAGCATCTTAACAACGATTCGACTGAGCCGTGGGCCAGAGGATTGTTTCGTCATGGCAACAGCGCCGCTCGCCTGTTAGCCGACTCGTGACAAATACTCCGCCGACGCAAAAATAAACGGTAAAAATCACCGTTTATCGACCGTTTCCGGTCGGTTTTCCAGCCGTTTTCAGACCGTTTCCGCACCGTTTATTTTGCGGCGTTTGAGGGAGAAAATGGGCTTATTTGAAATTTCACCGTTTAAACGGTGAGCACTTTTAACAAATTTCAGGGCCACAAGCCACACGCTCTGGCCGCTCGGCTCAGCCCGCCACGCGCAGGTAATGCGCCCAGTAGCCGCCCATATCGCCGTAAGGCGCGGCCAACCGTTTGACATCGTCCATCGTCGCGCTGACCAGTCCGTAACGTTTAGCGACCGTATCCTGAATGCGCTTCTCTTGCGCCGGGAGCTGCTCCACCCGCCCCAGCCCGCGCAGCAGAATGAACGCAGCCGACCAGTCGCCAATGCCGCGAATCGTCTTGAGCCAGGACCCGACCTCCGCGAATGGCGCGTCACGCAACCAGTGCTCGTCCATCTGCGCGAAGGCCCAGGCCACGCCCGGCAGCAGCGCGCCCTTCGGCCGGTGGTTGATGAGACCGCCCAGTACCTCCGGCGGCGCGCTGGCAATGATGTCCGGCTCAGGGAACGCCTGATACATCACGCCATCGACGCTCAGCCGCGCGCCAAACTCCCGCACCAGCGCCGCCTTCATGCGCTGGGAGAGGCTCGTGTGGTTGCGCTGCGCCAGGATGGCCCAGACGGCGGCTTCAAATGGCGTGCCAAACAGCACTTGATGGTAGCCGTACAGGTCGCGCGCGACCGGCGCGAAGACCGCATCGGCGGCGGCGCGCGCATAAAGCGGCGTAACGTCGTCGTCCAGGCTCAGGAAGAATGCGATTCGGTCCAGCGCCGCTTCCCGTCCATCGTCAGACAAAGGCGCGCTGCTGGTGAGCGTGTATTCCAACCGGGGATCATCGACGGTCCCGATAGACGTCAGCGTGTAGACCACCGCCTGCCCATCGACCGCCAATGCCCGCGTCAGGGTCTGCCCGCTGCGGACCTGCTCGCCCCTGGCCGGGCTGAAGCCGTCGAGGAAGTCGAGCGACCTGGAAAAATCAAATGGCGCGCGCGGATGCAGCGTCCCGCGCTTCACATGCAGTTCAGACACTATCGCCCTCGTTGACGAACAAGCGTTCGGAGGCGTTTAGCATAGCCGCCGCGCCGGGCTGCGTCAAGCCGTCGATGTGGCTGTACAGGCACAATGCGTTATTATTTAGCTTAGCATCTGGCGCGCAGACAGGAGTATCGCGATGATCCCCACCGCTCCATTTGGCCGCACCGGCCACCAGAGCACGCGAACCATCTTTGGCGCCGCGGCGCTCGGCAACGTCACCCAGGCCGAGGCCGACCGCGTCCTGGAACTGTTGTTGGAAACCGGCGTCAACCACATCGATACCGCCGCCAGCTACGGCGATTCAGAGCTGCGCGTTGGCCCGTGGATGCCGCGACACCGGAACGACTTTTTCCTGGCGACCAAGACCGGCGAGCGTACCTACGCCGCCGCGCGCGAGCAGTTACACCGCTCTTTGGAGCGACTTCAGGTGGATCAGGTGGACCTGATTCAACTGCACTATCTGGTCGCGCCGGACGAATGGGACGTCGCGATGGGTCCCGGCGGCGCGCTCGAAGCGCTGGTCGAAGCGCGCGACCAGGGCCTCGTTCGCTTCATCGGCGTCACCGGCCACGACCTGACCGTTGCGGCCATGCACCTCAAGAGCCTGGAGCGCTTCGACTTCGATAGCGTGCTGCTGCCCTATAGCTTCGTTCTGATGCAAAACGCGCACTACGCCGCCGACTTCGAGAAGCTGCTGCAAGTGTGCCAGGCGCGCAACGTCGCCGTCCAGACCATCAAGTCCATCACGCGGCGGCCGTGGCCGGAACACCACGACCACACGCACAACACCTGGTACGAGCCGATGACCGACCAGGGCGAGATCGACCTGGCTGTGAGCTGGGTGCTAGGCCGCGCCGGCGTCTTCCTGAACACGGTCGGAGACATCCACATTCTGCCGAACGTGCTCGACGCGGCAGCGCGCTTCCAGGCCCGTCCAGGCCGCGCGGTCATGGCGCAGCAGGTGGAGCGGCAGAGCATGGCGCCGCTGTTCGACAAGTAGGGCTGCGCTCGAATTCCGGGTTGTAATCACCCCGCCCTAATATATAATTCGTCATGTGGTCACGCTGGCGTGATCACACATGGCCCCGTAGCTCAGTGGCAGAGCACCCGCCTTTTAAGCGGAGTGTCGTAGGTTCGAATCCTACCGGGGTCACATTTACCACAGTTTGCTAAACTTTCTACCGTTGCGGCGTGTAGCACCAAGAACTGATCCATCCACGGCTTCAGTTTAAAGTTGACAATGCGACGTTTGTCTAAGTCATAGACAACGAAGTCGAACAGTGCGTGCGCCATACGATTACGATCCTCGTTAGAGCTATCGTCCCAGAGTTGAGACAATTTGCCCACGGCATCGACGCGCATCCCAACCGTCGCCAGTGATACCGTGGCCGGTTCTAGCCAATAACGACCCTATACACCGGCACGGCTTCAACGCGCTCAATCTGCGCGATCTGATCACCATTGGGGTTTGGGTAGAAGGCCATACCCGTCGGCATATATGTAGTTCCGTCCGCTTTTCCGGCGAGGGCCGTTATGTGCAGCAGCAGTTCGACGCCGGCGGGCTGGGGGGCAACTTGCTTCAGGCCAATTTCCCAGGGTGTGTTCTTCCAGAAGTCATCATGCACCAGCCGTCCATTGATGAAGCAGCTTCCGGTGTCGCCGACGTAGTCAACGCGCAAAATCACGTTGTCGACGCCGTCGAACAGGTCGTTTGGCAGGCGGACGACCGCGCGGTTCGCCTTCAGCGGTTCGACGTCCAGTGTAATCGCGCGCTGGGGCGTACAAACGACGTGCCGCGACCACAGGTCGGTCGGCGCGGCGTCGGTTTCAACCGCCGGGAAGACGCTGAACGCGACTTCCGCCTCGCCCATGCTGATGAATGCCGACGTCTCGTCCTCAGCCACCCATGTGGCATCGCTCATTATGAAGCGGTCCTCGCCCCACAGCCGGTGTTTGCACGTTCGTTCGGCCTGTTCGCGTGTCAGCGTCAAAATGCGTACCGTCCTACCGGCTTCGGTCGTGAAGGTCAGAACACAGGCAAGACCGGGCGCCACAGTGACAACCGTTGTCTCGGCATCCTCCACAAGCGTTCCGCCTCCGACCGTCAGCGTTTGATAGGTCGAGCGAATAAAGGCGTACTCGCTCAGCATCCCGCGCGGCGCGAAGAAGATATAGGCCACGTCATCCTGATGCTCGATGCGTGTCAATAGCTGCGTCGTCGCGTGCGCCAGCCGAAGGCCGTCGAGCGACAGCCCGAAGGGCAAAATCGCGCTGATGTCCCTGGTCACCGTCACGCCGGCGGTTCGAGGAAACACGACCGTTCCGCTTTCGGTCAGGAGTCGGAACCGGACGTCCTGATAGTCCCGCATCTCGACGTGATCCTGATACGTGTTCACGAACACAAAACCAGAGCCGCCAAGGGCGCGGGCGGCGTAGCGTAACTGCGTCGTATCTTCTGGCGTGATCGTTGCGGCATTGTCCGGCAGCATGACCCGCATGGGCGCAAGCAGCGCGCCGAAGTCGGCCAGGAACGTGTGAAGCAGCCGCAGGCAACGAAACGACGGCCTGACCTGGCCGAACTCACCGATGGGCGCCTGAAAGTCGTAGGTAAAACGCGGTACGGTGAACTCGTTCATGTAACCGTGCCTGCCAACCCGGTGTGTGCCGCCATGAACCATGTAGTAGCCGAGCAGGTTCGCGCCGCCCGCCAGATTCATGATCGCCAGCGCTTCGACCGACTCTGGCGGCACGACCGGGCGATGATGGTACGTCACCATAATTCCGCTGCCAATCTCGCACCCGGCAAACGGATAGCGGGTGCCGTCGTAGCTGGCCGAGCCGTTCGTCACCGGGAAACGGTGGCGGTCGCGAAACAAGAATTCGTGTGTCGGCTGCTGCTTAAAATTCGGGTCCGGGCTCCACGGCGTGAAGGCGTAGCCGCCCTGCATCGGCAGCATTTCGCCCTCCAGCAGCGGCGAGCGTACCCAGGCAGTGCTGGTGTACAGCGGCACGTCCAGGCCCACTTCTAGCGCAAGCTGCTTGAGCATGCGCATATAGTCTGCGCCTTCCGTACCGGCAGACACCCATTCGACGCCCTGGCGAAAGGGGACTTCCCACGGCGCGCCGCAGTGCATGTACTCGTTGTCGAGCTGGACGCCGATCACCGAGCCGCCATCCTTGAACAGCAACCCCGTCAGTTGCGCCGCGATCTCGCCATACAGCCGGCAGGTATAGGCCAGGAAGCGCGGATCGGTCGAGCGCACCTCGAACGGCTGGCCGTACAACCAGTCCGGCAGGCCGCCGTTGCGGCACTCGCCATGCGCGAACGGCCCCAGCCGGACAAGGGCTTTCAGGCCGCACCGGCCGCAAAGCTGAATGAAGCGGCGCAGGTCGTTGTTGCCGGACCAGTCGAAGACGCCCTGTTCTTCCTCGACGTAGTTCCAGAAAACATACGTCGCGACAATAGTCACGCCGAGCGCTTTGACTTTAAGCAGTTCTTGTTCCCAGTCTTCCCGGCGGCAGCGAGAAAAATGGAATTCGCCCATGACCGGGATGGTGAGCCGGTCATTCCAACGCATGGTGTAACTGTCGAAAGCGATGGATTCGCCAGCCGCATTACGCCCGCCCAGGTCGAGATGTCCTGACGTAATCGGCGTGACCGGCTGCCTGAGGTCAATCGAATAGGCTGGCGACGCGGGTACGGTCTTGGTAGGCAATGGAGGCAATCCGTGCAAAAACCAGGGTCAACGGCGACCGCGCTGCCCTTTCCGAATAGTCGAAGTTCCCAGCGACTTACTGCTTGACGCTGGCGGCGGTTAAGCCGGCGACGTACTGCCGCTGGACCGCGATGAACACGATAATCACCGGGATCGACACCAGGGTAGCGGCGGCCATCGACGCGCCCACCGGCGCTTCGCTGCCGGCGGTGACGCTGCCGATCATGGTCGACATGCCAACGGGTAACGTCATGAAGTCACGGTTGCGCAGCACGGCCAACGGCCACAAGAAGCTGTTCCACGCGCCCAGAAACGTCAGCACGCCCTGGGCGGCCAGCGCGGGCCGCGCCAGCGGCAGCATCACCCGCCAGTAAATGCCGAACTCCGACGCGCCGTCGATGCGCGCGGCTTCCAGTAGTTCCGACGGAATGGACGAGATGAACTGGCGCATCAGGAAGATGCCCAGCGCCGGGGCCATGAACGGGATGACCAGCGCCAGGTATGAATTGGTCCAGCCGACCCGGCTCATAACAATGAACAACGGGATCAGAATTAACTGGAACGGAATCATGGTCGATGCCAGCAGCACCACGAACAAGGATCGACTGCCCTTGAAGCGGTATTTGGCGAAGCCAAACCCGGCCAGCGAGGTGAAGAACAACACCGTGATCGTCGACAGGATGGCGACGACCAGGCTGTTGCCGTACCAGTTCCAGAACGGCCAGTCGGTGAACAGGCGGTCGAAATGGGCGGTCGTGAAGGTCTGCGGAATCAGCGTCGGCGGGAAGGCGTAAATCTCACTCACCGGCTTGAACGCGGAAGAGATCATCCAGATCAGCGGCATGGCGACGATGATGCCGCCGATAGCGACGACGACGTTCAAAAGAAGGGTGGATATGCGGTAGCGCGTCGTAGACTGAACCATCGTTAATCGCCCCCAAACCCGCGAAAGACGCGTAACTGGACCAGCGACAGTCCGAAAATGACGATGAACAGGAACGTGCCAATCGCTGAGGCGAAGCCAAACAACTGCTGGGTGATGCCCTGCTGGTAAAGGTACTGGACGATGCTTAAGGCGCTGCTCCCCGGCCCGCCCGGCGTGGCGTTGCCAAACAGAATCTGCGGGTCGTCGAAGATTTGCAGCGAGCCAATGAGCACGAGGATGGCAACGAAAAGGATGACCGGCCGCAGCATCGGCAGCGTGACGAAGAAGAACTTTTGCAAGCCGTTCGCGCCGTCAATGGCGGCGGCTTCGTACAATTCCTCTGAGATCGACTGCAAGCCGGCCAGGAAGTAAATCGCCAGCAAGCCGGTCCAGCGCCAGATGACGACGCCCATCACGGCAAATTTGGTCAGGCCGGGCGATTCCATCCACGGAATCGGCGTGCCGCCGAGCGACATAATGAACCCGTTGATTAATCCATAGTCGGTGTTGTACATCAGCCGGAAGACCAGTGAAATCGCGACGGTCGAGGTCACAATCGGCGCAAAATACAGTGTGCGCCACAGGGAACGGAGCCTCAGGCGCTTGCTGTTGAGCGCAATCGCTTCCAGCAGCGCCAGCGGCGCGACGATGAACAGGCTGGCGGCGGCGTAAAAGATCGTGTTCTGAACCGAGGTCCAGAACAGCGGCTGCTTAAAAAGGTAATCGTAATTGCGCAGCGCGAAAAATTCCGGCGTGCCCAGGGCGTTCCACTTAAAGAAGCCCAGCGCGAGCGCGAACAGCGAGGGGAACAGGAAGAAGATGATAAACAGAATGTAAAAGGGAGAAATGAAAAAGTACGGCGCAAACCGGTCTTGCCGCAGCCTACGCTTGCCTGGCGCCGATACCGGCAGCGCGCGAGCCGCATCTGATGTGGTCATATCTACCTCCAGAGGCGCTAATCGGCGGGCAGGGTGGGCAAAACCCACCCTACCCCCGATTGTACAGAGTTCAACAACTACGCGCCGAAGTCGATCGCGTTCTGCGTCGCAGTGATCGCGTTATCGACGAACGCCTCTGGGGAGAGCGAGCCGTCAAACAGCGCCGGGAGATCGTTGCCAACCTGGGTCATCCAGTTGGCGCGGTACGGACTCTGGTACCAGACCGGGATATCCTGGCCGGCGGCGGCGTAAATCTCGCCGATGGGCTGACCGCCGTAGAAGGGGTCTTCCAGGCCGGAAACGCGCGGGTCGGCCATCGCTTCGAAGTTGACCGGGAACATGTTGATGCTCTCGAAGCGCTGGATCTGGCTTTCCTTACCCAGGTACATGAAGTCGAGGAACTGCCAGGCGATGTCCTGATCTTCGCCCTTGGAGACGGCCCAACCGGTGCCACCCCAAACAGTCGAAGCGTGACCGCCGCCTTCCCAGCGCGGCATGGGGGCAACGGCCCACTGGTTTTCCATGTCGGGCACGTTCGGCTTCAAGCAGCAGCTCGACCACCAGTCGGGCATGGCCATGCCGGCCAGCGTGCCGTCGCGGTAGGCCGCGGGAATGGTGGCGCCAGACCACACGTCGCCGCCGAGCACCTGGTAGAAGATGCCGGCCTGGACGGCCTTCTGCGCGTAGTCGGCGACTTCAATCGCCAGCGAGCGGTTCGGCTCTTCGCCGAAGACGAAGTTACCCTGCTCGTCGAAAATATCGCCGCCGCGCTGCCAGAACAGCGAGCTGTACCAGCTTCCGTCATTGGTGGCGAAGTTGAAGGCGTGGCCATCGGCGGCCAGCGCCGGGCCGGTTTCATTCAAGACCTGTTCCCAGGTTTCGGGCACTTCGACGCCGGCGGCTTCGAAGATGGCCGGCTGGTAGTAGTAAACGAAGGCCGTCAGCGAGCTTTCGACGGCGTACTTGCGGCCCATGTACGAATACAGCGCCCAGCGGCCCTCTGCGTACTCATCGGCGCGGTCGCCGATCAGATCGGTCAGGTCGACGAAGTAGGTGTCGATGATGCCGTCGGTCATAAAGCGCGGGAACCCGGCCTGCTCGATACCGATCAGGTCAGGAATTTCCTCGCCGGCCGCCAGCGCGGTCAGGACCGCGTCATTGGTGTTCGAATTGACCTGGAAATCGTAGGTGAAGGCGATATCCGGGTGCAGCGCTTCCCACTCTTCCAGACGCGAGTTGAAATAGTCGATGTACAGTTGGTCATGGGTCCAGGCGCTGAGGGTGACCGCTTCCTGGGCGTAAACGACGGTGCCAACGCTAAGAACGAGCAAACAAACTGCCAGAGCCATGACGAGTGTTAACTTTTTCATGCCACCTTTTCTCCTATGTTTAAAAGCACTTCATTTTATGCGCTTACCAATGGGTGAAATCACACACTCCTTTCGCCCTCTCCGCACACAGCGCTATTCCAAAAACTGGTCGCGCGCATTCGTCAACTTGAACAGCCCTAACACGTGGCTGACACTGAGCGTCGCCGCCGGTTGAAATACGTCGCTGCGCAGGTAACGGAGGACTTCACTGAAGAGGAAGCGGGCTTCCGGCCGGCCGGTGATGTTGCGGTCGGCGAGCCGCCAGGTCGAAACGAAGAGCCGGCCACGGCCGACTCGCGCCTCGAAGGCATAACACAACCGTTTCGCGCGGTTGAAGTTATCGACAACTTCGACCACCGGCTGGACAAAGGGGATCGAGTCCAGGCAAATCGCCGGTGTATCGTTGACCAGGCTGTACCACTGCCAGTCGGACAGGCCGTCGTGGGGGAACCGGCCCAGCGCGGGATGCGGTCCCACAATCGTGCCCATGACCGAGCTGACGTTGTCGGGAAAGTGCAGGTAGCTCCAGAACGGCGGCAGGTAACGCGTCCGCACGAAGTCGTACAATTGCTCCTGCGGCGGCATCAGCCAGACCGAGCCGCCGTCGTGCAGGTATTGCAGCAGTCGCAGCGAGAGTTGGTCGGAAATGGCCAGCGCATGGGTCGGGAACAGCGGGAGCTGGCCTTCGTCCCAGGTGAGGCTGGTGCCGGAATAATCGTCGCTGAAGTCGGCCCCGGCCAGCGCGCCGTGCAGAATGCCGAGCCGGGTGCTGATGTGGGCGTCGTCGTTGCGTTCGGGGTAGGGGAAGCTCCACAGATGCCAGCGATTGCGGACCCGGCCGATCTGGACGGTGAGTTCCCAGGCGTGCGGCTCGCCGTCGTCTTCCAGCGGGATACTGAGGCGCGCTAGCCGGGTGACCTCGCCCATCGGAGCCGTTACAACCGGCAGACGGCCTTCATAGGTCACGCCGGTAGCGCGGTCGCGCAGCCGCCAGCCCAGGTCTTCGCCCTGCAAGGCCGCCGCGCCGAAGTTCGAGACGTCGATATCGACGACGATGGGATGGGTGTTCCAGAAGGTCGGGCTGGCGGCGCGCATCAGCAAGACGACCGCGCCGTTGAACTGGGCGAAGGTTTCCGGCTCGATCAGCCCTTTGCTATCCCAAAACATGTCGAGCAGGCCGGTGGTGGCATGGCCCTGGCCGGGGAAGTCGCGAATGTCGAGCAGTTGAATGCCGGCCAGACCGGCGGTGCGCCGGGCGCGCTCGATGTTCTCTTTGTAGGTGCGGGCGATGTGGATGCCCGACGCCTGGATGAATTCGTCCACGCGTCCGGTCAGCCCTTTGGCGTCGAGCGACGTTTGAATGCTCTCCAGCCAGGAGGGCCGCAGGACGCCGTGGTACTTCTCGGCCTCCTGGGGGCGGACGTACATCGTGAACTGGCCGTGCTCATGGCCGATCATCGGCCGGTCGGCGGCGGCGGTGACGGCGCTGAAATCCTCGGTCGTGTTGGCGGTCGCCGCATCGTAAATCTTTTTCGGCGGGTGCCAGTTGCAGGACTGGATGTAAAAGTCGACCGGACGATTAGGGGCGGGCAGCATGCCAAAGCCGGTGTTGTCGGTGTAGAGCCGCGTCGGGTCCAGCGCCTTGCCGCGCGCCGAAAGCTCCAGCAGGCGCGGGTGGGCGTCGCTGCCGTCGATCAGTTCGTTGCCGTTCGAGAACAGCACCCAGGAGGGGTGGCTGTGCAGCGCGTCGACAATGCGCTCCAGTTCATTCAGGAAATAGGTGTGAACAGCCGCATCCGGCTCGACCTCGCGGCGGCGATACTGCGTGCTCCAGTGCGGCAGTTCGGCCTGCACCAGCATGCCCAGCTCGTCGGCGGCCTGCCAGAACGGCTCCGGCGCGGTCCACGAGTGCAGGCGCACGTGGTTAAAGCCGTAGTCGCGCGCGATGGACAACTGGCGGCGGTATTCGTCGACATCCCAGCTCGGATAGCCGGTTTGCGGGAAGATGCAGCAGTCGACGTAGCCGCGCAAAAACACCGGCCGGTCGTTGAGCAGAATCTGGCGTCCCTCAGTCCGAATCTCGCGCAGGCCCAGCCGCCGCTCGGCGCGGTCGAGCACCGTCTCGCCGTCGCGCAGCACGATCTGGGCGTCGTAGAGAAACGGATCTTCGTCCGACCAGAGCCGCACGTTTTCGCCTAGCGCCAGCGTCAGCCGGGTCTGCGCGTCGGCCGCCGCCGAGCGGCGAACCTGCGCGCCGGTCGCCGGGTTGGTCAGCGTCACGTCCAGGGTCAGGTCGCCGGCAGCACCGCGCACGGTGATCTCGAAGTCGAACCGGGGTTCGCGAATGTTCGGCCAGGCGCGGACGCGCGTGATCGCGGTCGGCGGCGTGGCTGTGAGCGTGACGCCGCCGGTGATGCCGCCCCAGTGGGTGGCCGTCTGCGCGGAGTTGATGTGGCTTTCTTCGAGCGGGAGCAGCATCCGGTTGTCGATTTGCAGTGTGAGCTGCTGCTCGACGCCCGGCTGGACCAGCGCGGTGATGTCGTACTGGTGCGGGGTCGAAAGCGAGTCGGCTTCGCCGGCGTAGGCCTCGTTGACCCACAGGCGGCTTCGCCAGCGCACGCCGCTCAGCACGAGTCCGATCTGCATACCGGCCCACTCGGCCGGAATGACGATTGTCCGGGTATACCAGGCCGCGCCCTCGTAATGCTGCGTCGGCTGCCAGCCCCAGAGTGGAACCGAGGCCTCCGCCTGCCCGAAGCTCTGTTCGTCCCAGGAGCCTGGCACACGAATGGTGTCACGCGCTTCCTGGGGGGAGAGCGACTCGACGCTCAGGGCGTCTTCGGGGGACAGGCGAAATGCCCAGTCGCCGTCAAGTGAAATCGTTGTCGGAAAAAGCACTGTCGAAGTCATAAAAGTCTTTGTTATGGCCGTGCCCTGAACCCTCATGGCAGCAGCGTAGCATTGGTACTATTTGTTCAAACCGCGCAAATTCGTTACACTTCTCAATGTTGTCGACGCGCGTTGACGACACGAGTTGATAGTAACGCAAAAGGAATTCACCTGTCAACAATTTCGGACATCGGTACGGGACGGGTGACACTTTTCCCACAGTGTTTTTCTTAACTGACTTTATTGGCTGCGCTGGGCGTCTTGTTTGGGCAGGTTGGAGCAAAAAACCGGATCTTGAGATCGTGACTCGGTGCGTGGTGGTCAGGTGTGCGCGGTTATGCCGGGTTCCGGTTGGAACTTCGACATCAGGCTGATGCGCAATTAAAACAAAGATGGCTTCAATGGACAGCGGCAAAACCATTACTCAGGAAGACGTGGCCCAGCGCGCCGGCGTCTCCCGTTCGATTGTCTCCTACGTCATCAACAATGGGCCGCGCAAAGTGTCTGATGACACCCGCAACCGTGTGCTGGAGGCTATTCGTGACCTGGGCTACCGGCCGAACAAACACGCGCAGATGCTGTCCGGTTCCGACGCGCTGGTCGCGGAAAAGTCGCTGGGCATTATTCTCGCCAGCGACCACATGTTCAAGCGGCCTTACTACGGCAGCCTGCTGGCGAGTATGCACGAATACGTGCACGAAAGCGGCTGCCACATCCGGTTCATTCGTCTCTTTGAAGACTTCTGCAACCCGGCGCTTTTGAACGAGCTGATCCACCCGGATGAGATCGGCGGCCTGATCCTCGTCGGACTCGACCAGGTACAGGAGACGGACGAAGACCGCGACCTGATACGGGATATCGTCCGCCGGGTCGACCGCGCGGTTTGTGTTGAATGGGAATGGCCCGGCGTGCCGTCGGTTCAATTCGACCGCCAGAAAGCCGCCGCCCAGGCGACCCAACATTTGCTGGATAACGGTCGTACCCGGATTGCCTACATCGGGCCGGACGACGGTCGCCTGGCCGGCTACCACCAGACGCTTCGGAATGCCGGCCTCGATGTCGGCGAAGGATACGCGCCGTTTGGGGTCGATGTGCACCTCGGCTATGAGCGCTGTGAGCAGATTCTTCAGGCAGGGCTTCCCCTGGACGCCATTTGCGCCGGCACCGATGAAGTCGCGGTCGGCGTGTTGAGCTGCCTTCACCGCCACGGCCTGCGCGTGCCAGAGGACATCGCCGTCGCCAGCATCGACAACCTCGACCTGGCCGCCTACACCATCCCGACGCTGACCAGCGTCGACGTCCCCAAAATTGAAATCGGTTTCCACGCCGTTGATATTCTCCTGTCCGACCGGCCACGCGGCGGGGCCTCGGCGTTTGCGATTACGCTGCCAACGCAACTCGTCGTTCGCGAGTCGAGCGGCGGGCGTGTTGGCTGAAACCGATGGGTTTAATGCACAACGCAGCAATTGTGCGGGTTGCTGGCCTGCCGGGGCACTACGGGCACAATGGCTCACCGAAAGGATTATTTGAATGACACAGCAACCGATTACGGCACATCTCTTGAGCAAGTTCTGGCACGGCGGCGACTATAACTTCGAGCAGTGGCTCGACTCGCCCGACATTCTGGCCGATGACTTCCGCCTCATGCGCCAGGCTTACTGCAACCTGATGAGCGTCGGCATTTTCTCGTGGTCGGTGCTGGAACCGCAGGAAGGCGTCTACCAGTTTGGCTGGCTCGACATGCTGATGGACCGGCTGGCCGAGAACGGCATTTCCGCCGACCTGGCCACCCCCAGCGCCGCGCCGCCGGCCTGGTTGTCGAAGAAGTATCCGCAGTCCCGCCGCGTCAACGCGCTTGGCCTTCGCGAGCCGCACCGTGGGCGGCAGAACTTCTGCCTGACCTCGCCGTTCTACCGGGCGCGCGTGTACGACATCAACCGGCGGCTGGCCGAGCGTTACGCCGGCCACCCGGCGCTGCGCCTGTGGCACGTCTCGAACGAGTATGGCGGCGCGACCTGCCACTGCGAATTGTGTTACGAGGCATTTCGGGAGTGGCTGAACCGCCGTTACGGCGACCTGGACACGCTCAACAGCGCCTGGTGGACGACGTTCTGGAGCCATCGTTACAGTGAGTGGGATGAGATCGAGCCGGTCGATCCGTCGAATCATGGGCTGATGCTCGATTGGCAGCGCTTTACCACCGATCAGGTGATCGACTTTTACCTGCACGAGTGCGAACCGCTGCGCGAGATCACGCCGGACATCCCGATTACGACCAACTTCATGCAGCCAGACGTCGGCCTCGACTACTGGCGGCTCGCCAACCACGTCGACATCATCAGTTGGGACAGCTACCCACGCTGGCACACCGGCGATGACGCGGCCACCGGCGCGCAAACCGCCTTTTATCACGATCTGCACCGCTGCTATAAAGGCGGGCAGCCGTTCCTGCTGCTCGAATCGTCGCCATCGCAGGTCAACTGGCAGCCGGTAAGCCGCCTGAAGCGCCCCGGTCTGCATAAGCTGGCGTCACTGCAAGCGGTGGCGCACGGCGCGAATAGCGTGATGTACTTCCAGTGGCGGCAGAGCCGCGGCGGCGACGAGAAGTTCCACGGCGCGGTGATGAGCCACCTCAACTCGACCGACACGCGCGTATTCCGTGACGTGGTGGACGTCGGCTGCGCGCTCGAAGACCTGGCCCCGGCGGCCGCCAGCCGGATCCATGCCCAGGTGGCTGTCCTGTACGATCTGGAAAACGAGTGGGCCATCAATCTGGCCCGGCTGCCGCGTAATATCGGCAAGAACTATCAGGAAACGTGCCGCCGGCACTACCGACCCTTCTGGGAGCAAAGCGTCTCGGTCGATGTCATCAACCAGGATTGCGATTTGACGCCGTACCGCCTGGTCGTCGCGCCGATGCTGTACATGGTGCGCCCCGGTGTAGCTGAACGGATCGAAGCGTTTGTACAGGCGGGCGGAACGTTTGTGACCACCTACCTATCGGGTGTTGTCAACGAGTCCGACCTGACGTTTCTAGACGGCGGGCCGCTGCGCCGCGTGCTTGGCATCTACTCCGAAACGTTCGACGCGCTGACCGACGAACAGGCCGGTGTTCTGACCCCACGGGACAACGAACCCGACCTCAGCGGCGAGTATACGTTCCGCGATTTCGCCGAGCTGGTTCACACGGAAACGGCGCGCGTGCTGGCGGCGTATGCGTCCGAGTTTTATGCCGGCGAACCTGCGCTCACACAAAACAGCTACGGTCACGGCGACGCATATTACATCGCGGCGCGTACCGACGACCGCTTTCTAGCGGACTTCTACAGGGCGTTGGTAGAGCGACTTGGCCTGTCGCGCCACTGGCCGACGCCACTCCCAGCGGGCGTAACGGCGCAGGCCCGTGAGAGCGAAGGACAACGGTTTATCTTCCTGATGAACTTCAACCCAGAGCCTCAGTCCGTCGATGTCGTAACCGAAGCCGATGACGCGCTGACCGGCCAACCGGTTGTGAGTCCCCTGCTTCTGCCAGCCTATGGCAGTAAGGTTCTCATCAGCAGTTCCCGTTGAGGACACAACAAGCACCGCCCTACAGGGAACCAGCTCTAAGGACCAGGCAGTACCGAAACAGGGATGAGCCACTGTTCAGGCTGCCGAATGGCGCCATCGCGCGTGGGTTGGCTGTAGAAGCGGTCGAGTAGAGTCGTGGCGGCCCAGGTCGCGCGATCCGAGGTATCGTAAATGCGCCTGCGAATCCTACCGGGGTCACATTTCAGACATTCGTCAAGATTTAAGACAAACGCCGCGCACAGGATAGAGCTGATCCATTTCGGGACTCGGCTTTGTGTCTGTGATGCGACGTTTGTCTATATCCAAGGGATCAGGTCGGTTTCGATCTGGCGTAAGCGTTTGTCGCTGCTGTCATGCAGGGGATTATGCATACGCCATGCACACAGCACGAACATGCGAACAAACGTAATCGACTTCGTCCTGGGACATAATGCCGGAGAAGGGGAGTGCAAGAAACGTGTCACCAGCCTGTTCGGTGTTCGGCAGCATACCTTGTTTCCAGCCGAACTGTTGATACAACGGTTGGAGATGAATAGGTGTGAAGTAGGGGCGAGATGGTATGCCCCGTTCTTCCAGTTTCGCCATCAGTCGGTTGCGCTCCATGCCCTGTGAACAGCGCAGAACATAGACGAACCAACTCATACGACTGGTTGTATCGGCAATATAAGGTCTCTCGATGCCTTGAATTGCGCCTAGCCGTTCGTTATACCAACCCGCAACACGAGCGCGCTTCTCCAGCATCTCATCAAGCCGATTCAACTGAGCGAGGCCAAGCGCCGCGCTCATTTCATCCATCCGATAGTTGTATCCAAGACGCAGGTGGTTAAGCCAGGCATCGAATACATCTCGACCCTGGTTGCGCAAACTGCGAAAGAGGGTATCCCAACCGTCATCATTCGTGACGATCATGCCGCCTTCGCCGGTGGTCATCTGCTTATTCGGGTAAAACGCAAACGCTGCGGCGGCAGACAGAGTGCCTACTCGTCGCCCCTTGTACTCCGCTCCAACGGCTTCACAGGCGTCTTCAATCACAATCAACTCATGCCGGCGCGCAATCTCCAAAATGGGGTCCATGTCGGCTGGCTGGCCGAACGCGTGGACGACAATGATGGCTTTTGTGCGCGGCGTGATTGCCTGCTCGATCTGAGTCGGGTCCATATTGCCTGTGACAGGATCGACATCAACAAACACAGGGGATGCGCGTTCGTAAAGGACACAATTTGCCGAGGCGATGAAACTGAATGACGGCGTGATAACCTCATCGCCTGCCGTCACACCGGCCGCGATAACCGCCAGGTGGAGCGCGCTTGTGCCAGAGTTGACGGCAATACCGTGTTTTTTGCCAATGTACTCGGCGAAACCTGCTTCAAACTGGTTAATCTTGGGGCCTATGCTTAACCTACTGCTATGCAGAACCTCATTCACGGCTTCGAGTTCGGCGGACGACAGGTCAGGAGAAGACATGGATATGTTCACAGATCGCCTGCTTTGAGTGGAATTTGCGTTTATGAAAAGGCTAGATTGTGTTATTTGGTGGATAGCAAAAAAGATAAACCATTTATTACATTCTGTACAGGTAGGTTTACCATCGAGCAGGTGTTCCTTTTGCGATCACATGGTCAGGGATATCGTAAATGACCGTTGCACCAGCGCCAATTACGGACCATTGACCGACCGAACGGCATGGACTCACCAGGGAGCCGATTCCCAAAAAAGCACCTTCGCCTATATTGACGCTGCCTGCGATGTGGCATCCCGGCCCCACGTGCGCAAAGGAGGCAATAACACAGTCATGGTCGACCGTTGCCCCTGTATTGACAATGACGTGGTCGTGGAGTTCTGCATCCGCATTGATGATTGCGCCGGCTGCGACGACAACGCCGATTCCTAGTCGAGCAGAGGGGGCAATAATGGCAGATGGGTGAATGGCATTTGTCCAGCGTCCTTGAAGTTCTGGAGACAATGAATTGACAATCCTGTGTCGCGTCCTGTTATCACCTATCGCGCAAACGATTCCCGATGGATCATAGTCGATGATTCTATTCATCGGCCCCAGCACGGGTACGCCAACCCGAACCGTGTTCCAGGTAACCGGGGCATCGTCCAGATAACCAGCGACTGCGGAATGTGAGGCGACGAGAATGTCGGCGACAACTTTAGCATGGCCCCCCGCGCCGATGATAATGATCATTCTTGACCAGCTTCCAGGGATGGCCGACCCCTGAATTCGGTCATTGTTGTATGGCTGGATTGGTTGATGTCTTCGCGCCGCAGCACCGCCCAGACTGTTCGAGCTAAGATGCGCATGTCCAGCCACAACGACACATGATCGACGTACCAGATATCGAAATCGAATTTTTCTTCCCATGACAATGTGTTACGGCCATTAATCTGCGCCCAACCGGTGATGCCCGGTTTCACCTCGTGCCGCCGCGCCTGCTCAGGTGTGTAACGGTCCAGGTACTGCATGAGGAGGGGGCGTGGGCCAACCAGGCTCATATCCCCTTTCAGAACATTGATAAGTTCCGGTAGTTCGTCCAAGCTGGCTGCGCGCAGGAAACGACCAAAACCGGTGAGGCGCTGTGAGTCAGGAAGCAAATAGCCGTCGCTGTCACGAGCATCGGTCATGGTGCGAAATTTGAGCATTGTGAATGATTTACCGTATCGACCTGGCCGCTGCTGGCGGAAGATGACTGGGCGTCCGAGCTTTAGACTTATCGCAAGCGCAACCGACGCAAGCAAGGGCGAAAGCACGAGCAGGCCAATCGTCGCCGCCAGAATATCGATGATGCGCTTGATGGATGCTGTGCTTCGGCTCATTTCAACACGTTTATTGGACTATTCTGTTCCGCGGCTTGCGAAGAAATCCCTTGCTTGTGAAGCAGTTCTAGATAGACCTGATAAACAGCATCCCAGATGGGTTCTGGTCGAAAATCCTGTAGTACCCGCTGGCGGGCCGCGTCTCCATGACGTTGTCGTAGCTCAAGGTTCATGAGGTAACGTTGAATTGCACGCGTCAGGGCATTTGCATCGCGCGCGGGTACGAGGGTTCCAGTGACGCCGTCAACGATAGCGTCTACACAGCCAGTCACCCGTGTGCCGACCACTGGGACTGTCATAGCCGCGGCTTCAATGACGACACTAGGAAATCCCTCGCGGTACGTTGGCAGGGCTAGCACGTCCATTGCCGCATACATGGGGGGAGTATCTGCTACAAAGCCCACCAAATGAACACGCGGGTCGTTCTTGAACACCTCGTGAACATGTGGCGACACCGGATCTTGTGGCTCGAAGTAGCCAATGACGAGCAGGTGAAGATTGGGCATTGTTTCACGTAGGGTTGACCACGCCTCCGCGAGTTCATGCATGCCCTTATCACGGACAATGCGCCCAACGTAGCCCAGGACCGACGCATCCACCGGAATATGGGTGCTCTCACGTACTCGTAATTGGGCGCTCTTCTCGATGCTGGCGGGATTAAACTTACCTACAGCGTCGACTCCATTAATCGAACCATTGCCGAGAACTGAAATTTTCTCCGGTTTGCACAGATATTCCTTGATTACGATTTCCTGGAGCGAGTGGCTAACACAGATGACGCGCTGGGCGCATGCGCAGGCGATTTTTTCGCTCCATATGAGGATACGACGTCGAAATCCTTTTTCGGTTTCATAACGGAGACCGTGGATATGGTACACACGTACTGGAACATGCGTGAGCCACGCGCCGATCATACCCAGTAACCCACCCTTCGGTGTATGCGCGTGTACGATGTGCGGGCGAATACGCACAAGGTAATAGATCAGATGAACCAGCGCGATCAGATCATGTCCGGGGGAAAAGCGGCGTCGCATGGGTACCCCATAGACAGGTATCCTCTGTCGATTCCCGAATTCGCTGAGTTCTGGGCCTGGGGACGATAATGCACTTACTCTGAAGCCCATATTTTGCATATAAGCGACATGGTTTGTTATGAATCCGAAAGTTACTGGCACCGTTGTAATGTACAACAACCGAATCATGCGCTTGGTTGCCACCTGTTGAGCCACCGCAGAGTGCTGTCCTTTACAAATGCATAGAACGCATTACGTTTGACCCGGAGCACATCCTCGCGGTACGTTATTGCTTTCCTGAGGTTGCGGGCAGACATCTGCGCCATCCGTGCCGGATCGCTTATGACTTCACACATCTTTTCCGCCAATGCCGCTGCATCTTCTGGCGGAGCCATATCTTCGACAGGAAGTAATTCCGGTATGCCTCCCGCTGTCGAGCCGATACAGGGCAAGCCGCGCGCCATAGCTTCAAGCATCGCTCTTGGAAGACCTTCTGTTCTGGACGGGAGAACGAAGATATCCGCGGCGTCCAGGTGTTCCCGCACCGCGGCGCCAGAAGGGACTTGCCCGATAAATCGAACCTGATCGTGAATACCAAGTGAAGCGGCCAACGCCTTCAGTTCAGAACGGCATTTTCCATCGCCAATCACAGACAGACTCAGCGTAATGTGTTGATTCAGACAAATCTGTACCGCCCGGAGAAGGATATCCGTTCCCTTATAGCGCTGCTCAAGACTGCCCACCGTCACCAGTTTGACAGGGCGGGTTGGTTCGACCCACTGGCGTTGTGTTGTGACAAATGCCTCGTCAGATAGTTCGACGCTAGAGTAATGGGTCGTAAAGGCTCCAAAAGACGGTTTGAATCGCTCCTGAAGGGTTCTCTCAGTGACATAGGCTACTGCGCTGGCTCCTATGCAGGTTTTTTGCAGTTGCCGGGTAAACCACCAACGAAAAAAAGCGCGTAAAGGATGTTTCACCGCGCCTGGCGCGAATACGTCATAGGGATTGCCTACGACTTCAACACCATAGGGTTGTAAACGTTGCTCAAGCAGTGGCATCGCACTTGTCGGAAGCGGACTTGGCGCCCGGAAAATAATCGCCTCGCTGGTTCGGATGGCCTGTTGCACTGCCATCTGAATACTTCCAGCTTTCATCAGATATTGGCGTGGCCCTAAATAGTAAGGCAGAGGCATGTAGCTGATATTTTCGCCATCTACCCGTTGATGCTCACGGTCAAGCTGCTGGATTCTTTGGATCCTGGCGACGATACGTACACCGTCAAAGACGGATAAATAACGCTGCCAGAACGAGTAACTGAAACCGCCTTTTGCCCATAAACTACCATCCGGCATCTGATCAAAACGCTGTTCGAGAAAAACCGTGACAATCATGGCTTACGCTTTTGCCGCCCGACGAGACCCCAACCAGACGACAACAAATGGCACGAGACCCTGCTTCAGTAAAAACACACTGACATTGTCTGAGTCATTAATGATCAATACGAGACAACAGAGTATAAGAAGTGGAAGTAACAAACGGCGACTATCTTCGGGAGCCCAACTCAGTAACCACCGCCTTACAACGCTTACAACGAAACCCAGTCCAATGAAGGAAAAAGGAATAGCCAGTGGGCCAAAGTTCAGCAATGCCTCGCCAGCCAAACCAAAGTTTCGTGATGATCGTTGACTGCCAGAGCGATAGACCTGGAGACCGTAAAGCGCACGCGTACCCAGATCGACTTTCGTAAGTATTTGGAGGGGGAATATGGCATCGGGAATGGGTGTGAGAAGTCCTCCGACATAACTGATGCCATATGGATACTGATAGTCGCTAGACGGCCTCGACAACCGCTGAAGCACATACGCCTGAATGTCCGTGCGTGCCAGGTCGGACAAAAGCGTGACCTGGAATGTTCTATTGGTTGTTTGTTCCAGTTCGGCAGCCCGGCCTGGATCCTGAAGAATCTGAAAGGCGTCCAGACCGACGTTTTTGTAAAATCCGAACACATACATAAAAATGAGCGCCAGGATCAGACCCACAAAGATAAAGCGCCTCGGCGCCGGGCGGATGATTAAGTGGATGACGCCAACGGCCCAGATCATCGCGAAAATTGTATTGCTGCGACTGCCTCGAAATCCTCCAAAAAAAATGCGTGTTACGAAAAAGATCGCAAGTACCGCAATGATGACACCCCATGAGCGCCAGCGGGGTCGTTCACGAGCCACCAGCGCATAGGCAATCATTAATAACAAAGGGAAGCTTTCGGCGATGGCAAAGAGTGTGCCTAAGCCTGTAAACCCTGGGTTGTCGCCGCCGACGGTTTCTTCAAACGTGCTGATATAGCCGGCGACGCCGCCGAACCGCGCATAAACCAAAATTTGTAGAGCGGCCGTAAGACCCATTGCGACCAGCAGAACAGCAGAAATCGCCTTCTGGTTAACGAGCCAGACGTTATGCTTTGTCGTGCGCGGCCTGAAGACATTTCGAGAAAGTCGATAAAAGAGCAGCCCGACGAAATTCAGAAGCGCCATGTGACCAAGCCACGGCCGCCATTCTTCCAATGCGGGCAGATAAAGCAGTTGGTGATCCCACGCGACATGGAGAAGGGGCGCCAGGAAGAACAAATGCAGTCCAAAAAGTCCAACAACGCCAACTGGATCGAACAGGTTTAATCGTCCACGAAGCCAGTCGACAGCATCGGTCCCGATGACGATACCGCACAAGGTCACCGGAATGATAAACCAATGGCTGAACTGGCTTGAACTGGCAGAGAAAAGCAGCGCTATACAGACACTCCCAAAGAAGGACAGAAATACGCTGGGTATCGTCTTTTGTGGTCTGGTGGAGGTAAAGAAGCGCACGCTTCGAATGTCAGGTTGGCTCGTCATACGTTTTCAATCATCCTTCAGGCGCAATCTGCGTGTCAAAGCGCATTTTGGACCCTGGGATATTTCAGCTTCTGGATCGCGCGCACGAGTATAATGGCGCTTACGACAGCCTGTGCCGCGCTTGTACCGATGATTACGATGGCCGCCCCCTGTAAACCTGCGACTGGGATGAGGCCAAGGCTCAATAGCAGCGTCGCGAGTGTTAAACCGACAAATAATGGTAATTGAATCTTGATTTGTCGCGCCGCTGTCATGCCGTAGTTCAAGAATGATGCGATGTATTGAAAAGCAGCAGCCACCATAAGTATCATGAATACATCAACCCGAGTACTGTATTCAGGTTGATATATAAAGCTCAAAAGAAAACGCCCCCCCAACAGCGCGAGCAGTATACCCCCAATACCGCAGGCTGCCGCCACGACAAGGGCTTGCACGAGCAACCGGGTATACATCGCAACGTTGCGATCTGCGTAAAAGCGCGCCAGTCTTGGCGAAATTGTAAGGCCCAGAGCGTTAACGACCGTAGCGCCGGCAACGACGATATAGGCAAGCGCGGCGAAGATGCCAAGCTCGTACTCACCCAGAAATCGCTCGACAAAATAGCGCGGCAGGTTGGCGTTCAGGGATGTCAACATGGTTGCGAAACCGAGCGGCAACGCAAGCAGCGCTAGTGATTTCATTGCCCCCAACTCCCACCTGGGGCGCAGGACGTGGAGCCACTGCCGCGTTTGGCCCTGTTGCGGCAGTTCATTATGGAGCACCAACAGCCCACTCGGAATGTCAAATGCCAGTAACGAGATGATGTTTGCCGCGAGTAACCCCAGGACCGCAATGACAATATCTTGCGTGACGAGCAACAAAACGGTGAGCATGGTGAGTGCGAGGATGCCCTTTACAATCATTCTCATGGCGGCACGATCCATGCGTTCGTGGCGTTGAAGGAGTCCAAAGAACTGTTCGCTAATCCCCTCAACCGATTTCGATAGGCCAATAATCAAGATGACCGCCAGCGTGTTGCCTGTATAACCGCTCAATACCGCAATGGCGGCAATCACAAAAAAGGCAAGGAGGGTAGTGATTAACCGCAGACCGAGGTAATCCCCAAACTGATAAACGTCTATTGCGTCTGTGGCTTGTATGTTGCGCAACTGTAGGCCAGCGAACAGAACCACCGGGGCGCTGAGCGCCATGCCAAGCGCGAATTGGCCGACAATCACTGGCGTCCCTATTTTCGCCATGACCGTCAACATACCCCATTGGCAAAGGGCATAAATAATGGCGCCGCTGAAGGTCCAGGCGAAGTTTTTACGTAGTGAGAGCCGCTTTAGCCCACCGGCGCCCAGGGGAGGTTGCTCGACCGTAGATGATGCCGTGGTATTCAAATCCTGTGTCATATAGGGCGACTACTCCCCACGGCTAAAGCCGGGGGCTTCTACAGGTCTAGGCCTGATCCTCGCTAGTCCACGAGCAAGTATGTTCAGGGCGGCATTTAGGTCCCGGTCGATTTTGAGGCCGCAGTGAGGGCAGTCGTGAACACGCACACTCAAATCTTTAGGAACTGCCTGTCCGCAACCGGAACATGCCTGGGTGGCGCCACGGGCGTTCACCAGCACCACCGACCGACCGGCGCTTTCAGCCTTGTAGGTCGTATGCTGGACGAATTGGCCCCAGGCCGCGTCCGCGATATTCCGGTTGATGACGCGCTTCCCGTCACGCATCATGGTTTGAATGTCGAGTTTTTCGAGCGCAATCAACTGGTTCGCATTGACCAGCTTGCGCGATGCCTGATGCGCGAAGTTGTTGCGCCACATCCAACGCTGGCGTTGGATGTGGGTGCCGTCGCTCATGACGGCAAAGGTTTTCAGGCCGAGGCCAACCTCAACCACGTTCGGCGTCGGTTCAAGCGCTTGCTTGTCCACCCCGCACGAAAAGCAGGCGTACCACTTATCGGCGCTGCGCTGGATCGTGACGGTCTTGATCTCACCCTCAATCGGGCGATGCAGCCGGACCTGCACGCTGCCGATCTTGGACAGCCTGAGGCGGTCACCGTCGAGCTTAACCCCATTGCCGTACCGCGGGTAGGTGAGGCTGTCGTAGCAGCCGAAGCTTTTGAAGCGCGGGTAGCCGGGTTTCTCACCCGCCTTGACGCGGCGAAAGAACGCCTGAAACGCCAGATCGACCCGGATCATCGCGTTCTGCAAGACCTGAGAGTGAACACGCGCAAGGTCTGGCTTATCCGCCCTCCAGAAGGGAAGCAATTTGGCAGTTTGATAGTAGCACAAAGTCTCGCCGCGTTGCTCATAGGCATGCTTACGCGTCGCCAGCGTCTCGTTGTAGACAAAACGGCACAGTTCAAGCGCTTGCTCAAGCTGGCGCCGCTGCGATTTGGTGGGGCGAAGGCGATATTTGTCGGTCAACCGCATGCCTTGAAGTAAAGCATATGCGTACTCAAAGCACAAGGACTGACGCCTTATATCCCCACACCTGAAGGTGGGGGTTTTACGGCGCTTTTTCGATAAATGGACTTCAGTTGCCACGCGTCCAGCGACACGACTCGGATGGCATTGCCCTGCGTTCCTACGGCGAACTGGATGCTATCCTCACGCGCCGGGTAGACGCGCGTTGCGACACATTGCTTACCATTGACGAAGACCTCGACGATGCTCTTGTCCACAAAAATGCGCAGCGACAGGTTTTCGTCTGGCTCTAGATACACAGGGGCTGTTTCAGGCGCACGCGACAGCGCATCTGGCAGCGTGGACGAATGCGATGTGTCGATGCTGATGAGGCTGTACGCACCATCGCCGCGCGGCGTCGACAGAATGTGACCACGTGATGCCATCGGTTTCAGGCCGCGATTACGATAGAACGTGATGCGTGTGTATTCTTGCCGATCCGGTGAGGCCAACACATCCACGTAGACTGCCGGAGCATCATTGGTATCGATTTCCATAAGCAACTCGAAAGCGTTTCCTTCGACACCATCGAAAACCTTAACCTCATTTGCCGGAATCGTCTGCTCTCTAACCTGCGTATGCTGTTCCCGAAGCGTCTCAATCGCGCCGGCAGGTTCAATGCGAAGCTGCCCTTCATCGCTGAGCGTAAGATGCCTGGGTAAGCTCATGATCTGCATTCCCCAAACGGCGTCCGATTTCCGCCCCTGTTCCGAATCATCTTGCCAAATGGGCAGTCCCCAGTTCATATTGAAAATTGTGACGATTCCACCCGCGCCGTCCGGCGTTGCAGACGGCGCGTGGACGCCACTGGGCCAGGCAGCGCCAAAGTTGAAGTGACCATGATCCGTTGCCACGAACTTGTCGCGAGCAGTATCATAGTCGCCGATCAGATACTGACCACCGCGCCGGTGGCTGAAGAACAGAAGCATGTGCTTATCCCCAATCGGCCAGAAATAGGGACACGCACCGTCATCGCCATTCGCGGTAAACTGATCGCCTTCCACAAACGGATGTAAGTATTCCCAGTGTTCAAGATCATCGGATCGGAAAAGGAAATCTGCGCAACGCGGTGTGCCGCCGGGGCCAGTTGGCACGGTGCCGCCGGAAAGCGCGTAATACGTGCCATCCTTTTTCCAGATGCATGGGTCGAACACACGATAGGGCAACGGAGAACCATCGAGACTTTTGATCGGGATAACCGCCTGCCCTGCGACCTTGTCCCAGTTTAAGAGCAGCGGATCGCTGGAAGTCGCCACCATGTTGCCGACTTTTGTACCGTGATAAATCGCAATCACACGATCTTCTTCGACCAGCGTTGCACCAGAGAAACAGGATTCTTCCGGGTTCGGATAGATGGCATACGGTAAATCCTGCCAGTGAATCAAGTCGTCACTGACCGCATGGCCCCAGTGCTGGCGTGGGTCTTCTGGTGGATACGCTTGATGAAACAGATGCCAGCGCCCTTGCCAGAAGCAAAGTCCATTTGGGTCGTTCAAACCACCTTCGGGGTTGATAAAGTGATAAATTGGGCGAAAACGACCCCCTTTCGTTTCCTGCCGCGCTATCTGGAAACGCTGCATGAGCGGGTTGTCTTTTAATTGCGCCAACTGCTCGTCCAGCGTGTTCCCAAATGTGTACTTTGCAACACGAGACGTGTAGTCAATGAGATTATGGTTGACCATGATCGATGCTATTCCTCTGGTGGGACTAAAAAATGTGCTGTCTGCTGAGCGATGCCCGCTTGCTTTTGAGCGCGTAAACTGCATCAAACTGGCATCACGTCATGTTGCGGCAGGCACGGCCTTTGCCTTTCGTATCAGGTCAGGATTCAGCGTACGGCGCTGCTGAATGAGGGGGGCGTGTGGCGCACCTTTCAACTGCAACTCCTCAGCACGATGGCAGGCGACGAACTGACTGGGATCATTCGACATCGCTTTGAAGATTGGCTCCTCAGTGCGGCATTGTTCCACCGCATACGGACATCGCGGGTGGAACCGGCAGCCAGTCGGCGGATGGGCGGGATTCGGCACTTCGCCCGGTAGCAGAATGTGATTCGGTTTGATCTCTGGTGCCGGAGATGGAATAGCAGACATCAGTGCTTCGGTATAAGGATGCCGGGGTGTTTTATATAGCGACTTACTGTCCGCCAATTCGACAATGCGGCCCAGATACATCACAGCGATGCGGTCGCTCACATGGTGCACAACACTCAGGTTATGCGCGACAAACAGGTAGCTGAGCTTCAATTGTTGCTTTAGTTCTTCGAGCAGATTCAGAATCTGCGCCTGCACGGAAACATCCAACGCCGAAACCGGTTCATCACAAATGATCAGTCTCGGTTTAAGAGCCAAAGCTCTGGCGATGCCGATGCGCTGGCGCTGACCACCGCTAAACTCATGTGGGAAGCGATTCATATGCTGTACGGACAGGCCCACCATTTCCAGTAATTCTCGCACCCGAGCGCGGCGTTCCTGCTCAGTGCCGATACCGTAGACATTGAGCGGCTCGGCAATAATGGTGCCAACCGTCATACGCGGGTTCAGCGATGAATACGGGTCTTGGAAAATGATCTGAATGTCTTTGCGCAACGCCTTGAGTTCGTTTGGCTCCAGGTCCAGCAAGCTATGGATGCCGCCATCGATCCCCCGGTATTGCACTTTTCCCGCTGTGGCTTTGACCAGGCGGATGATCGCTCGCCCTGTGGTGGTCTTGCCGCAACCGCTTTCGCCAACCAGGCCCAGCGTTTCGCCTTCCCGCACGAAGAAGTCGACCCCATCAACCGCTTGTACGTGACCGGTGACACGTCTGAAAACCCCGCGCTTGATCGGGAAATGAACCTTCAGCCCACGCACATCCAGCAGGACATCACGATCTGCTTGAATACTTGTCATCTCACCTGTCCTTATGCGTAGAGCCAGCACTTGGCCCGGTGGTTTTCGTCTGTTTGCACGGCTGGCGGGTCTTCGTGGCAGCGCTCAAAACGATAGGGACAACGTGAGGCAAACCGGCAACCCTTTGGCGGGTTCAGCGCACTTGGCACAGAGCCGCTGATCGTATACAGCGATTGCTTTTCGCCGGCTTGAATCAGTGGGATTGAGTTCAACAGTCCTAACGTATAAGGGTGCTGCGGGTTGTGAAACAGCGAATGGACATCAGATTGTTCGACGATTTTGCCGAGATACATGACGGCAACCTGATGCGCCATTTCTGCGATGACGCCCAGATCATGGGTAATCAGCATGATCGCCATCTGGTATTCGCTCTGCAAATCTCGCAGCAGAGTGAGAATTTGCGCCTGAATTGTCACGTCGAGGGCGGTGGTTGGCTCGTCCGCGATGAGCAGACTCGGATTACACGAGAGCGCCATCGCAATCATCGCCCGCTGACGCATCCCGCCGCTCAACTCGTGCGGGTACTGGTCGACTCGCTGGCTGGGCGCCGAAATGCCGACGCGGTCTAGCAGTGCAATCGTGCGTTTGCGGGCTTCCTGGCCGTTTACTTTCTGGTGCAATCGTATGGCTTCCATGATCTGATTACCGATGGTGTAGACCGGGCTAAACGCCGTCATCGGCTCCTGAAAGATCATGGCGATACGATTGCCACGTATGGCACGCATCTGTGTGCTGTCTCTGGGCAGCGCGGCGATATCGACACGCGCGCTGCCGTCATCGTAGTAGATGTGCCCACCGCTGAGTTTTCCGGGCGGTGGTACTAGTTGAAGAATTGACGACGCAGTCACACTCTTGCCACAGCCGCTTTCCCCGACGATGCCGAGCACCTCACCTTTATTGATGTGAAAGCTGACATCGTCGACCGCTTTGACGACGCCGTTGTGGGTGTAGAAATAGGTCTTCAGGTTTTCAACCTGTAGTATCGGTTGCGTTTGTATAAGTGGTGACTCGTTCATCCGACCTCACTTCATTTTCTCGTAGGGGTCGGCAGCGTCGCGCATCCCGTCACCAACAAAATTGAATGCCATGATGGCGACAACGACGAAGACACCTGGAATCAGCAGCCAGGGGTGCAGAATCACGTCCTGAAAGTTCTGCGCCTGTTCGAGCAGGACACCCCAACTGATGACCGGGCTTTGCAGACCGATACCGAGAAAACTCAGCGATGTTTCCATCAGGATGATGCCGGGAATACCCAGCGAGATACTAACGATGATGTAGCTCATAAAATTCGGCACAAGGTAGCGGAAGATGATGCGCAGGCTACTGGAGCCGTAGCTGATGGCAGCGAGCACATAGTCCTCATTGCGTAGTGAGATCAGCTTGCTGCGGACGCCTCTGGCGACAAACGGCCAGCTTGTCAGTGAGGCGATAATGACGATGATGAGATACGTTGTCATGATCGGCTGGTTGGCTGGTACGGCGGCTGCGAATGCCAACCACAGCGGGATCTTTGGAATGGCGAGCAGTAATTCGCTGATGCGCTGGACGATGTCGTCGAAAAGCCCGCCAATGTACCCGGAAAGGCCGCCCAGAGTCACGCCGACACCAATCGTAATGATGACGCCCAGTAAAGCGATGCTCAGCGATATCCGACTGGCATAAATCGTCCGGCTAAAGACGTCACGTCCCAGGTTATCCGAACCAAACAGCAGCAGTGGCGGCGCGTCTGGGTCAACGCCAAACAGATGAATATTCGTGGGAAGGAGTCCCAACAGATGATATTCGTATCCCTCTACGAAGAAACGTAGCGGATAAATATGCTCTTCATCTTCTGTCCATTCACGCTGAAAAGTTTCGAGGTTCAGCTCTTGACTGTAGGCGTACATGAAAGGGACCAGGTGAAATTGACCTTCTGCATCGACAAAGCGCAGCGGGCGCGGCGGCGCGTAGTTGTAACCGCGGTATTGTTCAAACGGTGAATTTGGAACGAAGAATTCGGCGAACAGGCTCAGCACGGAAAAGGCGCCTAAGATCACCAGTGACACCATTGCGGCGCGGTGCTGCTTGAATCTGAGCCAGATCAGCGCCCGTTGTGAGTAAGTCCTCGGTTGCTCAACTGCCATCGCCTGTATCACTTCCGTAGCCACTAGGAATTACCTCCTGTAAAGGAGATGCGTGGGTCAGAGACGGCAAGCAAGACATCGGAAAGCAGTGTGCCGAAGATCGTCAGGGCGCTCAGCATAAAGACAATTGCGCCCGCCAGGTAACTATCCTGGCTGCGGAGCGCCTGAAACAGGACCGGGCCAATATCTGGAATGTTGGTGACGATGGAGATCAGCACGGCGCCGGAAACAATGATCGGCAAGCTCCAGCCTATCGACGCAATGATTGGATTCAGAGCAATACGCAACGGATATTTGTAGATAATGCGCCGCTCAGAAAGCCCTTTGGCGCGGGCAACGCGCACGTACTCCATGCCAAGCTCATCCAGCAGAGTCGCTCGCAGTGTCCGAACAGTGCCCGCGGTGCTGGACATCGCGACCACGACCACAGGGACTAACAAGTGCTGAAGCAGGTCAATGACTTTGCCCATCGTCCACGGGGTGCCGCCCTGATATTGCTGTGAGAAAAGACCACCGATGGGAAAACCCGGAAAGGCATTAAATAGCAAAACAAGCAGGACGAGCGCCAGGAGAAAATTTGGTATCGACATCCCCACAAATGAGATGAATGTGAGGCCATAATCTAATGGGCTGTTCTGTCTAACCGCGGAAATGACGGCCATGGGAATGGCGACGATATATTGGAAGAAAAGCGCTAACAGGCCAATTGCGATGGTGATCGGGAGCCGCTCTGCCAGGATGCGGGCGACAGGCCGATCCCATGTGAAAGAGTGACCAAAATCCCCTTTGATGACGATATTGCCCACCCACAACACATATTGCTCGACCAGCGGACGGTCGAGGCCATACTGTCTTCGGATGACCGCCGTCATTTCTTCCCTGCGCTCGGCTGTCATGGCCTGCCCCTGCAAACTGGAAACGTAGACGGAAGCGAAATCTCCAGGAGGGGCCTGAATAATGAAGAAGGAGAGCGTGGAGAGTAGAAAGATCAGGATGATGCCTGACAATAAACGTTGAAGAATATAAGAAATCATACCTGCGTTGCCTTAGTCATTTTGAGCATACAAACCGATATCATGCTTTTTGTATTCCCGTGGCGCACGATATCTGCTAAGTGAGTGTTTAAGCCGCGCTCGAACTTTTGGCGATTCGCACGCCAGGCGTCGAAGCTCAATTCACTCCTTTCTGGCGTGGAGAGCAGCCCTGCTGAGGCAGGCAATAACGCTACCGCCTGCCTCAGCGGGACTCTCACTTCGACTAGAACCAGCCGTATTCGATGGCTCTATCGATCGGATTCTTGGCCAGTTCTTCAGGATCGTACATCTGCGGCAGCCGCGACTCTTCTGCGGTCACCAGAGGGCGATTTTCGAAGTAGAACTGTGCCGGAGTGTAGGCATTCGCCCACCAGGTATCGAACGCCCAGTAAAGCGGACCATCCTCAGCAGTCGGCGTGTTCCCCATATCGTTCTTCGTGATTACCGGATACGGGAAGTCGGTAACCGAGTCGATGAACCACACGTTTTCAGCCTGGCTACGGAAGACATTCTGACCGACTTCGACCAATGCTTCCTGGCCGCCGCTGGTCAGGAAGTCTTCGTAGAACCACTGGAAAAACTGCTTGATGTCATCGGGCGGTTCAACCCCGGCGTTACCCCCTGACAGATACCACTGTTCGTAGCAGGGGCCTGTCTGCCCCGGCGAGCCGTGGAAGTGAATCACTTCGGTCGTCGGGAGCGTGTACTGTCCGTGCCAGACGAAGAACGGCACTTGACCCGCATCGACCATCGGCCCGAACAGGCTGGGATCGATCAGTTCGACGTTGACGTTGAGGCCGATGGCCTGCCAGTCCTGAACCATAATTTCAAGGATTGGCGTACGTGGCGTTTCGACATTGATGTAAGGGATATTAATGGTGATGGGGCTGCCATCCGGAGCATCGCGCCAGCCGTCGCCGTCCTGATCGACGTAGCCGATTTCATCCAGAAGTGCCTGGGCGTGTTCCGGATCGTACTCGGTATGGATCGTCTCGAACTCAGAGTCATACAGCATGTTCGTTTCAGGCTTGGGTGCATGACGAACGGTGCGCGCCAGCCCAAACATGACGTCCTGGTTAATGCGTTCGCGATCTACTGTCAATTGCATGGCAAGACGGAAGTTGGGCTGAGCCAGCGCCCCGGCAACGGCAGTATCTGCGTAGCAGTAGTTCGGCCAGAGGACGACCGCTGTGAAGATGTTCTGCCACAGCGTCATGGTGTAGTTGCCGGACTCCTGGTACTGCTGATACAGCGGAATGGAGGTGGTATCCGTGTGGAACCCGGCGAAATCGACATCCCCGGCAATGATGCTGCCGTCAATCGACTCGCGATCATTAACCACATTGACCACAATCCGGTCAATGTATGGCAACTGATTGCCTTCTGTGTCGACCATCCAGAAATACGGGTTACGCTCATAGACGCGGCGCGTGGCATCTCGCTCTACCAGCACGTACGCCTCAAGCGTTGGCGGCAGGTTGTTGCCGATGGTCTGTACCGTGCTTTGCAGTTGCGCCTGCCCCAGCGCCAGATAGAGCTGATACCACTGCTCATAACCTGCTTTTTCGGCTTGCTCGGCAGCGACTTCTTCGCCGACGAAGGCGGGGTCAAACTGCTTCAGATAATGCATCGGACGTATGGTGCCTTCCGTCTGATACATGCTGATGCTCATGACATTGATCAGGAAAGGATAGGGTTTGTCGGACGTGTAGCGGATCGTGTAATCATCGATGACTTCTTTGCGAACAGTGCGCCCCACGGCGTCTGGCGCTTCATCAATGAACGTAACCGCATTGTCCTCAATGGTGACGTTGTCGAGGTTGACCAGCGGGTTCAGGTTGGGGTTCGCGCGGTAGTAGCGCCAGTAGTCGTAAAACTCCCAGGCGGTGAGCCGTTCGCCGTCAGACCAGCGAACGCCAGGACGCAGGTGAAACGTCCATTCTGTGAAGTCGTCGTTGACTTCATAACCGGTGAAGATATTTGGCTGCCCCGGTTGCGCGTTCACATCCTGCGTGAAGGGCGTTGAGACACCCATCAACTGCATTTTCTCGAAGGTGTTGCCGACTTCGTAGATGTTCGCCGTGCCGCCATAACGCCCAATTTCATGAAGCGGAGTCACGACCTTCGGGTCTTCCGGCAGGCGTTCCTCGGCAGGCGGCAACAGCCCCTGATCCACCATTTCGGTCAGGAGTGGGTGTTCGTTGTATTCCATTGTCTGTGCTGTCACCGATGTTGCCAGCAGCAGAAGCAGAATAAACACAAGCAACCCGAATGGCTTTTTGTACAGCATTATTTCCTCCTAAGTGTAGTTTTGGATGCTGCGGTGAAGCTCAAAAGTCACACCATATACGGCTTTGAAAGCTTGTTTCGGAACTTGAAAACGACGGTGTCTCCTTGTCTTAACTGGCAAATAGCAAAGCAAAACCGGATCGTTACGGCCTCTCGTCATCATCCACTTTTAGAAACGACCACTGAGTTCAGGATTTGCTTTTGCTTCATATTAGGAGAGAATGAGGCTGACTTCAATCAGAAATTAGGTTTCTTTACTGCACTTTTGCGACACGATTCAAATAGCAGGCGCACTGCCCGGGGTGCGTACGGGAAGCATTGAATGAGGGGAATTAGCCGTATGACGAGCTACAGCGAGATTGTTTTTGAAGAAATTGAAGAGCCACCGCTTAGCACAACAAAATTTCAGTTCCAAAAGAATGATCTCATTCTCGAAATGCGGTGCGATTTTATTGTGCCCGGAAGCATTACAAAATTTGGACTGGACGAAATGTACTTTCATCACGTCCACCCTAACGTTTCGCGTCTGTTTATGTTCTTAAACGGTGGCGCCCATGTTGAAGTCAAGAAGAAAAACTACCATCTGGTGCCGCGTCAGATTTATCTGATTCCTTCCGAGCAAGAATTCCGTATCACGTACCAAAGGTCCGACCTGTTTTACTTTCATTTCCGCCTTCTTGACGGAACTGGCATGTCGGTTTTTAGCAGTACTGAGGGTATTCCATCGCTGACCGAGGCCAATAGCCTTTATAGCGACATGGTCGAAAGCTACTTCTCCGGACGACAAATCATCTGTTTAGCGCTCGCCTTCCAGACGGTTCTCCGTTTCTGCGAACCACTTATGGATAATTTGTGGGGCAAAGCGCGAAGCATTTCAAAATATCGGGCGCTGCTTACCCATATTCAGGAAAATATCTCACCGTCAATGCGCATCGAACATTTGGCGGAATACATGAATATGTCGCGTTCATCGCTCTCAAAAGCGTTTCGGAGAGACATCGGCATTTCGCTCAAGGATTATCTGACGCGCATTCAGATGGAAAAGGCGATGGATATGCTCTCCTCCACGAGTCTCACGATTGATGAGATCGCATTTCAATTGGGATATACCAATGTTCCATACTTCTTCCGCAGCTTCAAGAAAATCGTCGGCGAGAGTCCTGGTAAATATCGCCAGCTGAATCACGGAGAAAAGCGTGGACAGTTTAAACGATCAACGATAGCCAGATGACTTTGCGCCTAAAAAGCTAAAGCAATGTGGCGGTCAACCGGAAAGCAAGGTGCTCCCTACGTATCCGCATTGTCCTTCTGCGTATAAATACCGCGTGGCAGATGCAGAAGTGGGTCGTATCCGCGCCAGTCGTCGCGTTCAGCATCACCCCTTGTTCTGACTGCACCTCACAAATCGGGTAGGGGACGGCGGTAGGGCCGCCCCATAGGCGTCAACTTAAGATCGGTGACGACCTAAAATCGCCTCAAAAAGCGGAAGCCGTCGGCTTGAAACGGCGCCTCTGAGCCGGCTTTCACCTATACGTAGCCGGAGGATTCGCTGAGCGGGCCGAAGGCCGTAGTTCGACGAAGGAGGACCGCGTGCGCCTCCGGCGAGCGCCGCCAAGCGAGAAGGTGGCTAAACTCATTGCATGTGGGGCGTGCCTTGACCTCGATCTCAGGAGTCCGTTCGGCCAACAGACGCATAATTCAAAACAGCGAGGGCGACCACATCCATGTAGTCGTCCTCGCTGCTTTTATGGTCGTTACTCCGCTGCCTTCTTGCGCCGCCGCCTGGGCCGCTTGACGTGCTCGATCTCCTGATACGGGAACTTGTCGCGGATGTGGGCGTTGAAGTAGCGTCCTTTCGAGTCGGCGCTCAACATGCCCTGGTACACATCCTCCGGCACGTCGTAGTACTGGTACAGGCGGCCACTGTCGAAGCGGATTTCGAGCACGCGCGCGTAACCGACCGCATCAATTACACTCGATTCCACGTCATGGGTTTGCATGGTTGCCTCCACTCGTCCACAGCGCCGGAAACATACCTCTCAGGATAAGGTTAAATTTCGCGTTACGCAACCAGAAAGGCCGCTCTCTCTCGCTTCGTCGAGAGAAATTATTCAGCCTGCTTCAGCAGCCTTGCTTCTGAGGCTAGCCGGATGGCTTCGCTGAGCGGGCCGAGGTACGAGGCCGTAGCCGGAGCGAAGCGGAGACCGCGTGCGCCTCCGGCGAACTTACGCAACCAGCCACGCGCCCCACTCCCCGCTGGCTTCTACGCGTTACCCATTACTCATCACTCGCTACTCCCCACGTCCACTTCCAGCGTATATGCCATCGGCGCTGTCGTCACCGGCGCGAACGGCGACAGCGCCAGTACCACCTGTTCCACGCCCGGCTCCAGCGGCAGCGTCCACGAGTCCGCGCCGTTCGCCTGCCAGCGGGTGAGGGTGGTTGTCGCGCCCTGCTGGATCGCCTGCACCCAAACCGACTGCGGCAGCAGGTTGTCGATCCACACCCAGCCGGCCGCCTCCCAGCCGCCCTCGTCGTCTTCAAAGTCGTCGCTGTAGCCGATGGCGTTAATGCGTACGTCGTCCAGCGCCAAACCCGGCTGCGTCACGGCGTCGTCGGTAATCATCTGGAAGCGCACCAGCACCTGGCCGCCGGCGTAGGCGTCCAGCGAGGCGGTTTCCGCCACCCAGCCGCCGCTCTCGCCGGTGTAGGCCGGGCCGTAAGCCGTGTTGTGCGGGTTCTCGCGGGTGCTGTGCTCGGTCGCCAGGATGTCCCAGCTCGCGCCGCCGTCGCCGCTTGCCATCACGTAGCCGTAGTCCCACGCGCGCTCGGTGTGGAACCACAGGTTAAACGCCAGCGTCGCGCTGCTCACGTCGCTCAGGTCGAAGGCGCGCGTCAGTGTCGTGCTGCTCACGTCGGCTTTGTTGCTGTACCACATCCGCTGGCCGCTGGCGGGCGACACCGGCACCAGCGCCACCGTCGACGGCGCATCGAGGCGAATCTCCAGCGCGCCGATACCCTGCAAGTTCGTCAGCACCGTGTAGTCGGTGGCATATTGCGCCGCGCTCGCCTCGCGCCGCAGCGGATAACTCGTCACCGTTTCCACCGGCTGCGCCGACACGACGTTGCTGCCGATAGACGTGTAGCCGTAGCGCCCGTCCTCGATGCCGGGGTCGAACAGGAAATTCGCTGCTACCCAATCGGCAAACACCACGTCCACGCCCGGCTCGCCGAGGCCGCGCAGCACGTTATCGACGCTTTGCAGCCCGCGCACCGACGTGTCGGCGCTCAGCGCGCGCACGGCGTCCAGACCGTAGCGGTCGGCCAGATAGGTCACGAACAGCAGCGCCGCGCCGTAATGCTGCGCCCGGCTGCCAATGCTCTCCGACCAGGTGTTGAGCTGCGTGTCCGGCGTGCTCAAAAAGCTGATGATCTCCCAGACCGGCACGTCATACAGGTAAAGCTGCGTGAACTCGGAGAAGCCTTCGTTGATCCAGTACTCCTCGTTCACTTGCAGGTTGTTGCGGATCATGTGCTGGAATTCGTGGGCGACGATGCTCTCTAACCCGCGCTGGTTGAAGCTGCTGCCGATGGCGTCGAGATTGAAGAAGAACATTTCGTGCTCGTTGCTGGTCGAGACGGCTTCCCGCGGGTAGACGTGCTCGCTGACGAAGTAGGCCGCCGTGCCCGCGCCCAGGTCATGGGCGAACAGGCCGTAAATGCGCGGGTCGCCGTCGATGCCGGGGGTGTCTTCGCTGCCCCACAGGGCGCGCGTTTCGGGGTAGACCCTATCGTCGAAGGCGGCGGCCAACGCTTTAAGCTGGCTGGGGTTCATCGCCGCGCCGTTCTCGACCCAGAAGTAGACGTGCTCGCCGATGGCCGTCAGCGTGGCGTCGACATTAAACGCGCGGTCGTCGGACGCGTTGGTGACGTGAAACGTCTTCTGGTCGCCGAGCGCCCGTACCGGCGCGCTGGTCGGAGGCGGCGGAATTTCGCCCACGCCCAGCAGTTCCTGCGCCAGTTGCACGCGGTCGCGCGCCGGAATCGCGACCTGTTCCAGCGCCAGCAGCGTCGGGAAGTCGACCGGGGCGGCGTCCTGCGCGGCGGCGGGACCTGCCAGCAGCAAAAGCGCGGCCAGCCACGGCGCGAGTCGTTTCGTGATCGTCATATCAGCCTCAAACTAGACGGTCGAAAAGGTGAAAGGTATAGGCTAAACCCGTTAACAGTCCAAACAGGTCATCTTATCGCGCTAGGTCAAGCACATTTCAAGCTTAAAGGCGGCTTGAACCTGTAGAAGTTTTTAGCCTGCTTATGCGGTGTCACAACTAAAGACGATGGGACACGCTACAGCGTGTCCGGGCGCGAAGCGCCATTATTGCGTATCCGCTCCGGCGAGTGTCGTTATGAGGTCAACGGCGCTCAATGTGTTGCCGTTACCGCTCCAAGAACGACGTCTGGACAAACCGTATGCCGGCCAGGACCTGCTCAATCCGGCGCTCGCTCAGTCTCCCGATGTACTCGCCTAGCTGGCTTCTGGTGACCGTGAAGACTTTCGACACTTCGACGATGCTCAGCCGGCTAAGGTTGCCTTCGCCGGCATCCAGCGCCACGTTGCCGGGCACGGTCACCCGCTTACGATTCGACGTTAGCAGGCAAACAACCACGGTCTCGTCGGCTGCGTGAATCACCACTGCGGGATGCGCTAAACGCGCTTCCGGCCCGCCTGGATTGTCGGGCTGGAACCAGAACAGGTCGCCCCGGTGGATCGCCCGCCGTCCCGGCTCCGTTGTTGGCTGAGTGCTGTGGTTTGCTGGGTCTTCCAAGCGCCTACCCGCTGACCTCGACTTCGATTCCCTGTTCGCCCAGGGCGTCGCGCAGCGCTTCCCACTGGTCGGCGCGGACGATGACCGCCATCTCGCCCAGGCGCGCGCCCAGGTAGCGGCGCAGCCCCGGCGCTTCCCAGATGCGCTCCATCACCTCCGGCGAGGTCGTCCGCAGCACCAGCAGCCGCTCCAGCGAGACGGTCGTGGCCGGGCCGGCGCGCCAGCTTTCCAGCAGGCGGGCAATCGTCGGCGGCAGCGGCGCGTCGTTCAACTGCTTGCTGATGAACGCGCTGATGTGGTTGGTATTGATTCCCTGTCCGGCCGCGCGGCTGACTCCGCGCGCGTCAAGCTTGTAGGTGTACGGGTCGCCCGGCGAAACCCAGGACGTGAAGCGCGCCACCTGGAAGCGGTCGATGCGCGAGACTTTGCGCGACACCAGCAGCGTGCCGTCGTCGCGCACCACGACTTTGTCCTGCGGGTCGGGCGGGGTCGGCCACGGCCCCAGGTTCAGCGCGGCCCGGCCATAAGCGGTCAGGCGCGCGGCGTCGTCGGCCACGTCCACCAGTCCCAGCCAGTGCATCGGCCCGAACAGGTAGAACTCCAGCAGCGCGCCTTCGACCGCATCCCAGCTTTCGAAGCCTTCCAGGTAGTCGCCGGCTTCGTTGCGAATGTACCAGCTTTCGTAGTCGCCGCCGGGGCGCTGGAAGTCGGGGTCGGTTTCTTTGACGGCCTCGACAAAAGTGTCGATGGACCACCACGCCTGGCTTGGCGCCAGGTCGGCGATGAAGCCGAGCACCGCGCCGCGCACCGCCGCCGGGTCGTACGAATCCAGCGCGCCGCCCGGCTCCGGGTCCAGGCCGGGGACGTGCCACAGGTCGCGGTAGAGGTGGCTGTCGCGCCAGGCCTCCACCAGCGTCCGCACCTGTTCGGCGCGGCTGGCCGCCAGCCAGCGGCGGGCTTCGGCGCGTTTGGTAATGGCGCGGCCACTTTGCACTTCCAGCAGGTCGGCGCTCAGGGCGAGGCCCACCAGGAAGGTCAGGCGCTCGTCGCCGTGCGTCAGCAGTTGCGGCTGAACGGTGTCGCGGTCGGTCTGCGCCAGCCGGTAATCCTCGAACTGGCGAATGCGCGCGTCCACGTCCAGCATCGGCGTTTGCAGTTGCAGGTAGGCCAGCAGCGTCGTCAGGTCGTCGACTACGGATGTGTCGGCGTTGCGCGAGTTGTTGACCTCGGCCAGCGGCTCGATGCCCACCGGCTCGGCGTCGCCATCCTCAACCGGAAAATCGTCTTCGCTCTCGTCTAGATTTTCGTACTGCGTCTTGTGCGTCGGCAGCACGCCCAGCAGGTCGTCGGGAATGAACACGATGGGCTGCGCGCCGGTCGGCGTCTGCTCGAAGCCCAGGGCGATGAGGCCACGGTAGTACAGCGCTTCGGCGATGCTGGACGGATTTTTGTCCGGGCGCTCGCGTTCGATCTGTTTGGGTCCCAGCTTGCGAATTTTGCCGAGCATGATGTCGGCTTTGTTCTGCGTCATCTTGCTGGACGGCGACCCGATGAGGATGAACAGCCGGCCGCGCTGTTCCTCGTTCAGCGTCGCCCAGACGCGCTCGGCGTTCTCCGGGTTGAGCATGGCGCTGGTGATGGCGTCGACAATCTCGCCGGTGTCGAGCAGATTTTCGGTGTCTACGTCCCAGACGCGCGCCAGCATCGGCAGCAGTCCGGGATCGCCTTCACGTAAAGAGCGGTTTAGAGTTCGCACAGGTTGTTTTCCGACACGTCAACGTGCGTGGAAAGGGTATGGTTGCCAAGCATGAAATCTTAACGCATATTTGACAATAGAATAGATGTTCGGTTACAATTCAAATAGAACCCGGTCTAGAGTTTTTAAGGTCAAAGGCCAGTATGATGCGCGACCGCACCAAATTATCCGAACGCCAGCGAGGAATCCTGCGGTTTATGGAAACCTACCTGGAATCGCAGGGCTTTCCGCCGACCATTCGTGAAATCGGCGAAGCGACAGGTATCAATTCTACCTCAGTTGTCAATTATAACCTCAATAAACTGGTCGATGCCGGCTACCTCAGCCGCGCCTCGGCGAAGTCCCGCGGCATCCGCCTGACGGAGAACCACAAGACGCTGCCCAAGCCGGTCATCGTGCCGCAGTCGTTCGTCCGCGTGCCGATGGTCGGCCAGATCGTCGCCAGCGCGCCGGTAGCTGTGCCCGATGACGTTGGCTACTACTACGATCAGGACGATATGATCGAAGTCTCGTCGTGGTTGCTGGGCAGCGCCGATGTCAGCGAGGTCTTCGCGCTGCGCGTGAAGGGCGACTCGATGATCGACGCCATGATCGGCGACGGTGACATCGTGGTCTTCAAGAAGCAAGCCTATGCCGAAAATGGCGACATGGTCGCGGTGTGGCTGGACGAGCGCGGCGAAACCACGCTCAAGCGCTTCTTCCACGAAGGCGAGCGCGTCCGCTTGCAGCCGGAACACCCGACGATGGGTCCGATTTATGTTGACGCGGCCCACTGCCAGATTCAAGGGCGTGTGCTCTCGGTCATTCGGCACGTGAGCTAGTATTTGAGCCTGAACAAGCTCTGCAACAACGCGGTTACCCGCTTCGGCGGCTAGCCGCGGTTTGCATTGGCCGGGTTGCACGCTGCGCCTCATTCGCGAGCGAGAGATGTCGACGTCTCTCGCTCGTTTTTGTTTGTCGTGGCTCAGGAGAGCGTGAACACCTCAACGGCAATCGGCGCGTCGAAAACCACCTCGTCCACCGACGCGACCGCGAATTCTTCACCGTCCAGCAGGGCGGCGTAACGTAGCAGAATGCCGCGCTCGCGGTCGACCGTCAGCATATACGAATCGGCGGTCGTCCAGAACATCGGCTCGTAGCTGCGGCTCTTGCCCTTGCGGTAGGTCGCCCGCGCTGCCACCGCCGCGCGCCCGGCGTGAACAGTGTCATGCAGCGGTTCCAGCCGGTGGCTCGCCAGCAAAAACGCCGGGTCCAGCAGCGGCGCGTCGTCGATGCGGTCTTCGATGTCCGGCGGGTTCGCCTGCAAGGACGCCTGAATCTGGCGCTGGAATGCCGCCTGTTCGGGCGATTGCGGTCCTATCTCGAAATAAGCCGCCCGCCCACCACACAGAATCGTCACCATCTGGCTGTTCTCGTCGCGCCAGCAGTCGGGCTTGCGCCACCAGATATGCCGCCGCAAGCTGTGGCGCTCCAGGGTTGGCGCGGCCGTGGCCGACACCGACCGCAACGTGGCTACGCTGCCCGGCGTCTGCCCCTGCATCCACCGCGCGGTGATCGTATCCATCGCCGCTTGCTCATAGGTGTACTGCCACGCCACCTGAATGGTCGTGAACCGGTCACGCGCGCCGTACAGTAGCCCAACAAGCTCTAACAGCTCCATCAATCACGGTCCTTGTTTCGGATACGGCACGCCGATAATCCATCGTTCGATATCGAGTGACGCATCATCTGGAACCGCCGTGTGGCGGCACAGTGCGCCGTGCCCCATAGCCGTCAACTTAAGATCGGAGACGGCCTAAATCCGATCCAAAAGCGGAAACCAACGGCTTGGAATGGGGCCTCTGAGCCGGCTTCAGCCGGCTTTCACCTATACGTAGCCGGATGATTTATCATCCGGCGAGCGCCGCTAGGCGAGAACGTGGCTTAGCTGAATGCGAATGAGGCACGCCTTGTCCTCGACGCTGAGCGACCTTGACCTCTATCGCCAATTACGCCGCAACACCCACTCGGCCCTCAGTCCTCGTCACTCCGCCCCTACGGCATCCACATTTCGATGAACTTCACCGAGTCCACCCATTCGCCGTTGACGGCCATCTCCCAGTGGAAGTGGGGGCCGCTGGTTCGCCCGGTGTCGCCGGTCATGCCCAGCACCTGATTCTTGGTCACTGTCTGCCCGCGCGTCACGTGCACCTGCGACATGTGCGCGTAACCGGAGTAGACGCCGTAGCCGTGGTCAACGACGACGTAGTTGCCGCGAATGTCGAGCAGGCCGGCATAGACCACGTGCCCGGCGGCCGAGGCGAAAATCGGCGCGCCGTTGGTGGTAGCAATATCCCAGCCGGTGTGCCGGGTGTTCAGCGTGCCGTTGAAGGTGCGGAACGCCCCGAACGGCGACGTTAGCGCCGACAGAATCGGCATCTGGAAGCCTTTGTCGTCCCAGTAGCGCTCCAGCGTCACGTTGGCGAAGATGCTCTCCAGCCGCGCCAGCTCGTTGCGCTCGACATCCGGGCTTAGCAGCGGCGCTTTGTTGGCCGGAATGGCGACTTCCTGCGCCTGGAATCCGCCGCCAGTCACGTCGATCTGGGTGTTGATCGGCTCGCGCGACTCGTCGGCGTAGGTCACGAAGACGTCGAGCGCGTAGCGGCGTACCGGCGTCTCAATGCCGGCCGACAGGATGCCGTAGTAGCTGCCATCCAGCGCGTAGAAGTCGATCAGATGGTCCAGGAAGCGCGCCCGCACGCTTTCGATTCCCTCGCCGGTCAGGCGCACCAGGCCGGTCGCGCCCTGCGGCAGCGTCTCGAATAGAATCTCCAGCGACGCGCGCTCGCCATTGACGCGGGAGAGCGGGGCCGGCTGCGGCAGTCGGGTCGGCAGCGGGGCGGGGGTCGCGCCGGCCGGGACGACATCGAGCGAGGAAGGCGGTTCGGTCGGCGGCTCCTGCGCCAGCGCGGTCAGCGACAGGCCGAGGACGATCAATAGAATGAAAAGCAGGCGTTTCAAATGAGAACTCCTCTAGCGGCCGTCGTCTGGCGGCACTTTGGCCGGCCGCGTCGTCGGCGCGTCGATCAGCAGCGCCGGGCTGAGCGTGACGCCCTGCTGCTCCAACGCGCCCAGGTATTCGGGATGGACCACGAAGTTGTCACCAGCCACGACCTCGCGGTCCCATGGATTCAACAGCAGCGAGTCGGTGATGAGGCCAATATAGTCGGGAATGTGCACGCCGTGCGAATGCGAATAGAGCACCGCCGTGCGCACCTCACGCGCACCCAGCTTGTCCGCGCGTTTGGCGACCTTGCGCAGCGTTTCGCCGGTGTCGCAAATCTCATCGACGATCAGAACACGCCGGCCTTTGAGTCTTTTCGGCGGCTCCACCAGCCACTTGGGCCGCTTGTGCGTGACCACGTCCTTGACGCGGCGCGACAGCCGCACCGGGTAGACCTCGGCGCGCAGCATGTGGGCCAGCAGCGTGCCAGGGTAATAGCCGCCTCGGCCAACGGCAAGGATGATTTCCGGCGCGTAATCCGCGACCGCCAGCGCGAGTCCTTTGCACAGGCCGTGAAACGCCTCCCAGGAGATCGGCTCGACTCCGGCGCGGTGTTCATAGGCATACGGCTCTGGCTGTTCCATGATTGCTCCCTTCCTGGCGGCGATGTGAGGCTAGGGGTCCGGCGTGGCTGTGGCTTCG
>Ga0351856_1007_pt1 | contig 46780 bp, 38 predicted proteins | sample BONcelHFGM3001D8_FD_206798 | JGI IMG/M metagenome (GOLD analysis project Ga0351856, IMG submission 206798) | Enriched cells from coal bed in the Powder River Basin, Montana, United States - BONCAT cells FGM rep2 HSBNCT.FGM.300.1.D8 ... | reverse complement strand
AGAGGACCTATTACTGCTCTATCTTCGCCTAAATTCCAGTTGATAGTTGCTTTTGCTTCTTTCCCATCACCGGTTGTCATAACACTCATTTAATAAAGATGGCTCTTTTTTTATAATTTTCATAGCTTCTAATAAAACAGTCCCCAGATCATTATAAGGAATATTTTTTAACTCTTCGATATTTATTATTTTAGAATTATTATATTCGTAACTATTCAGGCTATTAAAAATATTATAAATGGTGTATTGACATAAAACAAGTATTTCTTTAATATAATCAATATTGCTTTGAAATTTCTGAAAGAGAAAAATAAGAGAATATGGACTTAAAAGAATTATCAGAGAAAATAAGAGAAAATCCAGAAGAATTCATTAAAGAGTTATATAAACTGCATTTGATAATAGAAGACCAATCAATGCAGATAAAAAGCTTGCTTGAAGAGAATAAACTTCTAAGAGAAGAGAATGAAAACTTAAAGTCCCGTATCAGGATACTGGAGGGTCAAATATCCAAAGACAGCCATAATAGTAGTAAACCTCCGTCAAGTGATGGATTTAAGAAAAAGATATACAATAATCGAAAGTCAGGTTCACGACCTGTAGGAGGACAGAAAGGTCATAAGGGAGAGACCTTAAAAATGGTAGAAGTTCCTGATAAGGTAGAGATACATAAAGTCAGTCAATGTAAAGTATGTGGAATTTCCCTGAAGAAGAGTAAAGTTATAAGATATGAGAGACATCAGGTATTTGAGGTACCGGAGTTAAAGATAGAAGTAATAGAACATCAGGGAGAAATAAAGAGATGTCCTGTATGTGGAATAGAAAATAAAGCAGTCTTTCCTGAAGAAGCAGGAAATATAGTTCAATATGGTATGAAGTTTAAGACTCTGGCAACATATCTTAAGGAATATCAATATTTATCGTGTGAACGGCTGAGTGAATTTTTCAAGGATGTATTCTCTCATTCAATGAGTGAGGGAACATTTAATAATTTCAGTGAGGATTGTCATAATAGTTTAGAAGGATATGAAAATGAAGTAAAAGAGTGTCTAAAAGTCTCTCCTGTAGTAGGGTTTGATGAGACAGGATTTAGATATAATGGGAAACGTCATTGGCTTCATGTTGCATCTACGGAAAAACTAACCTATTATTCAGTAGAAGAGAAACGTGGCAAAGAAGGTATGGATAATGGAGGGATATTACCTGATTTCCCTGGTAAAGCTGTGCATGATTACTGGTCTCCATATTTTAAATATAATTGTCTCCACGCTCTTTGCAATGCCCACCATTTAAGGGAACTGATATATATGTTTGAAGAAGAGAAGCAGGAATGGGCAAGTAAAATGATAAGTTTATTGATAGAGATAAAAGCTTCTGTTGATACTGCAAAACCGGTTATAAATTGCCTGGTTACAGAAGTTCTACGAAAATTTGAAAGAAAATATGACGGGATTATAGAAGAGGGATTGGACAATCTCCCTGATATTGTCAATACTCAGCCCAATAAGAGGGGGCGTAAAAAACAAAGTAAATCCAAGAACCTGCTTGACCGGTTGAAAAATCATAAAGAAGAAGTTCTGGCTTTTATGTATGATTTTCAGGTTCCCTTTGATAATAACCAATCAGAACGGGATCTGAGAATGATGAAACTTAAACAGAAAATCTCAGGGACATTTCGAAGTGAAAATGGGACTAAATACTTTGCCCGTATTAGAAGCTATATATCTACAGTTAGAAAACATGGATTAAATATTCTTGAAGCTATTCAAAATGCTTTTGCAGGTAAGCCTTTTATTCCTGTCATGGCAAGAGGAGGCTGAATAGTTACAATAATTCTTCAATAAAAAGTGGTCCGGCGAGTCCATAGTTAGAGTGAATATCTTCCTTTATTTTATAGATGACCTCTGATTTATTTTCTGTTTCAAAAGGTGAGCCGTATAGCTCTATTATTTTTGCCTGTGCTCCTTCATACTCTGTTACTTCACTCAGTCTTCTTTCACCTGTAGAAAAAGCAATTGTTCTCCAATGGGAAGCTCTTTGAGTGCCTTTTAGAGCTCCTCTGAATCTTCCTATACCATTGGCAAGCATATATAGGATTGTTGCTATAATCTTTTCATTTGCAGTCTGAGAGTCATCTAGGAGTAGAGGCAGGAAATTAAATAGACATGCAAGGCGTTCTATTGATACTTTAGTGGCATCCCATGCAATGATGATTCCTCCCAGTTCTTTTATAGGCAGTCCCCACACTGAAGCAGCTATTTCTAAAACAGTTGTTTTTCCTATAGAGGTTAATCCCCAGTTGTCTATTATGAAGTTTGGAGCGTCAATTATCTCTAATAGTGGAGAAGTAAGGGAAGCGTATATATGAAACATTACTCTCGGATAGTCAATACATCTTCTTATCCCTCTGAGCCAGTTATCAATATTTCCCTCTTTTCTTAAAGCTCTGGCAAGTCTTTCATCTCCAGGGCTTTCCGGCTCAAATACTATTGATAAATCTGTGCCATAAGCTTTCTCAGGCATTACGAAAAAAGGAGAGCCTTTTCCCTTTTTCCATCCAAAGCCTGATATAGTTGTTTTCTTTGGAAGTATTTTGTCATTGATGGCTTCAAAGTTATTGATAAAGTTAACTATTTCTTTGCAGTTAAGGGAGTTTACAGGGAATCCTTTTCCTGCCAGTTGAACCACTTTTCTATGATCTAAAAGTGTTGCCCTCTCTTCATAGATGGTTTTCCAGGATTCATCTCTTAAGTAGGTTAATTCAAGTTTTTCCTGTGCAGAATCCAGGTTTATAGATCTTGAAGATGCATAAAAAGGTGCTGTTGCTACTAATGTTTCTTTCAGTCCGTCTTTATTGAGAGAGAGTTTTGTTAATCCGTTCAGGTTAACTATCCAGCCGGTAGGAATCATAAAATCTTCCAGTGCCGGTATAGTCGGTATATAATTTTTTAATGGTTTTGTTTCCTGTTTTTTATTTAATTCCTGATATCTCTGTTCTATCCTCTGGCGGATAAGTTCCTGATCTATTTTTAATTCTTTGGCAGTTGATTCAAGGAACGAATCCAGGATAAATCCTTTATGATTTTTAGCTTCTTCTATAAGGTCTATTTTGGCTTTTTCTATGTTTTCTTTATTCAGGGTGTGGTATTTCTGGAAGAATTCCTGTTTAAGCCATTCTCCGGCTATAGATGCGTTTTTTACACAGTTTTTATATGCATCCAATCCCTGAGATTTTATAAAATCGTCTGGATCTACTCCTGCAGGCAGGTTAACTATAAATGGGCATAAGGCAAGTTGTTCTGCAAGTTTAATGGCTTCTTTAGTGGCTTTCTTTCCGGCCTGGTCATGATCGAAAGAAAGATATAGCACTCTTGCTCCTGCTCGTTTAAGTGTTTCCAGTTTTGCAGATTTCACATCGGACCCGCCAAAACATATAAATTCGCCAGTCTTGTCATACTGTTTAAGGCTTGCTACCTGAGCAGTAAGCCAGTCAAATTCTCCTTCAAGGCAAACCACTCTTTCGCCGTCTTCTAACGCACGGTTGCAGCACTCTAAACCCATGATTGCTCTGTCTTTAATTTCGCCTTTAAAGCCTTTCTGATATTTTATTTCTTTAACTTTGATAGATGGTTTTCTTCCTTTAAATCCAAGAGTATTTCCGATTTCATCTTTATAAGTAAATATGAGGCAGCAGTTTTGAAAGCATTTTTGTAATAGGGTATTTTTGCCCAACCCCTCGAAAAGGCCGGTAGGATTTTTAAGTCAAATACTTTTCTTCCAAAATATCAATAATTTTTTGAATATCAATTGTATTTTCTTTTTTATGAAATTTATATCTTCCATAAAGATTAATATGCCTCCAGGCTACAGGTGATATTTTTTTGATTAAATCAATTTTTTCATAATCTTTTGTCTTTTCAGCATTTTCAATCAGACCGGAAAGAATAATACCATTGTATAAAATAATAGTGTTTGCAATAAGTCTGGTACATTCACTCCATACCTGCTGTTCTACATCAGTCTTGACTCTGAATTTCCCAAGATTATCATAACGAATAGCTCTTTTCAGCTTGTGATAACTTTCTCCTCGATTAATAACTTTTTGAATAATACGTCTTAGTTCGATAGAATCAATATAATTCAGGATATGAATACTTTTAATAATGTTATCCAGTTCTACAAGAGCTTTTTTGGCTTTATTTCTTCTTTTATAAGAATTTAATTTTCTGATAATTGTACTTTGAGTTGTGGATTTCAAAGCGAGAGAAGCTATGATTTTCTGAATATTTTCCCATTCTTCTTTTATGATTTCGGTTTTTATCCTTCTAATAGGTTTAAAAAGAAAGTCCTGATATTCATTTATACTTTTGAAGCTGTAAATCATTTTCGATTTACTATTTAAATTCTTATAACGTGGAGCAAACATATATCCAAATAAATAAAGAAGTATAAAGTTTATCTGATTTATTCCCATAGAATCTGTTGAATGCATAGAGGGGATAATATCAGAAGTATTATTAAAAAGTAAGTCCAGGACATAATGGCTTTCATGTTCATTTGCGCCAATAATTTTAGAATTTATAGGAACATGGTTGGCTACCAGAGTATAAGAAGAGATGCCTTTATTTAGTCCGAAGTATTTAGAAGAATACCGGGAATTTATAGTCTCAAATTGTGTCTCAAATTTCTGTCCATCACTACTGGAATGAATAATACCCTCTTGAACATTATAGTATTTGAAGACAGGCAGCTTCGCTATAGCATTACTTATTTTATCATTGGCAGCTTTAAGAGTCTCAGGTCTAATAAAGCTATTGGCAGTATGGCTTAATTCATTATAGCTAATATCTGAAATCCCTGCCATTTTGCCAAGACCCATATTTGTTCCATAGGCAATAATACAGGCAGAAATTTTGTGTTCATGTGCTTCACTCTTGATGAATCTATCTAAAATATGAGTAAATGAGGAGATAAAACCAGATTTTTCATTTACAAAGTAGAGCACATCACTAATTCCAATTTGATTTATATGAGCATACATAGGATCATTTGTTTTCTCTTCTTTCTTTTTATATGGTAGAGTCCATTTAAGATTCTCTCCTTTTCCTGTAATTTTAATATGAGGATTCTGCCCATCCTGAATTCTTTTATTTACTGTATAGATTTTATTATCAAGTTCTTCTCTTAAAGAATTCAATAGATTATCAACAGGCTCATACAAATAACGAATATCAATATTTCGTATGAGTTCCTCTTTTTGTTGCCAGGTTGTATTATCAATAAGATCCTCTTCAAAGCTTTTAAAGTTCTGGCTACTGCTAATAAAGACTTCTCCCGCTTCTAATTTGTCTTTTAAGAGGCGATATATGGAGAATTCATATTTATCAACATTTAGCTCTTTACGTTTTACAAATTTTCCATTTATTTCTATAACTTTATCTTCATAAAGATATTTTCTGAATTTTGATGTTATAAATTCACAGGGAATTTCCGTAGATGAGAACTGATTTAAACTTTTGTTATTTGTAAATGCCTTTTTCAGAAATATTACTGCTTTCATAAGGAAATCTTCTTTATTATGATTTTCAAAGTCAATATTAATAAAAATGTATCGTAAATTTATCTTGAACTTATGAGCCAATTCCACATAATGATCCCACTCATACTCAATAGTATCAAACCTTGTTTTAGAAATATATGAGGATAGAAAAGAGATTTTATCTTTTTCTATAATAGTAAAAGCAAATTCCTTGATTTTTTTGAATTCAATTTCTTCCGGTATAGTATCATCAACAAAAAGTTTCAAAATTTTACCTGCATTTTTTAGATGTTTATTGCCTTCTACTTTATACTCATAGATTTTTTCTTTTGCCTCGTCTTTTGCTTCATCTGTATATTTATTTATATAGTAAATAAAAGCATTTATCAGGTTATCATTAATCTTTTCGTAACGATTGAATATAAAGCAAGTTAAATAAATATAGACTATTTCTTTCTTCATTCTTCTTAATTTGTATACAGAGTAGTATTTTATCAGAGATGAATAATACTTTATGTTTTCATTTGAGATCCCTATCTCTTTCAGGAATTTACGGGCAATATAATATATTTCCCTTGTGATTTCTCTCTTTTCGACTTCTTGAGACATTTCTTTATGCCCAAAATTTCGGGGTTCTTGCTTTAAAAGTGTAACTTTATGCAAGCCTTCTTCAGAAATAAGAAGATCATCTAAAATCTTCTGTCCTGCTTCCGAAAGTTGTTTCATAATGACAGTTCCCAGTCGATCTTTCTCTCTTGTAATAGCTTTACTTACAATAGTCTGCATTGTGCTGTAAGCTGGCACTATAATCTTTTCTTTTTCCAGATAGTTGAAAAGCTCTTTAAAAATATAAATGGGTTTTGCATGAATGGTTACCAGGTAAAAAGCTTTCTCTTGAAGTTCTTTTTTTCTTTCCTGGGTACAAATTTGATAGTCTAAAAGTTTCAGAATGATTTTATATTGATCTTTTTTACTGGATTTTGCAAGTATCGTTTTTGTTATTTCTTCTTCTTTAAAGCGATATTTTTGAGAAATGTAATAAATATCATCTTTTACTTCTTGAAATTGAAATACAAAAAATCTCTTTTTTGCTTTGAAATATCCCAGTTGTAAGATAAAATAAATTTTGGATAAACTTGTTCGAAAATTTTCTAATTCTTCAATTTCTGATTGGTCCAGAAAAAAATATCTTACTCTTTCTTCATCTGTAAAACGTGGCAGACCATACAGTTCCTGAAGTTCATTTCTGGTAAGTATAGTCAATCTTCTTTCTGTTTCTTTCATTTTTACCTCTCCCATCATTCTTATCGTAAAAAGGATCTTTTATAATATAAGAAATATTCTCAAAAAATCACTGGAAATAATATAATAATTATTATATTTTTTCTGTGAAAAATGCTTTTAAAGAGAATTGGAGTTATAAATATGAAAACAATTGGCTATCTCAGAGTATCTACACAAGAGCAGGATTTGAAAAAAAATAAAACAGATATAATTTTTCTTGCTAATGATAATAATTTAGGAACCGTACACTGGGTAGAAGAAAAAGTTTCCGGAAAGGTTCATTGGAAACAGCGCAAAATAGCACAGGTTTTAGAGGAATTACAAAAAGGAGATAATCTTATTGTAAGTGAATTATCTCGATTGGGTCGTTCTATGCTGGAATGTGTGGAAATTTTATCTATTGCTTTACAAAAAGAAATTAATATATACTCTGTAAAAGGGATTTGGAAACTTGACAGTTCCATTCAATCCAAAATAATCGCTATGGTATTTTCTATGGCTTCTGAAATTGAAAGAGAACTAATCAGCCAGAGAACTAAAGAAGCTCTAAGAGTAATGAAAAGAGAAGGTTTCAAACTGGGAAGACCTAAAGGCCCTGGTAAAAGTAAATTAGATAAATATCGACCTGAAATTGAAGCTTTATTGAAAAATGGTTCTACACAAAAGTTTATAGCAAAACGATATGACACTACAGAAAGTAACTTGCATCGTTGGATGAAAAAACATAAATTACAACGAGGTAAATAAAGGGGAAGTCATATACTTAAAAATCCTACCGGCCTTTTCGAGGGGTTGGGCAAAAATACCCTGGTACCTCGCCCTTTTCAAGGGCATTTATTATTTTTTCTGTTATGATTTCCGTTATCTGCTTACTCATTGTTTAATCCCCTTTCTCTTAAAAATTCAGGGAGAGGCTTTACCTCTCCCCATTGCCTTTACCATCTGGCTATTATCTTTTGAATGTCCTGTTTTCTCTTTATCTCCTGTGCCTTTTTCATCAGGTTATCTGCAAATCTGTTTAACTCTGTCATTTTCTCTGTCTGTTTTTTGCTCTCTTCATGTGCTTCTTTTACTGCAATTATATGTTTACAGGGCTTACGCTTCTTTTTGTAATCTCTACATGTGCAGGTAACTACTCCATCAGGTTTACTTATGTAATAGTCCTTATTGGTTCTGAAGTTATTGACTCTGTAACCACTGGCTACCCTGTATACTGTCAGGTTATGTTCATCCTGTTTATATGTTTCATATCTTCTTTCTATGTGTGTCATTGTTTATTTCCCCTTTCTGTGTTATTATTTGATTGGTTTATAATACCCAGGGGAGAACAGTGTTAGCGCACTGCTCCCCTTCATCATTTAACCTAAAATGGTATTTCTTCAAAATTGATTTCCTTTGTTTCAACCGGCTTTTCCTGTTCGTCTTCACCGTCATTATCCGGTATGTAATATTCAATTCCAAGCCACATTGAAATCACTCCTTTCTGTTTTTCATTGCACCGTGAGCAGTCTTGCTTCCTATCAGCCCCCTATGTCCTTCTGGCTGATGGTTCAGGCAGACCCTACCCGCCCCGTGTGCCCTGTTTTTTTCTCTCTCTATTAACTATATTATCATATAATATTCGATATGTCAATACTATTTTTAAATATTTTTATACTATTTTATTATTTTTATTTGTAAAATTGTATTTACTTTTCGAATTAGATATATTATAATTATCCAAAAGAAGGTGAATGTAATGAGTAAAAAAGAAGAATGGCAGGTATTACGAGAGCAAGGATTAACTTTTGAGGATATTGCTCAAAAATATAATACAAGTAAACAGCTTGTCTGGCAGACATTAGATATTACTGGATCTCCCCGTAAAACAAAGCATTCTGCCCACTATCAAGACTGGGAAAATTTATACAACCAGGGTATAAGTATTCCTGATATAGCAAAAAAATATAATTGTTCTACTTCAACAGTTCATAATTATTTAAAGAAAAAAGTTTCTATGGATGCCAGTAAATCTGCTCTTAAAGCATGGAAAAAGAAAAAAAAGAATGGCAGAAAGAAAAAGGAAATTGAATAGAAAAGAGGTTACTATTGTTGCGTTTTCTAATATTTTTAGTCTTATGTTCACCCTTTGTAAACGAATTTATCTAAAAATGTCGTTAAAGACCTATTTAATGACATTTTTGAAAATTTAAACCCTGTGATTGCAAGGGTTTTATGCTTTTAATAATATTTGATGATTTTTAGCTAATGTAAACTACAAGAAAGCTAATAAAATCAAGGGTTTCTCTAAAATAGTAGAGCAATTTTATAAGGAATTATAAGTTTACTAAAGGTAGAAAAAATTTCAAAAAAAAAAAAATGGAAAGGAATTTTTTCAAAAAGAAGGATATTTAAAGAAGATTATAGAAATAAAATATTGTAAGAGTTTTAACTTATAATGAATATGTTAGGTTTAAACTTAAGAGCCCGCACCAAAAGCGCTCCCGGTTAAAACAGTGCTATGGGCAGACTCCGTATTCTAACTATAACATAAATTCTTAAAAATGTATTCTATACCTTGAAATATATTAAAAATTTTTTGGAGGGAAAAGGAGAAAAAGTATGTTTAAACTAAAAAGAGGTTATTTTTACCCTGCTATTTTATTAATAATAAGTATTGGATTTATTATTTCGAGCTGTGGCGGAGGAAGTAATAATGGCACTCTGCCGGTTACAAATACTAATGCCAGTATAGATTCCACCCCTTCCGCTGTTACTTCTACACCGACACCTGTTTTAATTCAAAAACCGATTCAAGGCTATATTTATGCCAATAACATAACAACAGAAGATGGGGAATCAGTTCCTAATATCAACGTACTGGATGTCCCTGCCTGCCAGGCAGATTCTTCAGGGAATGAGCCTTTTGTTACGCAGGTGGCAAATTCCTTGCAGCAAGACTACCCGGAAGACTGGGCAAAGGTAGATGTGCAGGAACTTTATGCTCAATTAAGCAAGACACTTTCAGAGAGTAAGCCTCTGCCTGAATATAATGCACAGGCACAGGTTTATTCTGCTTATGATGATACCTCAATACCTGTAGGCTCTGACGGGCATTTTGATAACACAGTCCTTACAGGAGCTACAGACAGCAATGTGAAGCTGGAAGTGGCACTGGGAGAAGATAATTATACTGAAGTGGAAACACTTTCTTCATCAGATAATATTATTTCTTCTGATGCAGTAACGGCAGAGTTAAAATCCTGTCCTGAGAAGATATTTGCCTTCCCTGGCGAGATTGTAATATTTAAAGTCTATGCAGAACCTGGCATTAACCTTAAATCGGCAGGTTTGAAATTTGCTCTAAATAATCCTTCCATAGGCTGTATAACACAACCTGTGTATTTATGTTTGTTCGGAGCGCATAAATATCAGGTGGCTTATGGCTGTTTATATATTAAAAATGGTCTGAATACACCTGTAGATACTGTTATAACTGCAACAACAAATACCGGATTGACTCTTAATATTTTCACAGAAGTTATCAAAAAAACCGCCAGTATATCAGGTACAGTTTATACCGGGGGAACTCCTCTTGTTAAAGGATTTGTTCGTAGTCTTGGAACGAAGGCATGTAGTAAACTTGACTCGTCAGGAGCGTATAGCCTGACAAAGGTATTTATGGGACATTACAGGAAAGTTGTTGCTACGTATTGGACCACTGAGAATGGGCAGAAGGTAAGGCACAGAGAGGAGAAGGTTATTGATTTCCTTGAGCAAGATATAATTGGATTTAATTTTGGAGTGCCTCCGACACCTACTCAGACTGCAACAGCTACTCCTACTTTCACACCAAGTGTAACTCCTACCAGGCATCCCCCTGAAGAAAAATTTTATACTAAACAAATAGGATTAGTTAGCATGCAATATGACGATTGGGAGAACCAATTTGGTAGAGAAATAGCTACTCAAAAAACTATCGATTGGATAAATAGAACTGAGCCTTCAGGATCACCTCCTCCAGAATGTATGGTAAAAGCTTATTTACAAGGAAATGATATTACAGTCGATTTTAATGATGGAATGGAATGTTTTTTTGAAACTGTGCCACGGTCACTTGATGCTATTCCTGACGTTACACCTGTTGAGTGGAAATTTGAACAATCTTTCAAACAGACTCCTCTAAATTCTTATCTTGATGCCAATTCTCCTAAAACCTGTTTTGACCCTAATATAATTATATTATCACCTATGAGCTGGCAGTTTGATAACGGAAGTCTTAGTCGTTCAGTACAACGTGATCTGGTAAATTTAATAGAACCATATAATTATTATAATATTACAACCAAGATAACAGCACTTGAAGATATCAAGATTGATTTTGATGATCCAGTTTATAATGTCGATTTTACAAAGTTTGCTGCTGTATTTGACTGCTATTTAACTTTTCCTGGTTCACATAATAAGAATAATTTGGTAACCCCATGGGATTATGAGAAAATAATTGACTACGGACTTATATATATATTTACCCATGGTGGGGGAGGATTATTTGCCTGCCTTGCTCCGATTAATCACCCGGAAATAAATAGATGGCTCAGAGAAAAACCACTCAATGATGATGCCTGGAGTCAGGGTTACCTGAAGTTAAGCAAAAATGAACTTATTTGGATCGAAAAGTATAAGGGAGATACAAATAGTTATAGATATCCCAAAGGTGGTCTTGTACCTGTAATCTATCTTAAAGAACCTTTTTTTGCTGATTTAAATGCCAGAGCAGGTGAAAATTTCAAAAGGTCTATTGTATATATGAGTACCTGCCATTCCTACGAATTTAAAGATTGGTTTAGCAATGCAGGAGTTTATTTGGGCTATAATGGTTCATCTCAGGTACACTGGCAATCTGCTATATCTTACAATCTTTTTTATTATATGTTCTTTCATCACCTGGCCCCTGTTGGATTCCCAAATGATCAAGAGGGGTATCCAATATATGATCCGATGGAAGTAATCGGAGAGCCTCCTTACCCCGATGATATTCCTTTGAGTGTTCAGGAATCATATGATATATTAGATAGATATTATAAGGTTAATCACTGGCCATTTGATAAATTAGTTGAATTAGATATAAGTAGCACAAATAGTAAACTAATTTATTGTCCTGCACCTGCTAAAATAACTGTTCATAAAAAATAATACTTATTATAGAGAAAATGAATAAAAATTAGAGAATCGTTATGAAAAGTGATAGCAATAATACCATATATATTACAAAGAAATTTTTCTTAATACTGATATGTTTAGTGATCTCCATAATTTGTATTAAATATAATTTCATGTCCCTGTTTATATATCTATCACATCCTTATAAATTTGTAACAGAATGGAAATATAATACGTTTGACAGAGGAATGAATTATTTACCCGGACACCTCACCATTGATTCAAAAGGGTATATCTATATAGCATATAATACACCTCCTATTAGAGAGAGTTGCATACAAAAATTTGATTCTAATGGTAATTTTATTGAAAGATGGGAAAGTGAAGATGATAAATCAGGACAATATAACTGTATAACAGATATATGTACAGATTCATACGATAATATCTATATAGTTGACGATGGACTGAGTGTCTCTACTAATCCCAGGATTCTAAAATTCAACAATAAAGGCCAGTTTTTATCTGTGATAAGTGAAAAAGAGAAAAATTGTTTTTCCAGACCCGGCTACTATCAGATAGCTGCTGATATAAAGGGAAATATATTCGTTACTGATAGTAAATCTGTCCAAAAAATTGATTCTGAAGGTAATTTTATAACCAGATGGAGGGGTCTGGAAGGCCATGCTTCTGCTATAGCTTTAGATTCAAATGGAAATGTTTATGTAGAAAGCTCTGTTGATTATTCTCCAGATACAAATACAGGTGGTGTACCTTACAATTTAATTGATGAAGATCCTTTTAAAAATACGATATGGTATTCCTCTGTCAGCAAGTTTGATTCTTCCGGTAAAATTTTACATAAGAATTTATACAGAAAAAAGACCAGGAGATATCCTGGTATTGATGAAATAGCTCTGGATTCTCACGACAACCTCTTTATGGCAGGATATTCTGAAAACGATATTCCAATTGTTATATGTGATAATAAAGGAAACTTTATAGGAAGTTTTGGTTCTAAAAGTTACGAGAAAGGACAAATCTATATGCCTCAACAAGACATTATCTTAGATAAAGAAAACAATGCCTATATATTAGATAGGGAAAAACATTGTGTTCAGAAATTCTCACCAAAAAATTAAAGGAGGACTCATCAATGAAAATTAAACTTTATTTCTTACTATTATTAATAACACTAATATCTTTTATTATCATTCCCGGCTGTGGAGGAGGCAGTAATAGCGTAAATCCAACTTCATCTATAACCACTCCCACACCTACCGGCGCTTTCGGGTATATAACTATCAATATAGCCTGGCCTCAGAGGAGTAAAGATGAAAAGAAATGTCTTCTTACATTAAAAAATAATAACAAAGAACTCACAGCATCTATGCCGACTGATACGGAAACAGTTGTAGTTAAAATACGTGATTTTAACGATAAAGACGACCCCAATGCACTTCTGGATCCTAATCATGCTACTCGTATTTTTTACTGGGGGCCCGGTACAGAAAATGAAGATGTATATGATATACTTGGCCCCCTTCCTGCTATAAAAGTTATAGTCAGGGCAGAGGCTTATAATACTTCATTTGACGAAATTCCTACGGATGAAATTCCGATATCAGTAGTTGAACAAGAATTACAGATAAAGCCAGGGACACCAGAAGATAACACAGTTGATTTGGCTCTCGGAGATTATATTATAGGACTTACTCCAACAGCTCCAAATGCAGGGGATACTTCTTGTGATGCAATAATTAATACAACTCTTTCCATTAACTATCCTAATTCTGTGGGGATACCTACTCCTACCCCTTTACCTAACTCTGTAGGAAATAGAACGATAAAATTTGAAGTAAACGAGGTCAGATATACCGGAACAGAACCGAACGTGACTGTAACACCTACGGACATTATTTTCGATCTGAGACAACTTACGCTTGATGGGGATGGTAATGGGAGCGTAAAGGTCACTTCAAAGATAAGCCCTGTAACAGTGTCAATAATGGCATCTTTAATAAATTTAGATGATGAGACACGTATCCTGTCTTCGAATACCTGTGAAATAAATATAAATAAAAAACCACCAGAATATGTTTTATCTCTAACAGCAAACCCTTCAAACCTTATTATTATTCCGAACTTTATTTCAAACTATTTTGACCTGGTTACTGACTCAATTATTACAGCAAAAATTACAAGAGTAAATCCATACCCCTACAGTACACCTATTCCCTTAGAGGGCAAACAAATTAATTTTTCAATATCAGGAGATGCTAATTTATCATCATCGGTCGGACATGTGGTAGAGCAGGATGATGGTAATGGAATTTGCCAGGTAAAACTTACAAGTAATATTGAGAACCCTGGGCCCAGACAAATAGTAATTAAAGCTGAAACCATAATTGACTCTAATATCACTGCTCTTAAAGCATCCCTTATCATACCTGTGAAAGATAATTTAATAGTTAAAGAGAATTTTGAAACCTACCAATACAATGACCTACTATACAATATATACAGGTATAGCCATACTTGGAATTTTAGGCCATATAACTATCCCGGCTACGATAATTATATCGATAATATTGTTCCTAACAACACTTCTTTATTGTCAGCACGAACCTATGGAGAACCATATATATCGGCGTCAAATACAAGTGTAAAAGGAGTCAGCTTCTCGCTGATAGATTTCAGTAATTTTCCTTCCAATATACAAAATGTGGAACTTAGATTTTATATTCGACTTGGAAATGAAACACTTACAACCAATAAATATATACCTACGCGTTATCGTGCTCATTTTATATTTAATGGTTATTATGCGATGTTATTTAGAGATGATAATAAAATAGTAAATTTTAATAAAGAGGAGATATCAGAATATGCATCAGAACAGTGGTATGATATTAGAATGCAGTTTATCTCTGGTAATCCTAAAAAAATTATTTATTGTATTAATGGAGAAATTATAGAAACCAATGCTGACCCTGGTTCTGCAACGCCATCGATGCAAAGATTCGGAGTTCTTACGCTTGGAGGCACTGTCTGGTATGATGAAATAAAATTTTACAACCTTGACGGGCTTAAGAATAAAAATAATAAGGTTTATTTACCTTAGCTGATATATGTGGTCTCGCCGACATATTGGCCCGGTAGTTCACGTGAATTTTTACCTGTAGAAAAAGGGCACTCAGAGGACTTTTAGACCAGTTATCAGGCATTTTACCGGCGTTTATCCTGTGATAATAATAATATATATTTCCACGAAGGGCAGTATAAGCCGGTTTAATGCGGTATTTTCAGGATGAGTTCATCTAATATTTTGTAACTAAAGTATCGATTACAATCGATGTATGACATTAAAATCCCATACTTTTATAGATGAATGACTCGTAAGTATCAATTACAATCACTACTTCCTTTACATAAACTTTTAGAAACCCCAATTATAATTCCCCAGAATAAACAGATGGAAGATAGTCCACATGCTGCAGCAGCCTGTAAGACTTCCTACCAGCAGCCCCACAAACAGAGCAACCAGAATATCCTTTCTCTTATACCAGGGTAACTGCACTACCGGCACAGGCACAGGCGGAGCCGGCGGATGTGGAGCAGGTCCCGGTGGTGAAGGCGGAGGCTCCGGCTCTGGAGGAGACGGACCAGGTTGAGGAGCTGGAGGCTGAGGTGGATCAGGTGGATGCGGCTCAGGTTGCGGAGGCTCTGGCTGAGGAGCCGGCTGAGGCACTGGAGGAGTCGGAAGATCTGGATGGCCGGGATAAACAGGATCTCCAATTTTCCTTTCAAGGGATATCAGATTCAGAATATACTTCTCATGTGCTTCCGGTAACTCTAAAGCCTTAAGTATCTTCTCCACCGTCTCATCAGTCGGAACAAAATCTCTTTTAGGAGAAACAAGCCTGTAAGCGTACTTTTCGCTAAAGCCGGCCTTCTCTCCAAACTCCTTAACAGTCCAGCCCTTCTCTGATATCTTCTCCTTTAAATAAGCACTGAAAACACTTAACTGCTCAGAACCTGAACTTTCCATTTGCAGCTCCTTCTTTCTGAATTTCATCTCTTTCTTTGCCTGAAATTAGAAATGAAATATTGAGGCAAAATATTATAATTAAAAGGTTACTGTCTTTATCCTGTGAAACAAATTACCCCTTTGAGGGATTTCGTGCTTTTTTAAAAATATCTTACACCTTGCTGGAATATTAAAGTAATAAGGCAAAATACTCCTGTCAGAACCATTTTACTGAATTATTATGCCATAGTACTCAAGTAATTCAGTACTCAAAACCGTGTTACTTGAGTACTATGCCGGAGTAATTCAGTAATCCAGTAATCAGAAACCGTGATACTGGAGTACTATGCCAGAGTACTCCAGTAATCAGAACCGTAATACTGTCAGGACAGGTGTCATGCGATTCTCATGCACCTGCCTTTACCCCGTGCCAGATTTAAACACCCTGTCCTTACCCCGTGCCAGATTCTCATGCACCTGTCTTTACCCTGCATGACACCTATCCTGCTCTCACAGATTCCATGGCTTTTTACCAACCCGCTTCAGCCAGTTTTTAACAGCATCTTTAATCAATTTTATTTCTGCATTATCAACATGCATACCATATTCTTTTCCATGAATCCCATTGGTAATTTCCATCCAGTCTCTAACCTGCTCTTTCTTAGAATCACTCACATTACCAAGATATCTTTTCTTATGTTCTATAGCATAGTCAGTGAACAAATCAAGGGAAGTTAAAAAAGTAGAATTAACACCAAATCCAAAAATAGAAGTTTCCATCTTCTTGCCAAAAGATCTAGCTATATTATAGCCCCAGGGGTCATAGTCTGTAAGGGCACCTATCTCGACATTCCTCACGTCTTTAGCCTTAAGAGCATCGGCAAAATATTCCATAGTCAGATATCCCGGCTCACCATGAGAGGCCACTGCAGAAATGCCATAGGTTTTGGCAATCTCCTTACAGAGCCAGAACAAACCTTCCTTCTCTGTAAAGAAAATATATCTCGGCCTTCTCACACCTATTATCCTGAAAGCCTTCCTGGGATCTTGAAATTCAAATTCATCCTGGAAACGGAAAAAGCCACGCAAAACAAACTCATCAAAACTCTTACTCATCTTATCCAGCAGATAAAGCTCACGCCCCTGGCCTTTAAACACTCTTTCAAGTTCCCTTACCCTGACTTCATCATCTATAAAATCATCTATAATCCTCAGAACCTCATCAGGCAGTTTCTCTCCTTCAAACCTGTCTTCTTCATAAAGCCCGTGATACTTAAGAAGAGGTCCGAGTTCTCTATACCAGAAAGTCCTCATGTTACCCTTCATAGGTTCAAGTTCATCAGACTTTATCATAAGATAAGACTGCCAGATAAAAGTCCTTATTAATCTTGCATCATTTACACCGTCAGGCTTACTATTCTGGTTATCCTGTATCAGCTTAAACCTGCCGGGAAATCTTTTCTTTATCTCCTCTGTAGTCATTTTATTGATCCCAGGAGCATCTACATCAACCTTTGATCTGAGCCAGGCATCCTGCTCAGAATTAATAGAACCAAGAACCTCCTGAGCCCATTCCATCCAGTCTTTTTTCTTCTTCATAGCAAACCTCCAAATCTTTCTGTATCAAAGGATTTTACATAGAGCCTATCGAAATATTCAACTATGGGACACACACAGAAAACCATTGCAGACAAAATATCAAAAGAACTCGGACTGCCACAGAGAACAGGCAGAAAATTCCTGCAGAGAGTCATTGACATTATTGCAGACGATATTGTATTTACCGGCAAATCTGAAATAAGAGGACTCGGCACTTTTAACGTAACAGAAAAGCCTCCTGTTCAAACCACTCACCCGGCAACAGGAAACCCGGTAACTATTTCAAAGAAAAAGATCCTCCACTTCAGAACCTCTTTACAAATCCGCCGGCGGCTCAACCCTTCAAAACCTGGCACAAGAAACACCGTAAAAAACAAAAAACCCTCTGCATAGAGAGTTTTATTCTTCTTTCGGCTTGGGTTCTGTCAGCTTAACACCGAACACCTTTGAAGTAGCAATAGAAAACCATTTGCCATCCGGAAGCTGATAACTTACCACTTCAGGAACAGGCACTTCTTCTTTAACAACAGGCTCAGCACCGCCGGACAGTATAACACCTTTAGAAAGAAGAGGTATAAGAGGTTTTGCGGTATCCATAATCACTTTGATATCTTCCTTAACCTGAATAGCTGCACCCTCTTCAGCCTGTTTCTTTGTGCCGGCATGATTGGTCCGCGTAATGGGGCCCAGTTTTATTATCCAGTCTGGATCTCCTATGTTCATAACGATAACCTCCCTTGAAGAAATATAGAATTATTATTTTATTCCACCAGTTCCAGAAAAAAACCTTCAAAAACAGGCAGAAAAATCAAAGACTGCGGGGGAAAATTTTCCAGATTTATTAATATACCAATAATAAACAGGATTTTTTTATTCTCCGTTGAAAAATACATGAAAAATACATGGTAAAAACAGTATAAATTCTTATATAATCTCGTGTTTTTAATATGTGAAAGATGGAGTAGAAAAATACATGAAAAATACATGGTAAAAACAGTATAAATTCTTATATAATCTCGTGTTTTTAATATGTAAAAGATGGAGTAGAAAAATACATGGAAAATACATGGAAAATACATGGAAAAACATGTTTTACTATTGAAGAAATAGTCAAATTAACAGGAAGAAGTTCAACTTCAATTTACAGATATATAAAAAATGGGAAATTAAAAGCAAATAAAGTAAAAGGCGATGGTAAGCCTTCTTATGTAATATCAGTAGATGATGTTGAACAATGCTTTAATATTGACTGGAAAATACATGAAAAAAACATGGATAATACTGAAAACACCATGAAAAAAACATGGAAAAATCATAAAAATGAAAAACCACTGACTCAAGAAACTCTTATGGAAACTATGGAGAAATTCTTTTCCACTAAACAATCAGAACTTGTTAAACCGATGGAACAACAAGCACTCTACAAACTAGGAAAAGTAGAACAAGAGAACCAATTCTTAAGAGAAAAAATGGAAACTATACTGGAAGAAAATAGTCAGCTACGGGAGAAAATAAAAGCTCTTCCCGGTCCAGTTGAATCTATTCAGCAGGTCTTAGTGGAAAATACCGAAAACTTGACTATGCTTCAGAAGGAAAAGGAAGAACTACTCAACAGATTAGAAGAAAGGGAAAAAGAACTGGAAAACTATATCCCCCTGTCTCTACAGCTAGAAGCTACCTCGCAAAAACTCCAGGAGAAAGAAGATAAAATGAAATCCACAGAAGCACTGGTAAAGAAAGAAAAAGATGAAATGGAACTCAGATTACTTAGGGAAAAAGAAGAAGCCCTAAAGGAACAAAAAGCCAAACTGCTACAGGAGAAAGCAGAGGCAGAAGCCAGGATAAAAGCTAAAACAGAAGAGCTGAAAGCAAGACTGAAGCAAGAGGAAGAAGAAAAAGCAAGGGCAAAAGCTGAAGCAGAGGAAGCCTGGAAGCAATTAAAAGAATTACCAGCTCCTGTAGAATCTATACAGACGATATTACTGGATAATGCCAATAATATAAAGGCACTGGCTAAAGAGAAGGATAATTTCCAGTCGGTACTAAAAGAAAATAAAGCAACTATAAAGGAAAAGGAAAGGGCACTAAAAGAACTGGATGAACTTCGCAGGCAGGAGTTGGAAGATCTAAAGAAACAGGTAGAGAAGGAAAAAGCCCAGCTTAAGTCAGAAGCAGAAGAAAGAGAAAAGCAGATCGCCGAAGCCTGGAAGAAAGAACTGGAACTGGCGAAAAAACCATGGTGGAAGTTCTGGTAATAAGTAATTTATGATGTATATAAACCGGATAAATATAACCTTTCAAGAGCTTTACAAAAAAGCAAAATCCGTAATCAATCCAAGAAAACTCTCCGAATACGCAGAAGCCGGTGGTGTCGGTGCTGCTATTCTTACAGAAAGTGGAATGGTATATACCGGAGTATGTATTGATACAGCGTGTTCTATGGGCCTCTGTGCAGAACATGCAGCAGCAGCAGCTATGGTAACTTCAGGAGAAAACAGAGTAGTCAGAATGATTGCTGTTAACTGGGACGGAAAAATCTTACCTCCCTGCGGTCGTTGCCGTGAGTATATAAGCCAGCTTCATAAAGATAATATTAATGCTGAAGTCATGGTAAAACAAGATTTAATCGTAACAATCAGAGAGCTATTACCTTATAGCTGGCAATAAAACTCTTTTATATAACATGATACAAAAATTGATACAGTTCATATATCCGGTTTTATTATTTCATATATATTGAAAATCTAATAATTGTAATTTTCCCATAAAATCAGAAACAGGCAGTTTATTACTGCCCGTTTCAATTGAGCTGTATATCCATAATCTTCTTTCCTTTCATTACTAATGTGGCATATTTGTAGCTAACATTAAAGCATTGATTAAACAATACCAACAGGAACCATTATCCTTCTGAACCTTGCTCTGAAACACTTTCTTTATCATTTTTTACACCTCCTCATTATTACTATTTATTCTTTAGATTGTTATTATCCATTGTGTAATCGTTTCAACTCCCCAGATTTTATCTTGGCATAGTATTTGCCAATGATACGATACTTGTCATACACCACCAGCAATTTCCAGCTCCAAATTGTCCCTTTCCTGCATATACTTTCTTAATCATTTCTATCACCTCATTCCTTTGTTTTTTCTCTTTCAATGATTAAATTATAAAATAAAGATGTGAAGAAGTTATGAAGAAAGTAAGAATGTTCTATGAAGAAATTCCAGGAAACATTCCCACCGTTTAGACCGAAAATACTTTACCGGACTTTTCGAGGGGATGGGCAAAATCTATTATCATAATTATTGTCAAAAATAAATTCACATAACCTACCCTTTATGATAATATTATCAGGAACGGAGGGTGTTAAAATGAAAAAGAATTATATCTATGGATATGTAAAAGAAAATGTAAGACAGGAAGATTTAATCTATCAACTGAATATCCTTAAAAAATATAAGTGCAAGGAAATGATAACGGAAAAAACATCAGCTACAAAAACTGAAAGGCCCGAACTGGACCGATTGAAAGATAAAGTAAAATCCGGTGATACAGTAGTAATAGAAAGCTTTTCAAGACTTGGAAGAAGTACGAAAGACCTGCTCGAACTGATTGAATATTTTGTAAATAATGAGGTTAATCTGATAAGTATAAAAGAAAACTTTGATACAAGCACATCTCATGGCAAAATAATGCTCTCTACATTCCAGGCATTCAGTCAATTTGAAAGAGATCTTATCACCCAAAGAACCAGGGAAGGACTGATAAATGCAAGAGCCAGAGGAAGAAAGGGTGGAAGACCCAGGGTAAAAAACAATAATGTTGAAAAAGCTCTGGAACTATATAATACAAAAGCTTACAGTATAAGTGAGATTGTAGAAATGTCAGGGATAAGCCAGGCTACACTATATAGATATATAAAAAGAGCAGAAACTCAGGATAATAAACCTCCTGTCGAGGTTGAGAAAACGGCAAAAATACAAATGTATCTCAGAGTTGAGAATAATAGTAAATTCGTTCGTGGTAAAAAGAAAGCAAGAGAGGATATAGAGACACATTTAAGATATTATTATAATATGAGAAAGTCAACAAAAAGCGACAGTGATTATATTTTCTATGTTAAATATAAAACTATTGATGAGTTAAAAGATGAAGTTTATGACATACTCTGTGAATTAAGTAATAAAGCAGATTGGCGTAACTGTTTTATTGAGGACGACACCTGGTGCGAAAATCCTGAATTAAGTTGGTAATTCTATTGCCATTTCTGTTCTATTACTGCAGTTCTCCTGTTATGTTAGTAAAGCTTTACTTTTTTGCCAGGAAATATCACTCTAACGTCAGTTACAGAGCAGACCAGTCATAAAAAACCTTCAGCCAGGTGTTATAAAATTTAACATAGGCCATATCAGAAGTTTGTCCCTTTAATTGTTTATTAAGAGTTCTCCACCGACCCTTCATAAAAACCTTGTTATTCCTGACTTCCAGCATATCACCTGTAAATAGAGCAAGATCTTCTATATTCTCTTCTATAACTTTCCTGTCATACCAGGCAGGTGGAATAAGCTTATATACTGCTTTAAGTTTTATAGACATTATTTACCTCATAGACTTATATTCTCAATTAATCCGGTTAACCTTCTTTTGAATTCATTTACCAGATATGTCCAGAATCAGCAATTGTGTTACCATCCGAAATGTATCCCCCCCTGTTAGGAATTATACCCATATGAGGCATATGGCAACTATTCATGTAATAAACAGCCACAATGCAATAAGTCCTGACTCTCTATTGTACTTTTCTCGGCGATTGGCAAAAAAAGCATTTACCAAAAACTACCCTTTTAGATAATCGAACTTTTCAACACAAATCTGCCTGATATTATTAAATCTAAAATTTATGTTCATCTCCTTAGCGACCGAAAAAATTCATTTACTACCAAACCCCATTATCAATAAAAACTGTTTATACATGCTATGCCGCAAATGCTAAAGACTATCCCATCGCAACCTTTTTCTTAAAATGTTGCATTGCAAAAAGGCTCTATTTTGCTTTAAAACGAATTTTATGAAACTCGTTGGTATGATTTATCATTTTTTGAAATTTGATAAATCTAAAGCGAATTTAGGAATATCTAAATCACGATACCAGGATATGCTTTCTTAAATTCTGCTAATATGATACTTCCCAGTGCAAGTTTCTTTGCCTCCCCCTCACCCATAAAAGACAGCCCTATCTGTATTTTCTTATCATTAGTTACATTTGTTATAACTGTGTTAAGTTTATCAGGACAGGTTTTAGTAAGTTTTATCAAAACTTCTTCAGTTGTGATAGAATCTCTCTCTTCTTTCCAGAATTCATTTACATATCTCCTGGTCTTTTCGACAGATGGAGCTCCACTGGCAATAGATGGACGGACAACAGGTGAAACCTGCATAACTGTAGATGAGGTAACAAATTCGGAAGTAGTCTTTATCTTCTCATTATTGCAAGCAGCTATGAAATAGGGAACAGGCTTTTCAGGGCTATTCTTCTTAATACCATTTATAATTCTTTCGGTAATTGCCTGGATGTTAGAGGCATTAAAGCCTTTACTTTGAAGTATTTCTTTACCTTTATTAATTACCGGTATTGATATAACTGTTACAGGAGTAGAAGATGATTGTTCTGGAAAGGTATGTGTATTGTTAGGTATAACATTAGCAAGGACACTTCCCAGGGCAGAAAAATCGCTATTACCAGCTTCGCCGGCGGGGCATAGTAAATTAACAGCAGGCATATTCAAGTTACTTTTTTTAGAGCTTATAAGTCTATCTTTTATGGAAGAACTGCTATTAAGAGAGGTTTCTATATCTTTTCTCTCTGGTTGCTTTTTTTCTTTTTGATCTATATTTATATTGGAATCAGTCAGATCTGATTCTTGATGATCTTTTTTTGATAGATTTATTGGATTTGGTGCTATAGTGGCACCTGATTTTGACTCATCAGGTGCTATAGTGGCAGCTAATTTACTTTTATCAGGTGCTATTACAGCACCAGCTATATTATTATCAGGCAATACCAGAATAACTAAACTGCCAGTTCCTTTAATGTGGGATTTTACAATCTTGAGTAAACCTTTCTTTTCAAATTTATTCATCATTCTTGTGATATGTGAGTGATGAATTCCTGTAAGCGACTGTAGATATCGTGAAGATAATTCCTTTGAGAGAGTTGACCTTGTTTCGGGGAACCTGTATATCTCAGTTCCTATTATTATATAGAGCCTGAACTCTCTATGTGTAAGTTTTTCGTTTATTGCTCTGGCAACAAAACTGTTTGGTAATGGGACGTGACCGTTGATAATATTCATAGCAAATAATACACTCCTTCTTAGTAAATATTGACAAAATAAAACTAGAAGTGATATAATACTTGCGTTCTGATGTTCTGTTTCAGATACCGCCAGTATCGCAAAGCTCTGCCCCCTGATCCGGGGCTGAATTTGTTTTTACCACTTTTTCCTATTCCTATCTTTTGCCACTCAATTCAACTTCATAGCAAACCTAAGGCAAACATGAAATTCTATATTCTATTTTAATATTCCTTCATGTATGACTCCAACATTTTGACAATTTTTTACTCTAAAGCGATTCCATTAGTATTTGTAAGGGATTGACAATATGATTAAAATTAGGAATCCAGCATGGATACTTAAAATACAATAATTGAACAAGGGAGAGCTGGAAATGTAATCAAGAATAGCCAGTTTTTCTTGTTGGAGTTATGGATGTGTAAATATATTTGAGGTTTGAAAAATTACATATACAACCGTAACAACATGTAACAAGAATAGTCGATTACTATGGCGGCATAAGCACTATAAAAAGAATTTTACTACGGATTTCCAATTTTAATATCCCAGTGCTCTCATATTTTCATCTACCTCCTCTGTGCAGTGCAGGTATATGGCAGTGGTGGTGATATCAGCATGACCCAGGAGCTTCTGAACTTTAGTAATAGAAACACCTCTTTCCAGCATACGAGTAGCAAAAGAATGTCTTAATCCATGGAAAGTAGTCTTTATTTTCAGCTTCTTCACGATCCTTGTAAATGCCTGCTCCACATAAGGCATGGTAATAGTGAAACCTTCAAACCCTGTTATTTTATCTTTAAAATTTAGAGGTAAAAAAGCTATTCTCCCTGTTCCCTTGCCTTTTACCGATAATTTTATGCTGTCGTTACATTTTATGTCCGACTTATTCAGATTCAAAATTTCCGATAACCTTAATCCGGAATAAAAACTCAGTTCGATGGCAAATTTCAATTCCTTGCCTTTAGTTGTTCCGGGGGTATGATCCAGGATTTGCTTTAACTGCTCCCTGGTAATGAGTTTATCCTGTACAGTTTTCACTCTTCTTTTCTCTCTTTTATGCCATTCCGGCTTATAATCTATTTCTATACCGGCACTTCCCGCTTTTTTTATAGCAGCCAGTGACTGAAGATATCTGCTCTTAGATTTTATCTGAAGTCTTCCTTCTTCGATTAATTTAACAATGGCTGAATATTCTTTCAATGTTCTTGGACTCATACTGAGTCTGTAATAATCCTGAAACCGTTGCCATTTCTCAGTTTTGATTTTTTCACTTTCCATAATATCATCTCCTATGACTAACTAACCATATATTAGTTATTCATATTATAGCAGAAATAAAAAAATGTCAATTTTTAAATCATGTTGCTGATATCTTCATACACATTGTAGAATATGGTATAATTAACATATGGATAATAAAAAAAATAATAAACAACCAATAGACCATCATATTCACGACAAAACTTTGAAGGAATTATTCACAAGACCTGAAATAGTTAGAGATTTTCTTATAGGATTTGCTGATGAACAAGAATTTATTGCAGATACAGACCTGAGCAGTATTCATACTCCTAATAAGAGTTATATTACAGAGTTATTTCAAGAAAGAGAAAATGATGTAGTTCTGGAGATAACATTGAAGAATGGAGATTGCGCTTATCTCTTAATTTTTTTTGAATTTCAGTCGTCACCAGACAGATTTATAACATTGAGGATATTAACTTATATTTTGTTATTATATCAGGAGCTAATCACACATAAGGAGATAAAAGCTGATGATCTGTTGCCTCCTGTGTTTCCAGTCCTTATATATACAGACAAAGATAATCTAACAGCACCAATACATATAGAAGATTTGATAGCGAAACCATATAAAAGATTAATGAACTACTTACCGAAATTTGAAATATTCAAACTTACCTTTAAAGAACTTCAGGATGAGGCAGATAAACTGGATGGATTGATTAAAAATGAAAATATGCTTGCAGCAATTCTATCTTTCCTTGTAGCCAAAGATGAAATAGAAGGTCAGAAGAAGGCAAAACTGTTACAGGATACGATAAATAAGAATCCTGATATAGCTATGAGAAAATTCATCGGGTTCTGGCTAAAGGGCTATTCAAACTATAAAAAATGGAACATAAAAATAGATATTAATGAAGGAGGGGTAGCTATGATTGATACTGTATTTGAACAGGTTGCCCAAAAAAGAAATCTCGAGATTGCAAAAAAATTATTGGCAATTAATATGCCAGTAGAACAAATTGCACAAATTACAGAACTTCCTGTAGAAGAGATCCAGAAATTAATGAGTGAAAAACAAGAATTGGATTGAGGGTTCTGTAGTTTCTGCACTCTTATGGGTAGTGGAAGTATATGTGTAACCAGTGGGAACGTGAATGTTAAATTAGAGTTTAAAGTCTTACCAGATCAAGGTTTTTATATACTCTATAAAAAATTATATCATTTCAAGTATGCAATATCTATTATTAAAAACGGTCGTTTTTGATACAATCACCTTTATCAAATATATAAGTGGTATAACATTATGATACCGGAATACTTCTGGACACACACATCACTCATATAAACCAATACAGTAACAATTACTTTGCCCCTGGTGACACGGATGCTCCTGCTACCCCATATAAAAGAATAAAAATAGAATAAAAATAGAAAGGTATTCTACAATGAGTGAATATCAATATTATGAATTTCGTACAATTGATTATAATGGACCCATAAAACTAGACACGAAAATCGGAAGGATTAAGTTTCAATAAATATGAGAAAACAATATACACCTGAAATGAAAGCACATATCGTACTGGAAATATTAAAAGAAGAAAAAAGCATTTCTGAGCTTGCTTCCGAATATGATATGCACCCCAATCAGCTTAGCCGCTGGAAACGGGAGGCACTGGATAATTTTCACCAGTTGTTCACGGATGGCAGCAAAGATACAAAAAAGATGAAGACTGAATATGAAACTAAAATCAATGAGCTCTATTCCGAAGTTGGCCGCCTTACGACGCAGGTTAACTGGCTTAAAAAAAAATCTGGTATCAAAGTCGAGTAGAAGCGACCGAGTTGCCATGGTGGAATGGGAAGAAGCTGAACTATCTGTTAAGACTCAGGCAGCGTTACTTGGCCTGAATAGAAGCAGCCTCTATTATAGGCCCGTTCCACCTTCGGAAGAAGAAATAGCTATTAAGCATAAAATTGATAAAATCTACACTGCTTATCCATTTATGGGCTCAAGAAGGATTGTAGTCATGCTCAAACGGGAAGGAATACATATCAACCGCAAAGCGGTAAAGAGACACATGCAGGAAATGGGTATCCAGGGAATCCATCCTGGGCCTAATCTTAGCAAACGAAATCTTCAACATCTGATTTATCCTTATTTATTAAGGGGACTGGTGGTTGAGCACCCTAACCAGGTATGGGCCATCGACATTACATATATCCGTTTAAAAAGCGGCTGGATGTATCTGGTTGCCATTATTGACCTGTTTTCCCGTTACGTTATCGCTTGGAATCTGGACCAAAGCATGGAGATAGATTTTGTCTTGAGAACAGTTGAAACGGCACTTAGCAAAGGCAAACCAGAGATCATGAATAGTGATCAGGGCAGCCACTTTACAAGTCCTCAATACATAGAGCAGCTGAAGGCAGCAGGCGTAAAGAACAGTATGGATGGGAGAGGACGTGCAAAAGATAATATTTTCATTGAACGACTCTGGCGCTCACTCAAGTATGAAGACGTTTACATTAAAGATTACGCAACGCCAAGGGAAGCAAGAAAAGGAATTAATAATTGGCTGAATTTTTATAACGACTATAGACCGCACCAGTCTTTAGATTATCAAACTCCTACAGGAGTATACTTTCAACACAAGGAGGAATTGCCTATAGGTCAAGAAACTGGTTCAATCCTGGCACTGATTGCCACAGACATTCTGGCAATCAATTCATGCACAGAGTATGAGCAGGGATCAGTACACTAATGAACAGGTATAGATACCTGGTTCGGTGATCTAAAAAGAAGGGCACTGGACACAATTGAATAATAAGGAGGGGAAGAAACTTAACTTTTTAAAATTAATGTCTTGACAATGGGGTCCACTTTAGATCGTCCCCTAACAGAAGATCAAAAAACAAAGATTTTATCGATCTCTAGCCGAGCTCATGTCACATCTTATTCTGCCTCATTCGTGTATAACTATGGCGAGTTTCGTGGAAATCCTGAACAGCTTATGAAAGATTATTTCGATGCTATGCTCTATATGTCTAATTGGGGGGCAAGGCGATTGATGTTACGTATACCCAGATCGCTCATCAACACACAAGCATCAAGGCTTTATTGCATCTCCGAAGAAATCGATGCAATTATGACATCAAACCATGTTATTTTTGATTTCAATTTTCACGATGAGGATTTATCCGAATGGACGGAGGGAGAAGGTTGGCTCGATGATCTCATCGGATTAAGAGAGGAAGTGCTTCAGGGAGATTTCCGAGTGTTCTATCTGGCGTGGCTGAAAGCTATAAAAAATGCATTGGTAAGTGGAGATATTGATGAAGATACTTTGGAGCCTCCAGTGCCATCAGGATTAGGCCAACTCTCTCCGGCTCTTAAAAAATTCATCAGTTTTTTAGAACTCGATGAAGCAATGCTTGCGGTGTCTGCCCAAAAGAGTGAGAATTTGCAACAAAAAAATCCGTTACAGCTCGAAAAATGGATTGAGAAACTGCCAATAAAAGAGCAACATAATTTTTTAAGTCGCTTAAGCCGGGGAGAGCCTAATCTGTCGATATTTTTAAATATACGCCTGAATGAACTTGATAGAAAGGCACAGTCCCGCAAGGAAGCTATGAATACAGAACAAAGAACGATCTCTGAATTGATTCAATCTGTAAAAAAATGGCAGAAATTTAAAAAAGAGGAAGAACAGCGTAAAGTAGAACTTGAGCGAAAACATAAACTGGAAGAATTAGGAGCCAAAGAGAATCAAATGTGGCAAAAGGTAGATTCCTTGATCGAAGAAAAGAAACCCAAATCATATGATATGGCTATTGTTTTATTAAGGGATCTGCAAAGTCTAGCGGAATATCGTGGAAAGCTAGAAGAATTTAAGGAGCGCATTGTAAAAATTCAACAGAGTTATTCTAACCGACCAGGTTTACGAGATCGGCTTCACCAAGCCACGTTGATTTGAGAGTAGCATAATTGCCTATAGCCAGACAGATAAAAGCAGCGCTTATCATTCGTTTTTCCCTGTTAATTGCAGAAAACCCGGCAACGAATCCGCTGAAAGCAATCAGCGGAATTTTTGCAGAATCCGGCATAGCAAATCCAGCCACAGCCTTATAAAATTTCATATAATTGTAAAAAAGTTTATGTCACTTTTGATTTTTTGAAAACTGATACAATTCTTCAAAGTGCATAATGAAAAAAGCAAGTCATACCAACACTTTAAAGATAATGAATAACTAATACTAAATTAGTTTGTCATTACGCAGAAGAAAAAAATAAGTCAAAATGTCCGACTTTTGATTGCCGCAGCCGGTACATTTTTGTTTGCCGATTCTACCGGCCATTTGCTGACAGCCCCGACATCTCAAGCAGTTATAGCTTGCTTGCACCGGACCGATAAAATCCGGAGGAAGCAAGGTTTTATTAGCACAGATTCGCAGAGCCGAGCAATAAGAAGCTGCTGCAGGAAGAATTTGCCATAGCACGCAGGCAAAAGAGCATAAGCAGTGCAGAGCAGCAGGCAGAGCATGTTAAGAGAAATGCTGCAGGCAGAGCCGGGAGCAGATATGCTTTAATTTTTGCTGCAGGAAATATCCGGGGTGAGCAGCAAGGCCGTTATAGCTGGCAACCTGCCCCATGCCTACCCTCTGAACCGTTCTGTCATGCTCTTAATGAAGTCAGTCCGAGACCGGGGGAACCCACCCAGCAAAAAGCGGGCGTCAAATTGCTAATCGCAATTTGACTTGCCGTGCCTTCCCACGCCCCATGCACCCCTTCACGGCAAAAAAAAAGCCTGCGGCTTTTTTGCCCGCTTTTTGCCCCACCCTCTAAACCGATCTTCTCTTTGTTGTCAGTTCGTTCATCGAAACCGATCATGAATCGCTCAAGCAAAAGCCGGCAGATAAACGCTGATTTGCAGTGAAGGAAGTTTAAGAAGGGGTAGTTCCAACATTCTGCAAAAATTCCTCGTTAAGCATTCTTTCGGTTATAAATAAAGGGTTTTTCACTACTATCATGATAGCTCGAACCCGCATGAAATCATAAAAATAGCATGCGTACCTTGCTACTACAGTGTTTTTCCTGTATTTAGGGTACCAGGCAGAATCGTGTGAAAATGTTCGGTATAGTGTTTAATCTATTACCACAATTGACTTTATAATACCTCAATGTGGGAGGGCCGATATTTTGCAAATTTTTACCTGCAGATATAAAAAAAAATAAAATAAAGTAATGGTAAACTTAATAAAAGAGCAGTCAGTACATACTCTGCTAGATAATAGCTCCCCCCGAAAAGCCAATAGTATAAAAGGTATCCTATGCTAAGAAAGATCCATCCTATAGCAATCTTAGTTCCGATATTCGCTAATCGAAAGAGAGTAATTATTGCTCGAAAGAAATTTATCACCTCTTGAAAACCAGTATTTATCTCTTGAATTGTCTGTTGTAAAAAAGATGTTTGAGCGACTAATTGTAGAGAAAAGCCTGTAACCGAATAGTTTTCCCCTTTCATATAAGGAAGATTTTCCCTGTAAGGAGAAGTAAAGGCTTGAAAGTGTTCCTCATAATAATCCACCAGTTCATCCCTGAATAGACCTGTATCAATATATCTATCTCTCAGGTCCAGATTAATCGCTTTATTTATTATCCACTCCAATTGTTCCGATACAGCCGTATTTAATTTCCTTACAGAAGGCAATTTAAAAGGTGTAACAGAAGGATCATACAGGGTAAGAATCTGGTGAAGAACCACACCGAGAGCATATATATCAGACTGTGGAATAGTCTGGCCTTTCGTTCTGCATTGTTCTGGAGCCGCATATCCTGGAGTTCCGAGTCTTACCGTATCACAGTCCTTATGAGGGTCATAACGTCTGGCAACTCCAAAGTCTATTAATCGTACGATATTCCCTTCTGTGATTATGATATTGGAAGGTTTTAAATCCCTATATATTATTGGTTCAGGTGTAAGAGTATGAAGATAAAAGAGTATCTCACATATCTGTATTCCAAAGCTCAGTGCTTTCTGTTCTTCAAATGGTTTAGTAGAGCCTTTGATTATTTCTTCCAGGCTAATGCCTTTAATGTATTCCATAACTATATAAAATTTCTTATCATGAGTAAAACGCATATAGAAGCTTGGAATACCGGGGTGGAATATATTGAATAGAAGGTCTGCTTCTCTGCGAAAGGCATTCTTGAGGATCTTCTCTTCTTCAGGATAAGAAAACTCAGACTTTAGTTCCTTTATGGCATAGGAATTATTATCTTTTTTCCCAAGGTAAACAGTACTCATAGCTCCTGTACCAATAGTTTCTACGATTTCATATCCTTCTATTATGCTTCCCGGATTAAGTGCCATAAAAGGTCATCCTCATATCTATAAATTTAGATTTAAGTATACCTCATCTAAATCATCCTGAGTAATACCGATATAAGCCAGAGTGACACATGGAGCGGAATGGTTAAATAGCTTCTGTAAGATGGAAATATCAATTCCGGATTTATAGGCATGATAGCCAAAGGTTTTCCTCAAAGAATGTGTGCCAAATCTACCTTCAAGACCAACCAATCTGGCAATATCATTAACAATTTTATTTGCCTGTTGTCTGTTAATCGCCCTTTTCCCTTTCCTCGATAGAAATAATGGTTCATCTCTCTGGAATTCTCTTGTATTTAAATACTCTAATATGGCTTTCTTTGCTGTATCTGCTATGGGAAAATTTTTAGTCTTTCCGGTTTTAGTTTCTTGAAGTGTAATTCTATCTTTGACTTTTCCGTTTTCCAGTAAAACATCATCAACTTTTAAACTAAGAAGATCACTGATACGAAGGCCGGAATTAATTCCTACAGTAAAAAGGCAATAATTTCTAAGACTGTCAGCTTTTAGTATCTTTTTAATCTGATCAATAACTTTTTTATTCCTTATAGGCTGAACATATTCCAAAAAGCTCTTCCTCCAATTATAATACTTCCTACTATATATTATACATTATGTATCATCTAAAATTACTTTCAAGAATGAAAAAATATAAAAAATTAATCAAAAGGTTATGCAGTAATCAAAAGTAAGAATTAATGAATGATACTCAATATAGTTGAGTATTATTCAGAAAGTACACTTATAAGAAATTTTTAAGATAAACTTCTTAAAGGTACGCATCGATATTTTGTGATTCCATGCGTGTTTACAGGATGTCTTGTGGTTCTAAGATTGGCTTCCCATAAGTGAATGAAGGCTTAACGAGGAAATTTTGCAAAATGTCGGACACACCCCAAGAATAGTGACACAGTGATAGGTAAGCGACTATCCTTTATCTACTTCTAGACAGTCGGATAGCGCTTTTCCCCCACTTCACACGGTGCGTGAGACTTTCACCTCACACCGCGTTCCACCGAATTATAACTTTTGTTCTTTTAATTTATTCCTGAACGATAGAACTTTATTCCATATCTTTCTGGATAATTCATTACTAAAATCTTTCAAAGAATGTATTAAACTATGACAATTGGAATGCATTGTTGCTAAATTCTGGACTCTATTAATTACGTCTGCTGGAAGTACTGTATTTATATGGTGTATTTCAATATCTTTATCATTATCAATTACATTTCCACATAATCTACATCGGCCTTTATCAACATTGTAAACATATCCTCTATTCATAAAGAATTCAAAATTATAAATGGTCTTCACTCTTCTGTTATAGGCGATAATTTCTGAATATTTATCTGATAATGTGAGGTCTTTCCTGTTTAAGCTTCTTCCTTTTCCTGTACGAATTTCATATAACTCTCTACCTTCAGCAGAGTATATTGTTTCCATCGGATTTTTCCGCTTTTCTGCTGTCCATCTCACAAAATTCAGCCTTGTTACTCCTATCCAGAAATCCCTATACTTTAGAGCCACTACAACCTGGTTTCGTTCTTTATGAATTCCTGTTAGATTTCGAGTTGCTTTTGCTGCTATCCAATCTACTTTCGTTGATTTATATCTGCTCAGGGCCTTATATATTAGCCCACTTAATTCATAACTTGCCTTCCTTACTGTATGACTAATCCTGCTTGCTACTTTGTAATAGTTTAATATTCCTCGAACTTTGCAATTATAAAGGTTTATTTTATGAATTAGACTATCCATACTACCTGATTTCTTAAAATCGTGAATGCTTTTCTTCAGTTCCTGAACTTTTACGGCAAATCTTTCTTCATCTGGCTTTCCCTGCATTATAATACCGCTTTTACTTTTACCTGCTCTGGCTCTTATCTGGAAACCCAGAAACTTTATTGCCTTTTTCTTGACATTCGTAATTCTCGTTTTCTTGTCGGAAAGTTCTAACTTGAGATGAGTTTTCAGGAAAAGAGAAATCCTCTTTTTGAGTTTCTTTGCATTTTCTAAAGTGCTGGTAACTACAATCCAGTCATCTGCGTAACGTACCAAATATGCTGGTTTCATATTTGGCGCACTTCTTCTGAGGGCTGCTATTATTCCACTGCTTTTCTTTCCTTTATTCTTACCACTCTTAAAGTATCTGGAAACCTTCTTTAATTTCTTCTCTTCCCATTCACGAGTTATAAAGTCATCTAACTTATTGAGATAAACATTTGCCAGCAGAGGGGAAATTATTCCTCCCTGAACCGTGCCAACATCATTTTGGTGAATTTCATCCATTACTCCTGCTCTTAACATTGCTTTTATCATCTGTAATATTCTTCTGTCCTGTATTCCCATATGATATAGCGCTCCAAGTAAGGTATTGTGATTTACACAATCAAAACACTTTGTAATATCTCCTTCTATTACCCAGTGATGACCTGTATGATGTATTATGTCACATACTCTTTCATATGCCTGGTGCGCATTTCTCAGGGGTCTGAAGCCATAACTGTGGTCGAAGAATTGTGCTTCTAAAATTGGCTCTATTACATTACGGATACATTCTTGAACTATACGGTCAATGATACAAGGAATTCCTAAAGGTCTGAGTGCTGTAGTGCCTGTTTTCGGTATATATACTCTCTTTATAGGATGGGGGGTGTAGTGTTCAACTGCTTCTTTAATTCTTCTGATTACTTCTTCGTATTCTTCTTCAAGGATATTCTCTCTAATCACTTCTTTATCTACTCCTGGAGTTTTGCTACCTCTATTTGCCTTTAGTTTGTGTATTGCTGTGATAATATTGGCGTCGCAAAAGGCTATCTCTTTTAAGTCTTTAAAACCCACTAATTCACCTTTCATTAATCCTTCTCTTGCAGTCTTGTAAAAATTATCCTGTAGTTGTCTGAGTTCTCCTTCATTCATCGGAACTCGCAATTGTTGTTTCTTACACATAAAGAACCATCTCCTTTCTGTGCAAGATTGTAATCAGGTTTGCACATCGGCATCCTGCGAACAATTAATTAAACAATAGGTTATAATACGGCTATGCCCCTTCGCTCCATTATCTTTCGATAACTTCATCACTACTATAGGCAGCTGACTCAGGAATTAAACGGGCATTTCCTACCGTTGAGGTCTCATTGCCTGCTTTAACAGGCTACACCTTTCCTGTCTCAATCGTTCCTTACACTTTAGCTGTACATATAATCCCTTAGGTTCACTCTGTAGGCCGACTATTATTCTTTTCCCCTTTAGATGGATGGAGGCAGAACAAATATCCTTTATCGGATAAATAAAGATAATATTGATCGGATAATATTACCCTCAATAGTTAGCACATTGGCTGTTAGAACTTCTTATTCGTATCTAACGGTGGTTACGGCCCGTAAATTCGAGTGTTTGTCAGTGTTTATTCAAACACATACTAACCATAGGATTTTTATAGCCCCCCGACTACTTCGCTAACCACTTCACAGGTCTGCTTTTCGCCGACTTTACCGGGCTTCAAACCTCTTACGTTAAAGTCATAAGACGCTTGCCGGAGTATCAGGGCAAAGTTACCATCATCTCCTTTGAGCAGGATTTTCACCTGCTTTCTCAAGTGTAAAGTTGTCAGTCAATTATAATGACTGCTTCATTTTTACCCGATTATTACTAACCGGATTGTATGAAAACGATTCGCAGCCGATCCCCACCCCCCCCGCAAAGCTGAAAAACTAATAATTTGCATCAAAGCCGATATAACAAGAGACTTTAAAGACGAAATTCAAATATTGGCTGGGGGCTTTTTTGCCTTCTTTGATCATCATTTCCCACCCGAAAAAATCAATATAGTATAAAAAATTTTCAGTAAAAAATTTTTTATCTCCAAATTGACTTTTCCCCACCCTTAAGAAGGCTAGTTAAGAAGGCAAAAAAGCAAAGACTGCAAAACGCTCTAATATTTTTTTTAACTTTCGTGCCATGCTGACCGAACTGAATAAAAGAAGCTGGTTAAGAATGCTTTAACTATGTGGCAAGTGCCCAGGGCGGAGCAAGGCCGGAGGTTTGAATTTGCTGCAGCTCTCCCGGTTCTGTCTTTATCCATGTTCCAGATCTGCAGCGGTGAGGCCCGGCGGATGAGCGAGTGAGCAAAAAAAAGGCGGTAAAAAATGGCGAAAAATAAGGAACGGGGCAAATTGCCTGCAGATCTCAGCCGTCATAGTGAGAAGCTCTAAACCTTTCAGCTATTTTTTTAACCTTCGTGCCCTGCTGGCCGAAGCAGCAAAAAAAAGAGGCTAAATAGGAGTGTTTTTAATTGGGGTAACTTCCCAGGGGCGGAGGTCTGGCTCTCCCCGGCTCTGTCTTTATCCCTGCTCCAGTGCTGATGAAGTGGGCCTGGCGGATGGGCGGCAGAAGTGCCAGGAAATTTGATATCTGTTTTTATCATCACTGCCCAGGGGCCCAGGGCCGGAGCCGGGAAGCTCCAGCCCTGTTTCAGTTAGTTCCTGCTCTTTGCAAGCCTCATTTTTTCCAGGTTTGTTATGTGCCTGCTGGCCTGCTCTCTCGTAATGGTTGCAAGGTCTGTGCCGGGTTTTACGTTTAACTCTTTGCAAAGGTCTTCCAGATATCGTAATTGCTTTTCACTTACCTTGCCGGTACCGTTGCCATTGCCATTACCGCCATTATTCCCGTTGCTCCCGTTAGTGCCGATATCCTCATGGCGGATCTCCTGCTGTTCCTGCTCCTGCTCTTTTGCTGTCTGGCTCATGGTCTTGCCGTTGCCTTTATCCCTGTCCAGTTTTACAGGAGCATCAGCGATCCGACCCTTCTCTATCCCCTCTTCAAGGTCAAAGGTCTGCAATGTGCCATAACCTAATGCTGCAAGTGCACGGCCTATAGCCCCGGTTTCAGCTTTTTCCGCGTAATCTGCAAAGCTGCTTTTAACTTCCATCTTCAGCCCGGATGATTTATGATTGCCTTTTTCGTCAAATATATCTGCTCTCACCAGGGCGATCCCCTTCTCCAGATCCAGATTTGCGATCTCAGTCCGGATATCCCACGCTGCATGCTCCAGGCGGAACCAGTGCAAGCGGAATTTTACTTCCAGGTAATCTTTGCCGGTTACTTTGATAAGGTATTTATGAGGATCAAAGTTATGTTTCCCGTCTCTTCTGTCTTTTGCTCTCTTCTGCCAGTCGCTCCAGTTGTTTACTGCTATTATATGTTTGCACTCTACAGGAGGATTAAAGCATGTGCACCTGTTTACATAATCAGGACAGTTACAGTTTTTCTGCTGTCCTTCTGTGGTAATGAAGTAAGCACCGCCGGTTATTGAGTTATCTATCCTGAAAGTTCCCTCCTCTTCCAACTGGCTTACCTGTAAAGAATCCCCGTCTTTCTGATAGTTGAAAAACCTCTTTTGCTGTTCCTCTTCTCTTGAGGTTTCTTTCTTCTCCCTTGTCTCTTTTACTGCTAACATGATTTTTGCTCCTTTCTTGATTGAAAAGGGTATTTCATGGTAGAATGGATTTACCTGGAAGATGGGTTAGTTTCGGTCGGCAAAACTAGAACTAACTCTCTTCTGCTTTATACCCTCTTTCATTTTTTTAGTTGAGTTAAACTTAGTCTTATATTCAATTTTACACCTCCTTTATATTTATAATTATATCAAAATAATCTAGTAATTGCAATGGTTTACTTAAATTTCGTCATAACATTTTTTGCAAATAAAATTCCTATATAATTAAACATTTTTCACTTTTTTGGCGATCCTTAATTGTTCTTATCTCTGGTGAAATTTCGAGCATCCAAACCGAAAAAACAAGCAAAATAAACCTTATATATGACATTTATAATAAAATAAAAAATTAATTATTTTGAAACAAAGAAGGATTTTAAAGTAAACTATAGAATACTATAAATACTAAGGTTTACTTAATAAAATAGTAAACTATTCATAAGGAGGTTATCAATATGGCAGAGCTAACAACCTGGTCAGTTAAAATGACAGACGGCCTGAAGGAGAAAATTGCAGGCAGCCTGCAGGAAAGCGGGCTTACAGGCAAAGAATTCATGGAAGTTCTTTTAAATACTTATGAGCAGGTGAAAAAAGACAGGCCGGAGATAACACCGGATCTGGATGAACTGGAAACACTGACAAAAAGAATCTGTGCTATATACGTAAATGTAGGAGAAAGAATAACAACCCTGCTGAATGATAAAGACAATTCCTATAAAACTCTTGTCACAGAAAAAACCGATTTAGCCCGCACATTACAGAAGAGAATAACAGAGCTTGAAAATGCTCTTAAAGAAAAGATAACTATCGCTAAAGAGCTTGCAGCAGAAAAAGATAAGATCCAGGAAGAAAAGATTAATCTGGACCTCCGGCAGCAGAGAGAGATCCAGCAGCTTGCAGAAATAAACCAGAGTAATAAATCATTGATTGAAGAATACAGGCAGAAAAATGATACTTTAACAGGACTTCTGGCAGAGTATGAGACATATAAAAATCAGATCCAGGAGTTAAAGAAGGAAGTAAACCTGGAAAAGATTAAAAGAGCAGGAGCAGAAGATAAGTTCAAGAAGGCAGAAGATGCACTAAATAAAAACAAAGAGAAATTATTCCAGACAGAAGAGAGATATAAGGTGCAGATAGAGAGCATAATAGAGCAGCAGTCCTTTGAGAAAGAAAAGGCCCTCCTGGAACAGGAGAAATCTTTAAGGAATGAACTGCAGGCAGAGAGGGAAGAATATAATAACAGGATAAAGGCTTTACTTGATGAGATTGAAGCAAGGAACAAGGCTTTAAATAAACCTAAAAATAAGGATAATTAAACAAACAGGGTAAATCTTCCATGAAAAAGTTATGATAATTGAGTATTTATATGGGTTTTATTAAAAATTGCATGTCCATTTTTTTAAAGAGTTTACTTGGTATAAACGATTCCTTTATGTAATGTCGTTAAAGGCTACTTTAATGACTTTATTCATTTTAAAGATTGGCTTATAGCAATGGTTTCTTTATGTAACATAAATTAAAGAAATTCACTTCCTATAGACAGGAAAGAAACTCAATAAAATCAAGGCTTTTGTAAAAATAACTGACTAAAATTATAGGGATTTTAAAAAGGTAAAAAACAGTTATTTTAACTTTTCTATTTCACTGGCAGTTAATCCAGTAACTTGAGATATTGCATCTAAAGGAAAATTTAACTTTAACATATTCTTTGCTATAGAAATTCTTTCTTCTTCTTTCCCTTCTTCTTTTCCTTCCTTCTTTCCCTCTTCTTTTCCCTCTTCTTTCCCTTTTTTAATACCTCTTTGCTCTGCCTGATACAACCGTGAAGCCTCTTCATGACGAGCCTTAGATCTCATCTCAAGAATTTGCCTTACTGTTTCATCATTAGATGCCCTTACCATTTCTTGTAATGCCATTACGATCTCCTCCTCCTCTTTCAATTCCTCAGGGAGATTATCTATATCATCTGCATAATTTTCCCCAAACTTTAAAATGTGCAACCATTTTTCAAAACGGCTGCGCATCTTCTTTGGTTTATCCTTTTTAAATTTAGGCAATTCTATAAAATGCAGTTCCTTAATGTCGGTTAACTCTTTCTTTGATTTAACATTTAAATATCGGTAAATATTATGCAATTCTCTTTCATCATCGAAAAGAATAAAATCTAATATAGAAATAGATATAGTCTTATGAAGCTTTTCATAAGGTTCAGCTTTTTTTAACTGGCTTGTAAACAGTTTATCATGGTAATAGATTACCCTGCTTATATATGCTTTATCCGGTTCCACTTGCATCTCAATATTTACTCTTCTTCCGGTATTATCTTCTGCTTTTACATCAAGGGTTGAGAGCTTATCTTTCAGATATTCCTGTAAATTAAAAGTATTCAGAAAAGTCAGCTTAACTATTTTTTCTTTCCCTTCCAGACCAAGTATAGCATTGAGCAGAGCTATTAATATTCTTTCGTTCTTTTCATAACCAAATATATACTTAAAAATCACGTCATTCCTCAGATTTATTGCACTATCAATTGCCATTTAAACACTCCTTTAAAATAATTTCCTCTAGCTCTTCCTTAATTATTATCCTTATACCATTTTACCACAGCTTCATTTTCTCTTCCAGTAAACCTTTACTATTTTCCTATATTCCAACTTTGTTTATCTGAAAGGGAATAACCCCTTATTTCTTCAAATCTTTTCAACTTACTATCTATCCCTTATCCATAATCTCCTTTATTTTAGGCATTTTCCTCATTACCTCCCCTATTATATACCACTAATTTATTATTAGTGATACTTTTAAATAAAAAATAAACCTCAATTCATCCAAAAGTCTTTTTTATGAAGGATTTTATTGTAATTTGATAGAATGTCTTAATTTCAATTTACAATCTTCAAGGGAGGTTTATTTTGTGACTAAATTTTCAAAAAATTTGAATGTTACTCTATTATTATTCGTATTAAGTATTATTCTTATCGCTGTAGGCTGTGGCGGAGAAAGTGGTTATGTGGCTACAAATTCCAATAATAATCTTAATACAACTCCTTTAATTTTTACTCCTACTCCTGTCACCCTAACATCCGTCCCTGTAAATGGTTATCTATATATTTCCAATACCTCTCTTGAAGATGGAGAAAATGTTGAACAAACAACAGTCCTGGATATCCCAGCAGTGAATCCTGACTCATATGGTTCTACTCCTTTATTAACTCAACTTTCTGCTTTACAACAGGAAACCCCTCAAGATTGGCAGGGAGAAGATATGAAAGAGCTATCTGATAAATTATCTGCCACCTTAAATCAGAGTCAGGCGTTACCAGAAACAGCAAAAGTATTTACTAAATATCAGGATGCCCTTAATGAAGCCCCTATCCCTGTAAATAATGGAGGATATATTTCAGGTCAGGCTGTTGTAGGAGATACAGACACCAATGTACAATTAGAGGTATCTCTTGACGGGGATCACTACATTGATGCAGAAACAATTATTCCTTCAAATAATCTTACTTCCAGCGATGCCACAGGAGCAACCCTTAAATCCTGTCCTGAAAAAGTCTTTGTATTACCTGGAGAAGTAATTATAATTCAGATTACTTCTACTACAGGAATAAATTTAAAAGAAGCAGGATTAACTTTTTCCATTAAAAATTCTAATCTTGGTTGTATAACATCAAAACCGATTTTTTTAGAAATTTGTGGTAAAAAGAAATATGAGAAAGCTTACTGTTTATTCTATGCAAAGAAAAATCTGACTACTCCTATCGATACTGTAATAACTGCAAAAACTAGCAACGGATTACAGCTTGATATTTTCACAGAAATAATAAAATCAAGTTCCAGTATATCGGGGAAAGTATTTACTACTGGAGGAAAGCCACTTATTAAGGGTTATGTCAAAAGTATTGGTCCAAAGGCTTTTTGCAAGCTTGATTCCTCCGGTAACTATACATTGCCTCGCGTATTTTGTGGGCATTTCAGAAAAATCATAGCAACGTATTGGATCGAAGATAATAACGGAAAAAAAATACGACATAGGGAAGAGAAAATTATAGATTTCTTCGGCAGTGATTTAACCAATTTTAATTTTGGGGAAGAGCTTTTAACTCCTACACCAACTTCAACACCAACAGCAACTCCTACTTTCCCTCTACCTCCTGATCCATTTTATGATAATATTACTAACAAAATATTGGAGCAGAAAGTTGAATGGCAGGAAGAATTAGGTCGTGACCAGGGTAGACAGAAGACTGCCGAATGGCTCAAGGGAAATGTGCCGGATTTTCCTCTTCCTCAAGAAATAACAGATGCTATAGATATAAGCCAAACCACCATGCTGAACTCTTACACTATCTATTATAGTTTTAAGAGTGGCCATTCAGTATATATAATCGAGTGGCTATCAGCTCCAATAGATCCTAATGTACCATCAGAAAGGAGAACGTATGGCCAACCTTCAACTCAAATCATTTCTTCTAATGATATGGTGGCACTGGGAGATCCTGTTACGGTAAAAAATAATAAAGTATTAATGTTAGGACCACTAGCATTTGATGATAGAACTCATATTAAAAAGCTATATGATAAAACGAATACAAATTCAATAAGATCTGTTTTTGTAAACAAAGGTTTTGATGTTACCTGCAAAGGGATAATGAACTATACATTAAGCCAATTAGCTCTTTTCCCTGAACCAGTAACTCCAAACGATAATGATCCGGAGAAAGCCCAGATTAAATTTTCCAATCCGAAATTGGAGCCTGGTAAAAAACAATATAATTTATGTCAATGCAATATAATAAGACAAACAGATCCAAACGATAATCCTGTAATGCCTAAAGATTTCGAAAATGTAAAAGATTATGGTGTGATTTTTGTTGAGGCTCATGGTATTGTGGGAATAACTCCTGAGACAAATAGATCTCTGTCAATAATAGAAGCTTGCCCTAAGTATATAGATCCGGCGACAGGAGAGGTAGATTCGGAATTAAAAGATTGGTGTGATAATCATCCCAATGAGTGGGATGAAGCTATAGTAGATCTTGGTATATTTTATACGGAAAAAGAAAACCCCATCACCCTAACCGGAAACCTATATCAAATTCCAATAATTGGACTAAGGCCAGCATTTTTTGCTAAAAATTGGAATTGCCAAGGTTCACTTGTAATGATAAATGCTTGCTATTCATGGGACTTTTATAACCTTAACACACAACCTTTTCGAAATGCTCAGGTTTATATAGGTGCTGCTGGGAAAGAACGCTATCTCTATCTTGGTGAATTTTCATATAATTTTTTCTGTTCTATGCTTGGAATAGGCCCATATACAATACCTGATTATGCTTCAAGTGCTTTTGATAAAGCAAATGATACTGCGTTCCCATTATTATCAGGATGGGTTTCTTCACCTATGCGTATATATGGGGGCCCTAATGAAGAATATATGAATACTTATCTACCGGGATATTCGAATGTTACAGTTCTAAAAAAATAATATGAAGCGGATTTATATCTGTATTCACTGATCACTTTAAGATTATCTTGAGGTATCTCTATGAAAGAAATTTTAAAAGACTGGATTGAGAGTATTAAGAGTGAAAGTAGATCAATTTCATATATTAAATGCTGGTTATTGGGGAGTTTTTATTCTTTTGGTATAGGGTGTACTTTAATATTCTTTTTCTTATCGGTGGGAGGATTTTATCCTAATATAAATGAAATACCTGAGACTGAGTATCTTTTTTATTTTGGTCCTTTTCTTGGGGCTTTAATTATTAAGCTTATAAAAAAAGATACCCCCGGATATATTTATAGCACGACAGGGTTAATCTTTATAATAATATTTTATTATTATGTACATATATTTTATGCTAAGGTTGATGATTATTTCATTCCATTTAATTGGTATGCATATCATTCTCTCTTTAAATATACCGTAGGCGCTATTATTGGTTCTTTTCTTGGTGGATTTATTGTTGATATATATAATATCAAAACCATGTCTTCTCCATACAGGTTGAGTTCAAATATTAAATACTGGCTACTGGGGAATTTTATTTCTTTTAGTATAGGGTGGACTGCATTACTTTTTTTATTCTTTGCAAGAGAATTTTATCCTAATACAAATATAGCTAAAATAATTGCTATAAATATATTTACTAACTATTTTTTAATTTATTTTGGTCCTTTTCTTGGAGCTTTAGTTATTAAGTTCATAAAAGAAGATATTCCCTGGTACGTTTATAACACGGCAGGGGTAATCTTTATAATCATATTTTCTTATTCTATTGATTTCGTATGTCCCTTTTTAACTATTATGTTTGATACGCCTAATTGGAATTTAATTACAATTAAAGAAGCTGTCGATGGTGCTTTCGGTTGCTATGGTATAAACCATTTTTATGCATACGATTGTGTCAGTACCTACATTATGTATGGTATTATTGCTTCTTTTCTTGGTGGTGTTATTGTAGACACATGTAGATACTTAAAACTCAAATACTCTAAAACCGTATCATCACCATATTTGAAATAAGTGTAAAATCCGTTTGTCAATTACAAATTTTAAAAAGAATATGATTAAAAGTTTTGCCAGGGTAAAACTGGTTATCATATAAATCTCATTTATTTTTTAGAAAGGGGAATTTTTGACAATGAAAAATAAGCTTTATTTAATCCTATTTTTATTATTAACTTTTATCATAATCCCCGGCTGTGGAGGAGATGATAATGTAACACAAACCTCTTTGATAGCTACTCCCTCAGCTACCGGCTATTTAACTATCACAATTGTATGGCCTCAGGCAGGTAAAGAAGGTAAGTGTACTATTTCATCAGCAGATAATCAACAAAATCTTACTGCATCTATGACTGATGATACAGACTATGTAACTATTAAAGTACGTGATAAAAATAAAGCAGATCATCCCGAAGATTACTTTCCTACTGGAGGTTATTATATTTTTGCTCGTGAACCGGGAGAGAAATCAATTACAAAAACCCTTGGCCCTATACCTGCTACAGATGTCATAGTCAGGGCAGTATCAGAAGCTCATAGTTCTATTACAGGTATCAGCTCTCTTATATCAGTAACTGAACATGAATTTCGAATAAAACCTGGCACACAAGGTAATTCAATTAGCCTGAATTTAGGAGATTATAAATTAAAAGTAGAACCGACAAAAAAGACGATAGTCATAGGAGAAACTATAGCAATCACAGCAACTCTTACAATTGAAGATTCTCCGGGGCACTCTGTAGCTGCAGAAGGAGCTTTAAATGAAAAAGATATAGAATTTACCATATCCGGTAAGAAAACAATTGTAAAAACTGATAAAAATGGTAAAGCTATAACAAATGTAATGGGTGAACAGGTTGGCCCTATGCCAATAGTAGCTGAATTTAAGCCTATCCCTCAAGAAACTATCAGGACAGAAAACAGTGTAGATGTTACAGGTCCTGTTGGCAGATACGTTTTAACTGTTAATTCAAATAAAAGTCAAGTAATTTTAAGTAATAGACCTATGAAAACAAATAAAACTTCTTCTATTCAGGCAAATTCAGTTAGTGGAACTCCAACTCCAGCAGATGTAAATATAACGACAAATCTTGTATATATAGGTACATCTCAACAGGGTCAACCAACTCCTATTCCTGTCCCTGTAGAAGGTAAAGAAATTGAGTTTCAATCTACAAACAATAATACATTAGATCCGGGAACAGTGGAACCGACAAATGCAATTACAGATTCATACGGTAATTGTGAAGTGAGGTTTTTACCTGCTATGCCCGGCACAGTAACGATTAAAGGCAGTTTAAAGGATGACCCCGGCACTTATGGCACCTGCCAGGTACAGGTAAATAGAGATTATTATCTGTACGTGGGTATATCAGATGGTTATCATATTGAAACTATACCGGATTTCAAAACGATAGATAATATTTATATAAATAAAAAGAGATTTGTTACAGCAAAATTAGAAAAACCTGACCTGAATGCTTCTGAACAGTCTCTTATTCCTGCAGTAGGAGAAGATATTACTTTAACACTAACAGGCCCCGGCAAATTACATATTATTAATTCAACAACCAATGAAAAAGGAGAGGTTGAAGCAGAACTTGACCTGAGTGATTATAACAGTATGGAAAGTACAGAATCAATAATTGAAGCCACATTTAATAACCCCATTTCTTCTTATAACAAAGAAACTGCTTCTATACCGATAATAGGAACTGAATATATAGATGATTTTGAGGGTTATCCAGCTAAAACATATGCATATGAACTTTATGCATGGAATAGTTATAATAACTGGATTGCAGGTGGAGAGGCAGCTTCAGACAGTGATTATAAACTTAAAAGTTTTATAGATTGGGTATTTCGGGGGAAACAGGGCAAATGTTACGTGGGAATTTAATCAGAAGCCTTATGACATAATAAACTCTCCCACTTTTTTATTTCCCATTTTTTGACCTCAAATAGGTATTATTTTTCGGGAAAAAATGTAAGTAAAATTTTATAAATGTACTCTTAATTTTTAGTTAAATATATTTTGCAACAGAAAACGTTCATTTAACTTAAGTATATTTATTACATAGAAATATATCTTTATTTTTATCAATATATGATTAAATTAACAAAAATAATGTGTTTATTTTAGCATTATAATAAATTAAAAATTCTATGGGATATTTTATCCCTTTGAGGGATTCTACCCAAATATCGTTATCATATATTGTTGAAAGATATAAAGAAACGGCTTAAGGATATATTAATAGAATTATGTGAATGGCTAGATATAAAGATATTAGAGGGAGCGGTATGTAGCGACCATGTTCATATGTATGTATCAGTGCCTCCGAAATATTCACCTTCATATGTTATGAAGATACTAAAAGGGAAAAGTGCCGAGCGATTAAGGAAGGAATTTCCTGATTTAAGAAAGAGATATTGGGGACTGCATATATGGGCAAGAGGATATTTTGTAAGTACTGTAGGAGTGGAAAGTGATGTTATCAAAAGATATGTACGTATTCAACAAGAGAATGAGATTAGAGGAGAGCAATTAAGGCTTTGGAAAGACAACGACGAATGACATTGTCAGGAGGTGTTGTCTTGTCCCCTAAAGCCACCGACAGGGTCGGTGGTTGTTTACTTCAAAATTTTCTAATCCCATTACTCCCTGGCTTTCAAGGGTATTATTTGAATTACTGTTTTCTTTTCCTGTAAATGTAGTAGGTGTAGCATCTGGAATATCAGGAGATTCTACTACAAGCCTTGCTATGATTTCTGTTTCTCCGGAGTAACTGATTACAGGAGTAGGAGTTGGGAGAGGACCTATATTTACAATGGAATTGGAAGTAATAACGGGCTGTAAGGTTATATCTGGAGGGATTGCTTTTAGAGTAAATCCCTCCTTGCCTAAATCTAAATCAACAGGTTGCATACCAGGTTTTATTTGAACCGGTTCCTTTGTATCTACATGGAACATTTTAAAAGCACCACTACGCCAGATTCCCCAGGCTTCTGCTCTGACATTTACCTTTACGGCAGGCAGAGGACCTATTACTGCTCTATCTTCGCCTAAATTCCAGTTGATAGTTGCTTTTGCTTCTTTCCCATCACCGGTTGTCATAACACTCTCTTCCAGGGCATTCTCTTCACGAACTTTAACTACAACATACAT
>Ga0351856_1013_pt1 | contig 47025 bp, 32 predicted proteins | sample BONcelHFGM3001D8_FD_206798 | JGI IMG/M metagenome (GOLD analysis project Ga0351856, IMG submission 206798) | Enriched cells from coal bed in the Powder River Basin, Montana, United States - BONCAT cells FGM rep2 HSBNCT.FGM.300.1.D8 ... | reverse complement strand
TGAAGGTAATGATGTAATTATAAATTATCCTGGTAAACCTGAAGCTTTACTTACCCCTCCTGAAGAGGAAGCTATGGAGGAGTATATTTTAAATCATCCAAAGATGAGGGCTTTATTTGAGGAGTCTTATGAAGAGTATAAGCAGGGTGGCGGAAAGAAGTTAGATGATTTTGTTAAGGAAGTAGCTCAGGATGAATAATGTAATTTTGGCACAGGCTTTTGAGAGAGAATTTTTCAAGTTGCCGAAATTAATTACAGGTCAAATACTTGAAGAAATAGAAGCAGAACTCTGCGGACAGGATGGATAAGATGAGTAATATACCGGAAGGTTATAAACAGACAGAGGTGGGAGTTATACCGGAAGATTGGCTATTGAACAATGTAGGAAATATTACATTTATTCAAGGTGGCTATGCTTTCAATAGCAAAAAATTCAAGCTAAACGGAACTTACCAAGTAGTTAAGATGAGTAATCTATATCAAGGATTATTAAACCTTACACGAAGTGAATCATTTTTAGATTTATTGGATGATGATGAAAGCCGTTTTATTTTAAAAGAAAATGATATTCTTATCACTCTTACTGGGACTGTCGGTAAAAGAGATTATGGGTATTCCTATAGAATAAATAAAGAAAACAATTTACTCCTAAATCAGCGTGTTGCTAGAATTATTGTTTTTGAAAAACATAATCCAATTTACATTGAATATCAAATAAAGACTAGATGCTTTTTAAATCAGTTTTTTGATAAAGCAAAGGGAGGAACTGGTAATCAGGCAAATATTGGAACTGATGATATTGCTAAGATAAAAATTCCATTTCCCTCTACTCTTACCGAACAAACAGCCATAGCCACAGCCCTGAGTGATTCCGACTCTCTTATCAGCAGTCTGGAAAAACTCATCAGTAAAAAGAGAGCCATTAAAGATGGGGCTATGCAGGAACTACTGACAGGAAAAAGACGACTGCCGGGATTTGGCGGGGAGTGGGAAGTGAAGATGTTGGGGGAAATTTTTACATTTTTAAATACAGCTAATAACTCACGTAGTGAATTAATAGAAGATGGGGATATTGGATATATTCACTACGGAGATATTCACACAAAATGGAATAGTTTTTTAGACTGTTCTACTGCTGTCATCCCCTTTATACCAAAAGATAAAGTAGAAGGACTACCTTTCTTAGAAGAAGGAGATTTACTTTTAGCAGATGCATCAGAAGATTATGGAGGACTTGGAGCAAGTATTGAAATAAAAAATATTGGTAACAGAAAAATCGTAGCCGGATTGCATACTCTTCTTTTAAGGGGAAATAAAAACATTTTAGCTGATGGTTTTAAAGGCTATATAAGAGATTTGCCTGGTTTTAAAGAGTCTTTGATAAAAGTGGCTACTGGGATATCGGTTTATGGCATTTCAAAAAATCAGTTAAAGAGTAATAAAATAAAGATTCCATCTGTCTCAGAACAAACAGCCATAGCCAAAATCCTCTCAGACATGGACAGAGAAATAGAAAAATTAGAACAAAAACTTACAAAATACCGTCAGATAAAACAGAGAATGATGGAGGAACTTCTCACAGGAAGGATAAGACTGGTATGACAAAAGTAGGACATGTAGAAAAAATAACTCAGACCCGTGTAATAAAACTCTTCCGTAAAACCCTTGACTATGAATATCTCGGCAACAGAGAGCAAAGAGAAAACAGCAACATAGAAGAAGATCTCCTCAAAGACTATCTAAAAAAGTCCGGATACAGCGAATCTCTTATAAAAAGAGCCCTATACGAGCTTACAAAGACTGCCGGCAACAGGGGGAAAAGCATTTATGACGTAAACAGAGACGTATATTCCCTCCTGAGATACGGCGTAAAAGTAAAGGAAGAGGCAGGAGAAAACACTCAGACAGTGTGGCTTATAAACTGGAAAGAACCTTTAAAGAATGATTTCTATGTCGCTGAAGAGGTAACTATAAAGGGTACTCATACCAAAAGACCTGATATTGTCCTTTATGTTAACGGCATAGCCCTTGCTGTAATGGAATTAAAAAGAAGCACTGTGTCCGTCTCCGAAGGCATAAGGCAGAACCTCGATAACCAGAAACATATCTTTATCAAAAATTTCTTCTCTACCATACAGTTTATAACAGCAGGCAATGATACGGAAGGTATTCGTTACGGGGCGATAGAAACACATGAAAAATACTACCTGAAATGGAAAGAGACTTCTGAAGAGCTAAACCAGGGAGACACTTATCTTCTGAGCATAACAGAGCCAGTGCGAAAACTGGCAGAAAGTGCCGGAAATCTCCTTGATAAAAACATAATCTCCATCTTTTATAAAGACCGTTTCCTTGAGTTTATCCATGATTTTGTAGTCTATGACAGGGGCATAAAAAAACTCTGCCGCCATAACCAGTATTCCGGCGTAAAAGCCTCTACGGACTTTATTAAAAGACGGGAAGGTGGAATTATATGGCATACACAGGGTTCGGGGAAAAGCCTCACTATGGTATGGCTCACAAAATGGATAAGAGAAAATGTTCCCAATGCCCGTGTTCTTATCATAACAGACCGTGACGAACTGGATAAACAGATAGAAAAAGTCTATAAAGGTGTTGAAGAAGGCATTTACAGAACTAAAAGCGGGAAAGACCTCATCGATAAACTCGGCAGCACTATGCCCTGGCTTATGTGTTCACTGATTCATAAGTTCGGCAATAAGGAAAAAGATGAATATGACGAATACATCTCGGACTTAAAGAAAAACCTGCCGGAGAATTTCAGAACCGTTGGAGATTTCTATGTTTTTGTAGACGAGTGCCACAGAACCCAGACAGGAGACCTCCATAAAGCCATGAAAGCCATACTTCCCGATGCCGTTTTTATAGGCTTTACCGGCACTCCCCTTCTTAAAAAGGACAGACAGAGAAGCATTGACGTTTTCGGGAAATATATACACACCTATAAATTTGATGAAGCGGTAAAAGACGGCATGGTTCTTGACCTGCGCTATGAGGCAAGAGACATAGAACAGAAAATAACATCTATGGATAAAATAGACCTGTGGTTCGATGCAAAAACTAAAGGGCTCACAGAGAACGCAAAAACCGAGCTGAAAAGGAAATGGGGAACTATAAAGAAAGTCTTCAGTTCTAAATCAAGACTCGAAAAGATTGTGGCAGATATCATGTTTGACATGGTCACAAAAGAGCGCCTTCAGAACGGCAGGGGTAATGCCATGCTTGTTTCAGGCAGTATTTACCAGGCATGCCGTTATTACGAAATGTTTCAGAATGCGGGACTGAAACAGTGTGCTATTGTAACGTCATTTGTTCCGTCACATAATAATATAAAGGGAGAAGAAACAGGGGAGGGGTACACGGAAAAACTGATGCAGTACGAGATTTATCAGAACATGCTGGACGGAAAGACAGCTGAAATATTCGAAGAAGAAGTAAAAAAGAAGTTCATAGACGAACCGGCTCAGATGAAACTTCTCATAGTGGTGGATAAACTCCTCACAGGGTTTGACGCTCCTTCTGCAACCTATCTGTATATAGATAAAAAGATGGAGGCTCACGGACTCTTTCAGGCCATCTGCCGGGTGAACCGTCTGGACGGAGATGATAAGGAATACGGTTATATTATAGACTATAAAGACCTGTTCAACAGCCTTGAAAAATCAGTAACAGACTATACATCAGGAGCTTTCGACGGATATGACCCTGAAGATGTTCAGGGTCTGCTCTCAGACAGGCTGAAAAAAGGAAAAGAGAGACTTGATGACGCTCTTGAAACAGTAAAATCACTCTGTGAACCTGTAGAACCTCCGAAGGATACCCTGGCATATATCCATTATTTCTGCGGAAAAGATACTCAGAACCCGCAGGGACTGAAAGAAACTGAACCTCGAAGGATTGCACTGTATAAATCAGTAATTTCTCTGATGAGAGCCTATGATAGCATTGCAGGTGAACTGGAAGAAGCAGGATATACAGAAGAAGAGATTATTTCCATAAAGAAAGATCTTAAACACTACAATAATGTGAGAGAGGAAATAAAACTGGCAAGCGGAGATTATATAGACTTAAAACAGTATGAACCAGCAATGAGGCATCTCATAGACTCTTACATAGGGGCTGAAGAGAGCAGTGTTCTTTCTGCTTTCAATGATCTGTCGCTGGTGGAATTAATAGTGGAAAAGGGCGAAGGATTTATAAAAGCCCTGCCTCAAACTATCAGGAAAAATAAAGAGGCTGTTTCTGAAACGATAGAAAATAATCTTCGAAGGGTAATCACTGAAGAAGCTCCGACAAATCCCGTTTATTACGAGAAAATGTCTGTTCTTCTGGATGAATTGATAAAAATGCGGAAAGAAGAAACAGAACGATATAAGGAATATCTGAAGAAAATCTGTGAACTGACTGAGAAAATAAAAAAACCTGAAAAAGGAAACGAATATCCTCCGTCACTGAATAGTCCTGCCAAACGGGCACTTTATGATAATCTGGAGAAAAACGAAGAACTTGCACTGGAACTGGACAGAGAGATTATAAATAAGAGACATGACGGATGGAAAGGGAATATGATAAAAGAAAAACATCTGAAACTGGTAATCAGAGAAACCCGTGCCATATACGGAAAAACAGATGAAAATGAACTGGAAAGTATTTTTGAACTGGTAAAGAAACAGAGGGAATATTGATGTATACCATTGAGATCGGAAATATACCTGTAGATGTGGTAAAGAAAAAGATTAAGAATTTACATCTTTCGGTCTATCCTCCTGAAGGAAGAGTCCGTATTGCCTCTCCTCTGTATGTAAAGGATGATGCCATACATCTTTTTGCCGTATCAAAACTCCACTGGATAAAAAGACAGAGGAGAAAGTTTCAGGAACAGGAAAGGGAAACAGAGAGAGAGTTTCTATCCAGAGAGAGCCATTATTTGTTCGGGGAAAGATACCTTCTGAATATTATCGAACATGACGGTTACTCTAAAGTTGTGTTGAATAAATCTACTATTGATCTTTACGTCAGACCGGGCACGGACACAAACTGCAGGAAAAAAATCATGAACGAATGGTACAGAAAAGAGATAAAAAAGATAATACCTGACCTGCTGGAGAAGTGGAGTAAGATAACAGGAGTTTCTCCTTCTGAGTGGGGAGTCAGGCTGATGAAAACCAGATGGGGCACATGTAACATCAGGGCTAAAAGGATATGGCTTAACCTTGAACTGGCAAAAAAACCGTTAATCTGTCTGGAATATATCATTGTTCATGAACTGGTTCATCTGCTGGAACGTCATCATAATGAACATTTTTACCGCCTCATGGAAAAGTTCATGCCTCAGTGGAGAAGCTATAAAGAGGAATTAAACAGGTTGCCTGTGAGTTATGGTCTTTAATATTTATATCTATATCTTTTATTACAGGGATAAAATCTCTATCTTTGAGTTTCAAAATAATCCATTCTTCCAGGACTTCTATAAGTTCTTTTCTGCAAATCTCGACTGATTTCCCATTGGCCCAGACACCGGAAAAATCAGGAATATCAGCAAACCAGCTTCCATCTTCTAACTTCTTATATTGAGCATTATCCATTACTGCCTGAATATATTCAAGTATAACAACTAGTTACAAAAATTATAGAAAATCATAGAAATTTATATCAAGATTTTCTATAAAAATTTTTTCATCTAAATCAGCACAGGAAAATCAATAAATATGTTATAATTACTCTATAAAGGTAAAAAAATAAAAAGGCCTGATTGTAATGATAAGGACGTATGAACTTAAAACAGAGATGAATAAAAGCAAAAAAGAAAAAATCCTGTCTGTTATGGAAGAATATAGAAAGACAGCTTCTCTAATAGGTAAAAAGCAGTGGGAAATATTCTATAAAGAAGGAGCTTTTGATAAAAATTATCCTGTTAAAGAAATCCCTTCATCTCTGTCAGAAAGATATAAACAGGTAATAGAATATCAGGTAATATCTATACTGGATTCTTTTATATCAAACAGGCAGAATGATTTTAAAAAGATTGTTACAAGAAGCAGTATATCAGAAGAAAAGAGGATAAAATTATTCTATATAAATAAATATAAGCTCTGGTTTAAGAAAGAGGTGTCAATGCCGGCCTATGACGGTAAAGGTAATAGAATAGAAGATGAATATGAAGTAATAGAAAGTGAAACATTAAAACTGGCAAGGTTAATAATGAGACATATCTTTTCTCTGCACAGACGTCCTGGTTATAATCATATAAATATGGCTCTTGATAATAAGGTGGCAGTAATAAGTAAGAAGTTAAGTAATAAGGCAAAAGAGTTTGATTACTGGATAAGATTTTCCACATTGACGAAGAATAAACCTGTCTATATACCATTAAAGAGCAATCCCTATTTTGAAGAAATAAAAGGAAAGACAAAGAAATTTTGCCAGATAAATATAGATAGAGATGGAAAGATAAAAATTAACCTGATAAAAGACAGGGAAAAGTCTTCTGACTATGTATCCTATACTCCTGAAATAGCTCTGGATCTTGGTTTAACTAATCTTTTTGCAACAGACAGAGGAGATTTATTCGGAAGAGAATTTAAAGAGAAACTCATAGAATATGATAAAATAATAACAGAGCTTCAGAGTAATCTTCAGAAACAGCATTTAAAGCCCATGTCGAGCAGAAGATACAGAGAATTAATAAGGAAATTAAGAGCTCATCTTAAAAATGAAGTGTGCCGTATAATCAATAGAATTATAAGACTTTACAAACCTGGAAAAATAATAGTAGAAAAGCTTAATTTTACCAGTCCCAATCTATCAAAGAGAATGAACAGGATTTTGTCTAAATTCGGTAAAAGAGAAATAGAGAATAAATTTAACTCTATTTCTGAAGAGCTTGGAATTGTAATAATTTATATAAATCCTGCTTATACGAGTCAGGAATGTTCCCGTTGCGGTTATATTGATAAGGGAAACAGAAAAAATCGGGAAGAATTTGTATGTAAATTATGTGAATTAAAGCTTCACGCTGATGTAAATGGAGCAAGATGTTGCCTTAAGAGAAGTTCTCTTAAGGAAGTATCCATTTATAAAAGCAAAAAGTCAGTCCTTTGTATCTTAACAGGAAGATTTTTAAGAGATATGGAGCGATTGGGACGCCTCTATAGTAAGGCTAAGGTCTTAACTGATGAGAACCCTTATTTCATCAGTAAGGCCAAAGGGTTTGTGTAGAATTTTCTATGTTTTTCTATATAAATTCATACTATCATAAAAACACCTGCTTTTTAAAGAAGTAACAGGTTCTCAAATTCCTCTAAAGGTTCAATTCGAAACAACTTATTTTCCTGGGAAAGCTTTACTATAAAATAATCTTCATTATTTAACTCTTCCGGCAGTTTATCTTTTAACATAGAAGAGACGAATTGAATGTTATGTTGATTGACAAACTCTGCAATTCTAACCAGTTGATTATCATGCATTAATTCTTTTTTATCGTTCAATATAAAATGCAAACAAGGCATATCTTCATCATCTGCAAATAATATATAAGCTATATCAAAACAGGAAATTTCCCCCTGTTTTTTACCTGAACTGAGATTGGTATTAAATGTACTGAATTTATATAATCTTTGATTTTTTTTATTAGTAATAATATCATACTTTAAAGCATATTGCTCTCTATACAAATTATTTGAAATTGAGGCAAAGTGTTTATTAAACTTGTCAATCTGTATTTTAACAGTTTTCTCAAATTCGTCAGAAAATAACTCTTTATCAATCTTCTCAAGTTCTTTATTATACTCTTTAATATTATTCTCAATTTCATTTAATTGTTGAATAATATTTTCATACTCCCCCTTTTTCCTGAATTTTTCATTCAGTTGAGTAATTATATTTTCTAAATTTTTAAAAAAATCTGTCTGGGCTATTATTGCAGACAAAGAATGTTCTTCTGCTAATAATTTATTTAAATATTCTTCCTTGGCCTTAATATTATTTGTCAGCTCTGGCAATTCTCTGGTAATAAACTTTACTTTTTCATCAAGCATCTGATTATGATATTGAACTAATTCGTCAAATGTCTTTTGAATTCCATCAACGTGACTTATTGCCTGCTTATAAATTAATTCTAATTGCTTTAAATCAATTTCTTCTTTACTGGCCCTTAACCCTTCCTCAGCCTCTATAATTAAATTCTTCCTAATGGTTAGCCTGCTTATTTCCGAACTTGTTTTACTTTTTTGATATTTTATATTATTTAGTTTTTCCAGGTCTGCCTCAAAATTTTCATTCACGTTAAAAGTGTTTTTTTGCTTTTCCAGTTCTTCTATTTCACTGTTAATAAGAGAAAGTGCTACCATATACGCTGTTTTAGTTTGCTTGTCTTCCATTCTACTTTTGTAATTATATTCCTGTTTTAATTTAAGTAAGATTTCTTGCTTGGAATTTCCTTTATCAAATTGACAGCCAAATAGAAACAAATATAATGTTTCATATTCTGCATCTGTTGTGTATTTATTAAGTATCCTTAATGTATTATTTATACTCTCATCCGTATAACGAATATTATGAGACACAATCTGTTTAAATGTTGGCTTTTCTGTATAATGTCCAGGAAATATCAAGCTTGAAAGTTTAGAAAAAAATTCATCGTCTGTTAATTTTTCTCCATTAATTTTCTGAATTTTTTCTTTTCGTGCTAAAAAATTTTTTTCAATTACTATCTCTTTGGCATCATCTCTATCCAGGCTATCCGTAAGAATAAGGGTAATCAATACCTTATTGTTAATCAAAAAATCTTTCACCAGAGTATATTCATTTCGTTTGGTTTCGGGATCGATATAAATATTCTTAGAATCGCCACCCAGGCAAAAATCTACTAATTTTAAAACAGTTGTTTTACCGACATTATTACCTGTTAGTTGCTTATTCCCACTGGGGGTTTCATCAATAATTAAATTAATACCTTTTCGAAAAGATATTTTACGAATTATTTCGCTTTCACTTGCTATAATTAATGTTTTCAAAAACATAATTCCACATCCCCGCTATCGCTTAACACGGCAACATTTAGCAAAAACAACCAGTCCAGACATAATATAAAAATAGGAAAAGTCATGTTCTTTTTTTGTTTTACATTTTGATACAATTCTAATAAATTCTGCATTGGCTGTTGTTGCAAAGCCTGCAAAACAAATGCGCCGTTATAGTAAATACTGTATTTTGGATGTATATTATCAGGCAATAACATGGCTATAATCCTCAGGATTTTTAAAAATCTTACAACGAATAAAAGCGTCCACTACAAAAATACTTACACAAAGGTCCAATTCTTCAATTGGAATTCTTTCATAATTCGGACTGCCTTCTACTTTTTCTATAACCTTTTCTATTATTAACATAAGTAGTTTATCGTCATTTAAATTTTTATTCTTTGTACTTTCATCTATATATATTTTTCGAATTGCACCCAATACAGAGTTGCTCTTATTTTTTCCCATTTTATCAAACTCTGCGTATTTCTGATCAACTCGATTGTAATGGATTTTATAGTCATCGATTATAGGTTTTGTATTTACCAAATTATTAAAATCAATCTTGCGCTCAATGTTAAAAACGTGTAAATTGTCAATTTGTCCCTGAATATTCCAATCTTCTTCAGATAAAATATTTATAATTTTTGCTAAATTTGAATCTAATTTAGGTGAGTCGGGTTCGATAATTTTTAATTCTTTCCAAAGAAATAAATAAACTTCTTCTAGCTTATCAATAGGTAAATGACGAATATGGTCTAATATTAATGTAATATCAAATATATCCTGAGAAGGCGTGAATTTAATATTATCTGGAGTTTTAAACGTCTCTCTTCTTAATTTTTTACCATTGTTTGCAATAGCAATAAATTTAAAACTATAATCGCTGTACCGATCTATAGCTTTTTTATCTAAAGTATCCTGTATCTTCTTTTTTGTATTACTAGACGATACTTGAACTATGATCTTATTTAAAGAATCAAATAAATCAATAGCTTCAGAATTTTGTATTGTTTGATTAAGATTTACAAGATTCCAGCTAAATAAAAGATTAAAAAAATCTCTATAAAAATCTTCAGCATGAATATTCAGGTCTAAAAGATTTTGTTTACCTCTTTTTTCAATCCTGAAAGCAAGAAAGTTTAACCTTACTTCAATACCATCAAAATATCTTTTCCGCTCCATATTTATCGCCACTGTATTTATAATATTTTATTAGACAAGATTATTTAAAATTCTATCTTATTTTGTCAAATTCCTCTTATTTAGAAACTTTATTATCTTTTTTAAGAAAAAAAAGGAAAAAGAAAGTCCGTATAATATATAATATAAATATACCTCTTTTATAATACTTTGAATATAAGGAGAATTACATGGATATCAAAGATATTGAAAAATACATCACCACCAAAGCACTACAGTATAAACACTTATTAAAATACAAACGAGAAGATTTAATAAAACTGGCTCGAATACGGTATAACAAGTTAAACGATTTAAAAATCCTTAAAAATGACTTCTTGAGAATCGCCCTGGGCGGAAAAATTTGAGAGTAAAAATACAGATTTCCCTGGAAGCGGTAAAAATTCACAAAGTAGAAGGAAAAAAGTGGTAAGAAAACGGTAAAAGCGGTAAAAGTCCAAAACCGGACTCACATCAGAAAAACCCACACACCGCAAAGCTGAAACCGGGGGCGGAGGGTTACCCTGATAATCACATACTACCTAATAAATAATAAGAATAAAGGAATTTTATTTTAGATAATAGAAAAACATAAGTGTTTGTTCTTATATAAAACCTGTTAAAAAAGTCAAAAAATACTTTAAGAGTATAGGAATTTTTATTTAAAAAGAGAAAGGAATCATATAAATGAAAAATGGCGAAGAAAAAAACATGGATATTACAGATAAGACTTATGCTCTTTACACCTCTTACGAATCTGATAAAGAAGAAATAATAAAAAAAGAAAAAAATGCTTCAAAAGACTGGAAGATTGGGGATATAATACTTGACTTTTACGAAATAAAATCAATCCTGGGAGAAGGTGCCTTCGGCAAAGTCTACAGGGTTTTGCACAGAGGATGGAACAGACTGCTTGCAGTAAAAACACTTAAAGAAGAACTTGCAGAAAAGGAATCTCAAAATTTTATAAAAGAATGTGAAGGATGGGTTAACCTGGGACTCCATCCGAATGTCGTGACAGCCTATTATGTTCGTTCTATCGGAGGCCTTCCCCGTATTTTTCTGGAATATATAGAAGGTGGAGATCTTTCCAGGCAGATTAAAGAAGGCAGATTAAAAGGATGGCATGAAATACTCGATCTCGCCATTCAGTGCCTTGACGGCCTTTCTTTTGCTCACAGTAAAGGTCTGATACACCGTGATATAAAACCTCTTAACTGTCTTCTAACCGGAGGAGGAATATTAAAGATAACAGATTTCGGTATTGCAAAAGGTCTTACGGGGCTGAATATTACATCTAAAGAAGATCTTTCAGGTGAAATAATAATAACAGACGGAGAGTCTGCAGGAACTCCTGCCTATATGCCGCCGGAACAATGGAGCAGTCAGTACGGCCCCACCGGTCAGTGGAGCGATATTTATTCTTTCGGTATTATGCTTTATGAAATGTGCTGCCGCAGAAAGCCCTTCGGTGAAGAGGGATTATCTGTCATGGCTTTTAAAGCCCATCATCTTACGGTAGAACCTCCTCACCCGTTGGAATTTAATAAGGATATACCGGAAGTGCTTTCTGATTTTATATTGAAGTGCCTTAAGAAAAAATCACAGGAACGATTTCAGAAGAGTAAGGATGCAAGGGCGGAACTTGCCGGCATATATAAGATAATAACGGGGAAATTTTACTCCAGAAAAAGTCCTGAAGAAATTGAACTCCGTGCGGACAGTCTGAATAACAGAGCAGTTTCCCTTATAGATCTGGGGAAAACCGAAGACGGCCTGAACATATGGAAAGAGGCCCTGAATATAGAAAGCCATCATGGAGAATCTGTTTATAATTCATCTCTTATTCTCTGGCGGTCAGGCAGAAAAGGAGACGATGATGCCCTTTCTCTTCTGGAAGAGGCAGGGAAAAGCGTAAAAGACAGAGGGAAAATTAATTATTTTCTTTCTCTTATCCATATGGAAAGAGGAGATTATAGAAAAGCACTTGAGTTACTTGAAAATGCTGACAGAGAAAAAACTGTATATCTGGAACTGGCAAAAAAACTTTCACTGTCTGCACAGGGCTGTATAAATACCCTTTCGGGACATACGAAGGAAATAGTGTCTCTTTCCCTGTCAGAAGACGGAAGGTTTCTTGTTTCGGGAGGAAGAGATAATACTCTGAAACTCTGGGATCTATCTTCCGGGATGATTATAAGAACTTTTTCCGGCCACAGCAACCGGGTAATAGGTGTTTCTATTGACGGTAAAGGGAAAAAAATACTTTCCGCATCTCTGGATGATACCTTGAGGCTCTGGGATGGAGACACAGGGCAATGTATAAGAGTGTTTCAGGAAAAACTTCAGGTAAACTGTATTTCTCTCAGCGAAAACGGACTTTTTGCAGTATCAGGCCAGGAATACGGTTCGGTAAAACTATGGGATACAGCCGGAGGAATATGCCTTAAAACTCTGGAAGGACACAGTGAAAGAATACAGTCTGTTTCCATAAGTCCCGACGGAAAAAAAGCTCTGTCAGGCAGCTATGACAGAACCATAAAGCTATGGGATCTGGAAAAGGGAATTTCTATAAAAACCCTTGAAGGACATACAGATAAGATAAACTCAGTATTTTTAAGAGACAAATCGGCAATATCGGGGAGTAAAGATAAAACCATAAGACTGTGGGATATAGATACAGGTATATGCACAAAAATCTTTCCCACATTTTTTGTAAATTCCGTTTCCCTCAGTCCTGACGGAAAGTGGGCTCTGTCGGGAGATGACAACTGTGCCGTAAAACTCTGGGATGTATCTTCCGGGCGTTGTATCAGGACATTTGACGGCCATAAAGAATTTGTTATTTCAGTCCTCTTCGGAAAAGACGGAAAAACTGCTGTCTCAGGCAGTTATGACAGAACAATAAAAATATGGGATATTTCTCTTTATAAGGAAAATAAATTGTCTTTTTATGCACCTTTAATGCTCTGCCAGATAAAAGGAACAGAAGAAAGTGCCGGCGCACAGACAGAGTTTTCCCTCCTTATGAAAGAAGGGAAAAAAGCCTTTTCCGAAGGAAAATATAAAGAAGTTTTGACTCTACTTGCCAGAGCCAGAGCCATTGAAGGATATGAAAGAGACGGGGAAGCTCTGGAACTATGGAACAATGCCGGACATTATATGAAAAGAAAAGACCTGAAAGGTGCATGGGAAGAAAAAAGCACCGGTGGTTCTGTCAGTATAAGTTCTTTAGCTTTAAGCATGGATGGTAAGACATGTGTTTCAGGAGGAAGTGATAAAAACCTGACACTCTGGACATTACCGGCCTTTACTTCTGAAATACTGGAAGGACATACGGAAGAAGCTCATTATGTATCTATCACATCAAATGGTAAACTGGCATGTTCTGCCGGAAATGACGGGATTATTCGTCTATGGGATCTTTCTTTGAAAAAATGTATAACTTCGATTCAAATGCCAAATATTTTCTCCGTTACCATAAGTCCCGACGGGAAATGGGCAGCAGCAGGAGGAGACAGGACAATAAAATTGTTCGATCTGCCTTCGGGAAGAAATATCCGTGACTTTACCGGCCATACAGGTATGGTTCAGGCTCTTTCTATAAGCACAGACGGAAAGAAACTCCTTTCCGGGAGCAATGATAGGGAAGAAAGACTCAGATTGTGGGATATGACAACAGGGGCATGTCTGAAATCTTTCCATACTTTTTATGTAAATGATGTTGCTCTGAGTTTTTGCGGTAATTACGGTCTTTCCGGATGTGCGGAAGCTATGGATAAAAGCGAAAAAACCCTTATACTCTGGGATCTTAATAGTGGTAAAGCCCTTCAGGATTTTGGAGATTTCAGGGAAGATGTAAGAAGTGCTGCCATAAGCCAGGACGGTAAACTGGCAGTGAGCGGCGGTAAGGATTATAAGGTCAGGCTCTGGGATATTGCTTCCGGGAAATGCCTCAGAGTTCTTGAAGGGCATAAAGACATGGTTACCTCTGTGGCAATAAGCAGTGACTGCCGGTGGGTTCTTTCCGGGAGCAGAGACAGGACGATAAAAGTCTGGCACCTTGACTGGAATTTTGAAGACTGTGAAGTTAAATACCGGCTCTGGAGAGGAGACCTTGATATTAAAAATTTCCCTGTCATTAATATAGAAGAAGATGTAAACAAACGTGACGGAGAATGGAAAACTCCTGTTATAAGAGCAGTTGAAAAAGGAGATATTTCCGAAGTGAAAAACCTTCTGGAAAAGGGAGCAGACCAGACCCTGGGCGATCGTTTCGGTATTACTCCTCTTCACAGGGCATCTATGAAAAACAGGACTGATATAGTACAGCTTTTACTGGAAAATAGAGGAAAAGTAGATATGGAAGATGGAGACGGAAGCTCTCCTCTTCACTGGGCTAAAGGTTCTGAAGTGGCAGAGCTTTTGATAAAAAAAGGGGCAGATGTAAATAAAAGAGACAAAAGAGAACAGACACCCCTTATAATGTCAGCTATGGCCGGTTCTGTAGAAGTTATAAAAATCCTCGTAACATACGGTGGTGATATAAATGGAAAAGATAAAACGGGAAACACTCCTCTTCACTGGGCAGTAAGTTCAAAACAGCCTGAAGCATTAAAGTTATTACTTTCTCTGGGAGCAGATTTTTTTATAAAGGATATCCTTAACAGAACTCCTCTGGAATTGGCCGAATATTATGATAATAAAGAATGTGTAAGTATAATAAAAGAATTTGTCTCTAAAAATTCTGCTGCAGGTAAGTCTATTTCTTCCGTGAAAACTTCTGCAGATGTAAAGGAAAAATTATGTGATGTCTGTAACAAACCTCTTTCCGGTAAAGAAGGTACTTTATATAAACCGGATGATTTCCGAAATATCGTATCACAGGGATTTGAACCGGCAGATTCCTTTATAAGTATGATGGAAAAACTTGGTCTGAAAAGAGAGACAATAATAAAACAGTGGAAAGAACAGACTGTCATTCAGTCCGTTTCCGACTGGTTGCTCTGTTCCGTATGTGCCGGAAAAGCCGGACAATACGATGTTACTTCCCCTTCCGCAGTTCCATGTAACCTGAAACAGGTAAATCACCTGAGAACCATAGGAGGTAGATTTACGCCCGATATGCTTATGGGAGGAATAGCTCTGGGAACTTTATTCGGTTCTTCCGATCCTGAGACACAACTCCACAGACTTGTAAGCAGTGCATCATCAGATAAAGACAGAGAAGGACTTAATGTGTTGCTTTCCGGCTTCCAGAGTCATATAAGCGATATTTATTCTGTTGCATTGAGTCATGACGGCAAAAAAATTCTATCAGGCAGTGTGGATATGACGGTAAAACTCTGGGATGCCGATAGAGGCATACTTTTAAAGAACTTCACAGGTCACAGTTTCAATGTTTATTCTGTTGTTTTGAGTAATGACGGACGTTTTGCTCTGTCGGCATGTGGAGATAAGACACTAAAAATATGGGATGTCTCTACAGGCCTGTGCATAAAAACCTTAAATCACAGTGATCAGGTTCATTCCGTAGCAATCAGCTCCGATGGGAAAAAGGCTCTTTCCGGAAGTTTTGATACAACCCTTAAATTATGGGATATACCTTCGGGAAACTGTCTTAAAACCCTGGAAGGCCATACAAACAGGGTTTATTCTGTAGCACTTTCCGATGACGGAACCATTGCTCTTTCCGGAAGCCATGATAACACAGTAAGATTATGGGATCTTGTATCGGGGAAATGCCTTAAGGTTTTTAATAATCACAGTGATAATGTGGAATGTGTTGCCATAAGCCCTGACGGACATATTGGAGCATCGGGAAGCAGAGACTGCACGATAAGGGTGTGGGATCTGAAAAAGCAGACCTGTATGAAGGTTCTTAAAGGCCATACTGCTACAGTAAGTTCCGTATTTATCGACAGTTACGGAAAATGGCTCGTAAGCGGTTGCAGTAATACGACAGAACTTCCGGGTCATAAATCCGATAAAACAATAAAGATCTGGCATATTCCGGATGGGAGATGTGTAAAAACTTTTGAAGGAAATTCAAAAAAGGTCTATTCTGCCGTCATGAGCCGGGATGGTAAGAGACTTGTATCGGGAGGATCTGATAAATCTATAAATGTATGGGATCTTGAATGGGAATATAAACAGGAAAGTCGTGATTCCTGGATTTCCAGAATGTTCGGATTTTTTAAGAAGAAGTAGAATAACATATTACTGACCTGAGTATGAGCATGTAATAAATTGTATCCTCCCGTCACGCGTTACGCGTTACGCGTCACGAGAATTAAATATGCATTATCTCTTCTCTGATATTATGTTTATTAAATCCGGTATATCATAGGCCAGAATTATAAGGGCATCATCTTCTATAAATCTGGCTTCTCCCTTTGGATTTATAATAGCTTCTGTTTTACGTCTTATTCCAACCGGTATTGCATAGTTAACGGAGATTCTGTTCTGAAGGAAAAAGAGAGAAATTTCTTCAAAGGTTTTACCTTTGATCCAGGCAGAAACGAAAAGGTCGTCTAAAATATAAATCTCATTGGTTCCGGGACTGTAGGTAAGCAGATCATGATAGACATCGGAAAGTTTTTCATTTAAAGCCGACTGGGCAAGTATCCCTATTGCATAATCTGCGGCACATATGACATCATCTGCACCTGCATCTTTAAGGTGATCCATTTTACCATGATCCAGAACTTCTACAATAATACGTGGTTTTCTGAATTTATCTTCGAGAATTACTTTTTCTCTCAATTCATCTTTATCAAGCCCTTCTGTTCTCCTGATAACTTCTTCATCTATTCTTTTTTCCCATATGGTATTTATAGCAAGTGCTATGAGAGCTGACTCTGCATCAGGATTAAGAATTTTATCATCTGTAAGTATAATTACTGCTTTTGCAGAATGGATATTTGTTCCTTTAAGAGTCTCATAATTTACGGGAGAACCTTCTCTGAATTCTACATTACTATATTCTTTCTGATAATTATGTCTCAGTTCTTCCTCATTTACCGGCCTCGGTTTTGATATAACTATAATTCCCGTATCAGGTGAAGCAAGAGGAGAATGGAGTTCCAGAACTATTTTTTCTCCCTTTTCATTCCAGTTGCATATTATAATATTTTTATTAATCATTATTTATTCCTTTTATATGAAAATCGTGACGCGTAACGCGTAACGCGTGACAGGAGCACAGATTATTCCTTCTGGTTATGATTTATATCGGTCAATCTGTCAGTAAATAATAAATGACTATTTTTTATTTATTAGTTTAAGTAAATCAGGAAGCTCATAGGCCATTACAATAAGAGAAACACATGAAGTGAACTTTATATCTTCCTTTGGATTAATGAAAATTTCTTTTCCTTTACGATAACCTATAGGAATGGCAGGGTTTATCTTACACCTGTTTTCCAGTAAAAACGTTGAAACTTCTATAAAACTTTTACCTTCAAGCCACTGAGAGACTTCAGGATTATCCACTATGTAAATTTCAGTGGTATGTTCTCTGTAGGTGAGTAAATCATGGTAAACATCGGAAAGTTTTTCATTTAAAGCTGACTGGGCAAGTATACCTATGGCATAATCTGCAGCACATATGATGTCATCTGCACCTGCATCCCGAAGATGCTGCATTTTTCTGTGTTCCAGAACTTCTACAATAATCCTTGGTTTCCTGAAATCTTCTTCTTCTTCTATTTTTTTTATGGCCTCTTCTCTGGATAAAGTGGAATTTTTTATCCTTTTTTCTATTTCTTCTTCTATCCTGTTTTTCCACAGGGTATTTATAACAAGAGCAGTAAGGGCAGATTCTGAATCAGGTTCTGAAGAATTTCCTGTAAGTATAATTACAGATCTTGCCATATGAGCATTGGCTCTTTTCAAAGTTTCATGGAGAATGGGATGACCTTCCCGAAACTCTACATTACTGAACTCTTTAGGAAAATTATTTCTCAATTCTTCTTCATTTCCCGGCCTGGGATTTGAAATCACTATAATATCAATCTGTGGGCCTGCAAGAGGTGAATGAATTTCTTCTATTATTTTCTCACCTTTTTCATTCCAGTTGCATATTACTATGTGTTTGCTGATATTTTTTGGCATTTTTACATCCCTTCTTTGTAAAAGAATACTTGTAACCTGGCCTATAATCATACCGAGCATACCTATACTTGACATAAGTATGAGTATTGAAAAAAAACGTCCCTGCACTGTCTGAGGAGAACCTACATCAAAACCGCTCAGAATATAAACAAGAGTTGACCAGCAGCTTTCATAAAGAGTGTTGAAAGCTGGGTTTTTATCTCTTTCATAAATATATATACCGTAGGTCCCTGTAAAATAAAAAAGAATAAAGAGACTGGTCAGACGGAAATAAATATTCCTTTTCCATTTCTGTTTTATAAAAGAGACAGTACCTGTTAAAAAAGATTTCATAAATAACATAAAGAATATTTTAATTTAAACATAGATTAAAGTCAAATTATTTTAGGAATGGAAATTTATTAATAGTCTCTTTCCTCCCGTCACGCGTCACGATTTAATACCACTTTATGTTTTTATATTCTTCAGGAAAATGATCGTAAATTTTAATAGAATCTATACTATGTATATTTTCATATTCTTCCAGATCCGATGAGGTAAAACCCGGCAAAAATCCTGTCTTTTCACCATCTTCGGAAAAATTCTCATCTTCAAAAACAACAAGCCATGCACCGTGGCCTACTGTTATACCTTTAATTTTACCGCGCCAGTCGATTATCTCCCCTTTATAAGAAATAGCATATTTATATAAAGCATCCAGTTTTCCAAAAGAAGCGGGGCCAAAAAGACCTGCATAAGGAATTTCATAATCAGGATTTCCAAAAAATTCCACATAAAGTCCATTTATTGAAAAGCTCTTATAATTATTAATACCCTTTCTCACAGCCTGACTTACATAATTAATATTATGATTTATGACAGCAGGAAAATTAAGCCTTCCTCCACTTTCATTCCAGGATTCTATTATGGAAAAAATATTATTCGCTATCTCAGATGCTGCAGAAATAATAAGTAATGTTATTCCCTTTTCAGTCAGTATTAAAGATGAAGCAGCCTTCCAGTCAGCCTTGATTACAGGTTTATTCGCTATCTGTACCTCTGTTCTGGCATCTGTTAATATTCCTTCATGATTGAACAGAAGTGTTACATGGGCATAATCGTCTTTTGCCAGGCTCCTTTCATGAACTATTATAAAAGAAACTGTCCATATATCACTGATACAGGAGACTTCCGGTTTAAGTATAATATAATAACTGCCGCTGCTTAAATATCGATATTTAACTTCATTATCGGGCCAGTAATTATAAATTTTATTGAGTTCTGCTTCTATTGCCTGTCCTCCATCCATAGCATAAGTATTTATTGCAGTGGACAATAATATAAAAAAGAACAGCAAAAGACATATTTTTTTCATTATACTCATTTTTTTGAAGTAATAAAATAATTGTTTATTAATTTAAAAATCTCCATAACTATCAAAATGATTAAAGCTATGAAAAAAACAAGACCCCAGTCATAAAAGGCTATCTTTTTCACATATAAAATCTTCTGCATAAATGGTGAAAATAAACTCAAAATATGTATTCCCTGTGCCAGTAATACTCCCAGAATAAGTATATAATTACGGCTCAGAGGAATTCTGAAGGCAGAAGTAAACTCTGAGCGGCAGTTAAATACATGGAAATTCTGCATTAATACCATAAGAAGGAGAATAATATTTCTTGCCCCTTCTTCAGACATGACATTATTTTTTATAAGCCAGTACCATGAAACAAAAGCAATTAACCCTATAGTAATACCTGATACAAGTGTCTGATTGATCATCTGAGGATTAAATATTTTTTCATCTGTTTTTCTTGGCTTCCTTTTCATAGCCCCAGGTTCTCCGCCTTCAAAGGCAAGAGCCACATCCTGTATACCGTTTGTAACAAGGTTCAGCCACAGTAACTGTACAGCCAGTAATGGGAGAGGTAAACCTGCAAGAACAGAAGCTAAAAATAATATAACTTCTGCCGCACCTGTTGATATGAGCAGATAAATCACTTTTCTTACATTATCATAGGCAAATCTGCCTTCTTCAACACCTGAAACTATAGATGAGAAATTATCATCTGCTATTATCATTGAACTGATTTCTTTTGCCACATCAGTGCCTGAACCCATGGCAACCCCGATATTTGCCCTTGATAATGCAGGAGCATCATTTACGCCGTCTCCTGTTACAGCCACAAATTCCCCCTCTTTCATAAGCATATCGACAATCTCAAGTTTCTGTGTCGGTGAAACCCTTGCAAATACGTTTGATGAGCATACCAGTTTTTCAAAGGCAGGACTGTCAGGTGTTCCTGATTCATTCAATTGCTGACCTGTAACAGTTTTTTTGTTTTCTCCTGCTATTCCCAGTTCCTTTGCGATAACAGATGCAGTGGAAGGATGATCACCTGTAATCATTATTACTTTTATTCCTGCATCTTTACATTTATTTACTGCCTCAATGGCTTCAGGTCTTAAAGGATCGATAAAACCTGCAAGACCGTAAAAAACAAGTTCCTTTAAATCACTGATTTCATAGAATTCTTTCTTTTTATTTTCTTTATATTCCCCTCCTGCAACAGCAAGAACCCTCAGACCTTTCGATGCCATCTCTTCTGCCTGAGCTTCTATTTTCTCTCTGTTCAGTTCAACAGGTTTATTCTGTTCATTCATTAAGGTACAAAAATTTAGAACTGTCTCCACTGCACCTTTGGCAGCGACAAAAATATTACTCTTTTCCTCATAAAAGGCCGCAGAGAATTTATGTTCTGATTCATATGGTATTTCACCGCAGAGTTTAAGTCCCCTGCGGAAATCTTCTGTATCAATACCGGCTTTACAAGCCATACCCAGGAAAGCCACATCCATGGAATCACCGTGGTAGTTCCATCTGTCCTGTTCTTTTACAAGGGAACCTTCATTTGCCGTTATGGATAATTCTGTCAGTTTTTGAAGATCTTTCCATTCTCTTTCTGTATTTTCTTTTTTCTCAGGAGTAATTTCTCCTTCACCATTATAGCCCTCACCGGAAATACTGAAGAAACTCCCATCTGGAAGCAATATTTTACGAATAGTCTGCTGGTTTACTGTAAGGGTTCCTGTTTTATCACTGGCTATAACAGTACAACTGCCAAGACTCTCAACGGCAGTCAATTTTCTGACTATAACATTCCTCCGGGACATACGCTGAGTTGCAATAGAAAGAGCAACAGTTAATGCAACAGGCAATCCTTCAGGAATAGCTGAAACAGCAAGAGCTACTACAGCAAAGAAAATCGCCGATACTTTAAATCCCTGATACATAAGTATAGCTGACAGAAGAATACTGATAAAAAGGACTATAATACTTATCTGTTTTGTAAATTTTTCCATCCTTAACAGGAGAGGAGGTTTACCACTTTCTGAAGTAGCAATTTTTTTTGCTATCATACCTACCTGTGTTTCGAGTCCTGTTCCTACAACAATACCTGTTCCTCTGCCGGAAGTAATCATAGAGCCGGCAAAAGCCATATTTTTCCTTTCACTTACTCCTGTATCTTTATCCAGAATACCTGTGTTTTTTTCTGAAGCAATAGACTCTCCTGTAAGGAAGCTTTCATCTGCTGTGAGGTTATTTACCTGTAAAAGACGAAGGTCTGCAGGCACTTTTGCTCCTGACTCAAGGAGAACTATATCTCCCGGCACAAGATCTTCTGAATTGATTTCCTGTTCCCTTTTATTGCGCCTTACCTTTGCTTTTATCCTTATCATATTCTGTAAACGGCTGGCACTCTTTTCGGCATTATATTCCTGATATGTACCTATTACACTGTTCAGAAGAATTACAATCATTATGAAAATGGCATCTTTACTGTCTCCGATTGCCAGAGATGCTATTGCTGCAGCAATAAGTATAAATATGAGCGGATTTATTAACTGATGAAAGAATATAGCCAGTATGGTAGGAGGAATTCTGGCAGGTAATATATTCTGGCCGTAAACAGTCAGTCTGTGTGAAACTTCTTCACCATCCAGGCCGTCAATATTGCTTTTAAATTCATCATATACTGATTGTTCATCCATAGAATACCATGGCTCTTCATATAATCTGAGAGCATGTATTTTTTTTATATGTTCCATTTTAACTAATCCTTCCTTAATGTAATTGAAATTTTTGCATCCTGTATTATGGTCTATTTATCGAGATAAAGACCTGATAAAATAAAAAAAAGAGTTATATAAGTTCTCAAAAAAAATCTTGATTAAAAAAGGAAAGAACTTATGGAAACACTCTTCCCAATAATAATTATAACACATATAGAAAATTTTCTATATATGTTCGTGCAAATAATTTTTCAGATTTTAATCTTTTTCTTTATGTTGACTGAAAAAATGAGAAAATATTTTGTACTATAGTAATTGTATGTTATGGTAAAATTATATAAATTATGTTACTATAGTTTTACACTGTTTTATAAATTACAACCCGGGATTAAGCTGTGTTCCCTTCACTCATCACGATTTTTATATAAGTGTTTTGGATAAATCTGAAAAAGTCTATGATATAACTTGAAACTATAGGAATTTTTATTTTTTAAGGGTTTCGGGTGTTGGGTTTTGGGTTAAAAAGATTAACAACCCAAAACCCAAAACCCGTAATTTATCAGTGAATTTAATTGTAATGGGAGGTGTTATATGAAACCTTTGAACATTCTGGTTTTAAAAGACAATGCCATAGATGTAGAAAAGCTGCGGCAAATGCTGTCAGAAGATGATAGTGAAGCTTTCTGTCTGGAAATTGCTGATAATATCGATGATGGTATAAGACTTATATCTCAAGTTGAAATCGATATAATACTTATGGATCTCACAATATCGAAAAAACTGGAACTTGAGAAATTTACAAAAGTATATAATAGCAATCAGAATATACCTATAGTCATTCTTACGGGATTGTACGATAGAGATACTGCCATAAAAGCTTTAAGTATAGGGGCTCAGGATTATTTACCGCCTCAGAATTTGAGCAGTGAAATATTAACCCGTACTATAAGATATGCTCTGGAAAGAAATAAAATTCGTATTCAACTCAGAGAAGCAATGGATAATATACAGATCTTGAAAGGTCTTTTGCCAATTTGTATAAAATGCAAGAAGGTGCATAATGATGAAGGATCCTGGCAGAGAATAGAGGCTTATCTTGAACAAAGATCTGATCTGGAGTTTTCTCAATGTCTTTGTTCTGACTGTCTCAGAGAAGCTCAAAAAAAAATGATTTAAATTATCTTTGTTTATTTCTTTCACTACTTTGTTTCCTGTATTTGTATTATGGCGAAAAATGATAAAGAACCGTTTATATTTGTATGGAACTATATGATTTAGAAAATAAAAGAGGATATCTATGTTTTTGTTCAAATTCAGGTTATAATAAATGTTAGACTAATATTTTTTTTATTATTCTTTATATATAATTAGAAAGGTTTATTATGGAAAACAAAGATATAGAAGAAATCAGGAATTTATTTTTAAAGGTTTATCATAAATTTTCATGTCAGACTCAGATATTGAAAAAAAATTACGGTATAACTATCCATCAAGCAAATATTATTCTTCTTCTGAATAACAAGGATTATATATCTATGACAGAATTGAGTGAAAGGGTTTATCTGAATAAAAGCACTGTGTCAGGTATTGTATTTCGTATGTTTAAAAAAGGATGGGTCAATGTGGAAAGATTTGAAAATGACAGAAGAAGATTGAGGATAACCCTTACAGAGGAAGGAAAAAGTCTGGCACAGTGGCTTGAAGCATCGCAGGTATGGAATATATTTACCCCTATCGGTAAACTTGAAGGAAAAAAAATAGAAGAACTTCTTTCTTCACTGAAAGAGCTTGTAAGCCATCTGGACTGGTCTCACCCTTCTTCCGAAGATGTTTTACTCACTATTGAAGATCATGGGCAGACTCTTTTCGAAAAGGACATGAAGTAAATGTTCAGGATTCGCCGTATTTATGATAATACCATACCATCAAACAGAGATGCTATAAATCAGGTTCAGCATATTTTAAAAACCCAGTTTTATGAACTGCCAGAACATGACATAGAAAAACTGCCTGAACAGTTAAGCAATCCTCTGAAATATCGCTTTCATTCCATACTTTTTGTTCTTGAAGATAATAAACTTCAGGTACAGGGATTTGCCCTTTTATGTCATGCTCCTTTTTTAAAATTCTGTTATCTTGATTATATTTCTGCTGCAAAGGAGATGACAGGCCGCGGCATAGGAGGAGCTCTTTATAACAGAGTAAGAGAAGAAGCTCTTGCTTTGAAAAGTGCAGGTATTTTTTTTGAATGTCTTCCAGATGATCCACTCTTATGTCCTGACATGGATATATGCAAACAGAATGCTGCAAGACTTCGTTTCTATGAGAAATATGGAGCAAAGCCTGTTATTAATACTCTCTATGAAACTCCTGTTAAACCGGGAGGCACAAACCCTCCTTATCTCGTTTACGATTCCCTTGGACAGGATATAAAACTGTCATGTAAAACGGCCCGTTCCATAGTCAGGGCTATTTTAGAAAGAAAATACGGATCTTTCTGTTCTCCTGATTATATTGACATGGTAGTAGACTCTTTTAAAGATGATCCAGTAAAACTCAGAGAAGCAAAATATATAAAGAAAGATGTGCCTTCGCCTGTGAAAAATTCCATTTCTCAGGATAAACTCATTCCTCTTATAATCAATGAACATCATGATATTCATCATATAAGGGAAAGAGGATATGTCGAAGCACCTGTAAGAATAAATTCAATATTGAAAGAACTTGAAAAGACACAGTTATTTCAGCGTTTTACACTGCATCATTTTTCAGAAAAACATATACTGGCAGTTCATGACGAGCATTTCTTTAGTTATTTCAAAAAGGTATGTGCTGACCTTAAACCCGGGAAATCAGTATATCCCTATGTATTTCCCATAAGAAATGCCGCTCGTCCACCAAAGGAATTAGCGGTCAGAGCAGGTTATTACTGTATAGATACCTTTACTCCTTTAAACTATAATGCCTTTCTTGCTGCAAAAAAAGCTGTAGATTGTGCCATGACCGGTGCAGATAAAATCCTTGAAGGATTTCGTATAGCCTATGCTCTTGTAAGACCTCCTGGCCACCATGCAGAAAGACGTTCTTTCGGAGGTTTCTGTTATTTTAATTCCTCTTCTATTGCCGCACATTATCTGAGTAAATACGGTAAGGTTGCTATTCTGGATATTGATTATCATCATGGAAACGGCCATCAGGATATATTCTATGACAGATCTGATGTTCTTACAATTTCCATTCACGGACATCCCCGTTTCGCCTATCCTTATTTCAGTGGTTTCAAAGAAGAGAAGGGGATTTATGAAGGAGAGGGATTTAATGTGAATTTTCCTCTTCCTGAAACAGTAGACGGCTCCCGCTACAGAGAAAATCTCTCTGCTGCTTTGAAAAAAATAACAAAATTTCAACCACAGTTCCTTGTTGTTTCTCTTGGACTTGATACATCTAAAGGTGATCCTACCGGTACATGGCTGCTTAATTACAGAGATTTTGAAGCAAACGGGAAAATGATCGCCTCACTTAAACTTCCTGTTCTTGTGGTTCAGGAGGGAGGATATAATAACAGGGTAATAGGCATCAATGCCCGTCATTTTTTTACAGGCCTCTGGACAGGATGTTATTCAGAATAGCTTATAAGGTGGGAAAAAATGAATCTTTTAAATTTTCATATAAATATTACATCTGAGAGACGTCAGGAAATATACGATAATATTGTTGAAAATTCTACACCTACTGTTACTTTTTATGTAATGGTTGCTCTTTCCACTACAATAGCTGCTTACGGACTTCTTGCAAACAGTACTGCTGTAGTAATAGGAGCTATGATTATGGCACCTCTTATGGGTGCAATTCTTGGCATGGCCCTGGGGATTCCTTCACAGGATCGTTCACTTCTATGGAAATCTACTGCGGCACTTGTTCTGGGCGCTCTTCTTTCCATATTACTCGGTGTAATTATCGGATTAATACCTCTCAGAATGCCTTTTGGCACGGAAATATTTGCAAGAACAAAGCCTACTCTTTATGATTTGATTATAGCTCTTGCATCAGGAGTGGCAGGAGCCTATGCCATTGTAAATGAAAAGGTAAGCCCTGCTCTTCCGGGTGTGGCTATTGCTATAGCCCTTGTTCCTCCTCTTGCTACCTGCGGCCTCTGCCTTTCAATAACAAGATGGGATCTTGCTTTTGGAGCTTTTCTCCTTTTTCTTGCCAATTTTCTTGCCATTGAGATTGCTGCTGCCATTGTATTTAATCTTTTTGGAATAACAGAGTTGAAGGTAAAGGGAAAACTCGGGATAATAAAATTTTTAAAATATTTCTGGATGCAAATAATTATTCTGGTTTTTGTAGCAGTTTTTATGACAGAAACTTTAACCGGTCTTATTGCCGACCAGAGATTAAAAACACAGACTCGTTCAGCCCTTCTCAGTGAAATTCATTCCATTATGGGAGCAAGATTGTCAGAAATAAATATAGAAAAGAAGAATGACAGTTCAGTGGAAGTTATGGCAACAGTTCTTACTCGTTATGAATTTACGCCTGCCCAGGTATCTGTTATGGAGGATGTTCTCAGGAAAAAAGTAAATCCCGGTATGTATCTCATAGTGAAATCTCTATTATCTAAAGATTCAGACAGAAATGGCCCTGTATTTATAAGCCAGGATGATATAAGACGTCAGAAAGAAGAGTCAATAAAGAAAGAAGAAATGGAAAAAACACAGAAAGAGAGGGAGGAACAGGCAGGATTTCTTCAGAAGATAGCAGGTATAATAAACAGACATCTCCAGAAGATTTCCGGTTCCCAGATTGTAGATATAATCAGAGGAACAAAAAAGGATGAACTGTTTATTCTGGTAACTGTTCAGACTCCTGATGTAATTGAACCTTCTCTTATAGATACTATAGAAAATGATATTGAGAAAGAAACAGATAAAAAAATATATCTTGTCATAAGATCAATTATTGCAATTGATGCAGACAGTAAAATGATTTTATATAAAAAAGAACCTTCTCCAATACCACCTGATATAGTAATGTGGGAAAAAAGAATGGAAAAAGCATTGAAGAATCAGTTGAAACAGGTTAAAGGTGTAAGTCTTATTGAATATCATTATATAAAAGAAAAGAAAAAGATAAATATTTTTGCCATAGTGAGGACTCCTGATAATATAAAACCGGAACAGGTAAAAAAGATGGAGAACAATCTGCGTAAATATATATCACCTGAAATTAATCTTGTAGTAAGATCTGTTATGGGCACTGATACAGGTTCGGCAGGTTATATACCTTACTATGATGAAAGCAGATTTTTCCCTGAAGAAAAATCGGACAAATAATATTTATATGGAGAGATATTTTTTATATTCTCTTCCTGTAACCAGAGTTCTATGTTCTTCCCATTCAGCCAATTTCAGATACATATAGTTTTCGTAAATCTGTTCTCCCAGGGATTTTTTCAAAAAATCGCTTTTTTCTGCTTCCATAAGAGCTTCGAACATACTTTTCGGAAGAAAATGTCTGTCAATTACAGTAAAAGATTTATTTTTTTTATAGGTGCTGCCTTTATCAGGTTTGCCGCAATCGAGTTTTTCTCTGATGCCCTGTAAACCCATTTCTATAAAGGTTGCTATTTGAAGATATACATTTCCTGCCGGATCGGGATTTCTCAATTCGATTCTCATACTATCAGGTGTGTTGAAATAAGGGACTCTTACCATAGAGCTTCTATTTTTCACACCCCATCCAATGGTAATTGGAGCCTCTTTTTCAATAATATAAGCCTTGTATGAATTATAGATTGAAGCCATAATAATAGATGTTTCCCGTGCATATTTTATTATGCCGCCTATAAACTGTCTTGCAATTTCACTGAGATTATAGGGGGTATCAGAGCTATAAAACATGTTCTGTCCATCCATATTCTGCATGGATAAATGTATATGGAAAGCACTTCTATTTTGTTCATCAAATGGTTTTGGCATAAATGTGGCATGATAGCCATGTTCCTTTGCAACTCTTCTGGTTATATAACTGAAGAGAAGTGTTCTGTCTGCAGCTTTTAATGGTTTTTCCGGACACAGATTGATTTCATGCTGTGAAGATGTTACTTCATGATGGGCTTTTTCAAATTTAACGCCGCAATCAGTTAATACATTGACAATGTTTTTTCTTACATCACTACCTTTATCAGATGGGTCTGCATTAAAGTAGCCAACTCTATCAGTATAAATATTTCCATTAAAATCTTCACTGTTAAATAAAAAGAACTCATATTCGGGCCCCACTAGAAATTTGAAGCCAAATTCCGATTTCCCTTTATTAATGACCTGTTCAAGTACATATCTCGCGTCAGATTTTGCCCGAAAACCATTTTTATTATAGATTTTCCCTATAAAGAAACCTATTTTTTCATTTTTAAATTTTATAATTTTAAAGCTACTTTTAACAGGAAAAATCAAACGATCACTGTCGTCAATTCTACTTATGCCCGCAATAGAGCTGCCGTCAAAACCAATTCCATTTTTGATATATTCTTCTATATTATCAGGATTTACCTGTAAGGTCATAAGCCTTCCGTTAAGATCTGTTATAAATATCTGCACACAATCTACATCTTTAAGTTTTTTCAATATCAATTAACCTGCTTTCATATCTATTTCTCAATATTATGATAAAAATTAATCTCTATAAATATTCTGTTAAATTATTTCTTCTAGCAATCGTTTCTATAGATACTATTTTATTATATACTCCCTGTAAATAATTGTCAACTTCTTCAAGTTTTTTGATATATTTGATATAATAATAAAAAGGAGAAATTTTAATGTCTGTAAAATATATTATTTCATTGTTATTATTAATATTATTAATAAATATACATACTGTTTCCGGGCAGACTGGCAGCGGAGTTAATGCAGAAAGTGCTGAGACCCTTGCAAATCCTTCTGTTACTCCTCTTTCTTCTTCTCTTACTCCCGGAACAGATAAAAATTCTGTAATGACTCCTCTTTCTGCCACTGTGGCACCTGACAGTAATTCATTACCTTCTGCCATCCCTTCTTCTCTTACTCCCGGAACAGATGAAAATTCTGTAATAGAAGTAAGTTCTGTTGCCGGCACTGCAGCACCTGATAGTAATTCTTCTGTAACTCCTGTCATTACTTCAATTCCTTCTTTAAAAGTTACTGTGTATGATAAAAAAAATGTTCCTGTTATTTTTTATGGGAAAGAGCTTTTTTCTATAAATGTAGCTATGGGCTCTTATTCTCCGGAGGAAAGAGCCAGTATCATACTGAACAGATTGAAAAAAGTTTCAGAAGATAAGTCATTCAATGCGGAAGAAATTAAGGCTGAAATAAAGGATGGCTATCCATGTATTACATATAAAGATATATATATAATGACTCTTAACCGTGAAGATGGAAAATTGGAAGGACTTTCAGACAGAGAAGCAGCAGATAAATATGCTGAAAATATAAGAAATACTCTGAAAACTTATAAAGAAGAGCACAGTTTTAAGACTATTATTTATGGTGTTATTTATTCCCTGCTCAGTACATTGATTTTTATATTGTTTTTAACAATGGTGGAGAGAATTCTTAAATCAATACATAAAAAGATTAATTCATGGCATGGCAACCGTATTTCCGATATTAAGATTCAAACCCTGGTACTTATTTCAGGAGACAGGATTGCAGGAGTTCTGATTAAACTGTTAGCTTCAGCCGGTTTTATTCTAAAATTTATAATCTCCTATGTTTATCTTTCTTTTGTCTTCAGTTTTTTCGTCTGGACAAGAGACTTTGGGACAAGACTTCTCAGTTATATTCTTTCAGGCCTTTATATTATAGTGGGGAATTTTTTATCATATATACCTCATATATTTTTTATTCTCTTTGTAACTGTAATTACATATTATATAATTAAATTTGTGAGATTTGTCTTTGAGGAATTAGATAAGGGCACTGTAGAATTTCCGGGATTTTACAGAGAATGGGCAATGCCTACCTATATGATTGTCCGTTTTCTTATTATTGCCCTTTCATTAATTATAATTTTTCCCTATCTCCCCGGCTATGACTCACCTGCTTTTAAGGGTATCTCTCTTTTTCTCGGTGTTCTACTTTCACTTGGTTCCACTGCTGTTGTATCCAACATCTTGGCAGGCATTATTCTTATATATATGAGTGCTTTTAAGATAGGAGACAGAGTGAAAATAGGAGATGTTACAGGAGATATAATAGAGAAAACTCTGCTTATAACCCGTATCCGTACAACAAAAAATGTTGATATTACAATGCCCAATGCCATGATACTGGGAAGCTATATTACCAATTACAGTTCTGCCTCACAGAAACCGGGATTAATCCTTCATACTACTGTAACTATCGGTTATGATGTACCATGGAAAGATGTTCATAAACTCCTCATAGATGCAGCCCTTGCTACAGGGGATATATTAAAAGAACCGCCCCCCTTTATACTGCAGACCAGTCTTGATGATTTTTATGTGAGTTATCAGTTGAATGCCTATACGAATAAATCTAACAGTATGGCCAGAATTTATTCGGAAATTCACCAGAATATTCAGGATAAATTTAATGAAGGAGGAGTTGAAATCATGTCACCTCACTACAGATCTATGAGAGACGGAAATCAGACCACTATTCCTGCCGGATATCTTCCGGAGAACTATAGTCCTCCTCCTTTTAAATTTTCTCAGGAAGAAAAACCTTCTTAGTACCGTAACAGCTAAAATAGTGACCAAAATTTTATTTATCATCTCTTTTGTATTGTCAATAAAATTGAACTACTTCATAGTTGTTAAAGTAAAATTTCAACATTTTCAGAGCTATTCCTGCAGCAAATCCTATAATTACTCCTCCGGATAATGATAGAAGAAGCAATCTTACAATATAAATCAAGATGGTTTCCTGTGATTTTTTTTCTTCTTTATTATGATTAAACATGTTTTGTTATCACCTCCATAAATGTTTTAAATTCATATGGTTTCTGTAGAAAATCTTTAATTCCATCATGGCCGAATTGACTGAATGCCTCTTCTTCACTGTATCCGCTTGAAAGAATGACCTTTACATCACTCTGAATTTTACAGAGTTCATCATAGGTTTCCCTTCCATTGAGATCAGGCATGGTTATATCCAGTATTACGGCATTTATTTCTTTACTGTTTAAATTAAATAACTCAATAGCTTCCATTCCGTTTGAAGCAGCAATTACTTTAAAACCTGCCTTTTTAAGAAAGGCTTCTGCTATAGTACGCACACTTTTCTCATCATCTATAACCAGAACAGTTCCTCTGCCTCTGAATATTTTAAATGGTTCTTTTTCTTTTTTAACTGATAATTCTTCTGTCCTTAAAGCAGGAAAAAGAACAGTCATAGCAGTTCCTTTCCCCTCTTCACTGCAGACTTTTATAGTACCTTTATGACCGCGAACAATACCGAGAACTGCTGCAAGACCCAGTCCTCTACCGAGAAACTTGGTTGTGAAAAAAGGATCAAATATTTTTTCTTTTATTTCTTCTGTCATACCAGAGCCTGTATCCGATATTTCCAGAAATACATATAGTCCTTCACATATTTTTTCTTTCAGATAAGTGGAGGCAATATAATATTTATCACAATCTTTCTTTCCTGTTTTTATAGTTATTTTACCCTGATTATCTCCTATGGCTTCAGAGGAATTTATGACAAAATTCATAATAATCTGCTCTATCTGTGTTCTATCACATTCTATAAGGGGAAGATCTTCGGAAAGATCGTATAAAAGATTACATTTTTTCGAAACTGAAATTTTAATGAATTTTTCCATTTTTTTGATAAGTTCTGTAAGATTTATTTTATCCCTTACAATACTTCCTTTACCTGTATAATTCAGTATCTGTCTTGTAATATTTGCGGCATGATTTATTGAATCTATTATCTGTTCAAGATTCTCTTTTACAGGAGAATACTCAGGAAGTTCCATAAGGGTAAGTTCTGCATAACCAAGGAGTCCTGCCAGTATGTTATTGAAATCATGGGCAATTCCACCTGCCATTATACCAAGACTTTCCGTTTTCTGTGACTGCCATAACTGTTCCTCTATTTTCTTTTTCTCTTCTATGGAACGTCTTCTTTCGAAAACATTTACGAAAATTTCTCCTAAAAGTCTGAGTAGCCTTACATCTTCTTTTCTCCATTCCCTTTCTGCATGTTCGGAATTGAATACAAGTGAACCTATAAGTGATTTTTCTATCACCATAGGAATGGCAAGTTCTGTTTTGTAGGAAAATTCTTCCCATCTTACTTCTTTTTCGTCAAGTTTTATCTGGAAATCTGTAATAAATTCTCTTGGACTTATTTCGGAACGGGGCACAAAATCTCTGGCACACCACCTGTAATTTTTTTCGATTTCCTTTAAATCCTTTGAAAAAATATTAATATAACAGAATTTAACTCCCAGGAATTTCCCTGTTGTTTCAAGAGCAAAATTTATTTCACTGTCTATTTCATCAGGTGTAATATTGATAAATCTGCTTGAAATATCTGTAATTACTTCTTCTACTGAAAGTCTGTAAAGAAGTTCTTCCTGTGATTTTTTTCTTTCAGTAATATCCATGACTACAGCAGAAATACCTGAAAAATCTCCTTTTTCATCTATAATAGAAGAATTTGAGAAAACAGTGTAAATTTCTTTTCCATCTTTTCTTTTCAGGATCATTTCAAACTGGTCAGATGATATTTTTGTAATGTCTTCAAATTTTTCTCTTACTATATGTGCAGATTCTTCTCTGACATAATTCAGAATATTTATTCCTGTAGTATCTTCTTTTCTGTATCCTGTCATACTGCAAAAAGCCTGATTGGCAAAGGTTATGAGTCCCTCTCTATTTATGGCAAGAATGCCTTCATTCAGCTGTTCTACAAGTTTTCTGTATTTTTCTTCACTCATTCTGAGTGTTTTTTGGGATTTTTCTCTTTCTTCCTCCCTTTTTTCCAGCGCTTCTGCCATGTTATCAAAAGATTTTGCAAGCTGTCCTACTTCATCTATTGTATGTGGAACTTCTGTTCTGGTTTTCATATTTCCAAGGCCGAGTTTTAAAGAAGCATTTAAAAGTTTTTTCAATCTGTTTACTATAATGAGATTACCGAAGAACCAGCCTGCAGAGATTGTAATAAAAAGAGAAAATAATAAGATTAATACATTTCTGTTCATTATATAATTTACCTCGGAAAGTGCCCTGTTTAAAGGTATACCTGCCCTTATGAAAAGATAGGGTTTTTCTCTGAGTGTTAATCTTTTAAAAGCATAGAGTCTCTGAATGCCGTCCAGGCCTTTCCCTGTAAAGGTACCTTCCTCATTCTGCCCTCTCATAAGAGACATCATTCCCGGAAGATCCTTTTCTCCTTCATAATTCATGGAAGAAGGATAATATTTGATAATTCTTCCCCTCACGTCACAGAATATAAGATTTGACCCTTCAGGCAGTTCTGCCTGAAGAAAGGACTGGCCGTATAATTCAAGATCGAGAAAGGCTACTATTACTCCCTTTATATTTCCTTCTCTATCTGCTACAGGGCATGCAAAAGGAAGAACAGCTTTTTTGTAAGTATTTTTTTCTGTATACTCACCTGCAACAACTTCCTTTTCTTCCATGGCATTTTTAAAATATGTTTCATGAGAAAGAGAACCTTTTTTTTCCGGTTCTGTGGAAAAAAGGATATTTCCCGTTTGATCTGTAACAATAATACCGGCACAGAAAGGATTTTCTTTCAGAAGTTCTTTGAAAAATTCCTGTCTTGTTACAGTGTTTTCTATCATATCTATTTCAGAGAGTATTGTAATCAGCTGATGAATACTTTTAGATGCATGTTCTTCCTGTATGGCTATATTGCGAACCAGCTGAAGGGTACTGTAATTTGCATTTTTCACTGCAAGATTTTTTCTTTCCATACCTGTGTAAATCATGATTGCAAATACAGGCACTAAAGATAAAAGTACCAGAAAAATTAAATTTATTCTCATAGATAAAGTAAAAAGATTTTTCATTTTGCTAGTAATAATACCAGATTGTTCTGTAATCTCTGATATCTTCTCCTCTCTTTAAAAGTTCCTGAAGATATTCATATATGGGCACATCTATGTAATCATAGGCAGGAACAAGAGTAATATTCTTCTCCCATGGATGAAACTGATAAATTCTGGAACCATCGGGCATTATCATAATTACATCATGATCCTGCCAGGCACGGAGGTGATTTTTTCCCATTCTGGGCACATTGAAAACAGTTTCGTCTGTTCTGCTCAGTCCGGGAAGAAGTCTTACCTCTTCTTTTCTTTCCTGCAGTATTCTTGCAACAGGAACCATATAGCTTCTTGTCTCTTTTTTACCTTTCATATTGAAGTTATAGTAAGGGTCAACTCCTATAAGCCTGAGATCATGCCTGAGTTTTGAACTTTCAAAACGACGGGAATTTTCCATGTTGAATACCGATTGATTATATACGCCTGTACCTGTTAATTTTATCTTTCTTACTGCCTCACATGCTTCGGGAGTAATTTCAGAAGGATGAACGAAATGGGTCATTACTACAATTTCGCGTTTCCCGGGACTCTGGTATTTTCCGATGATAGAGGCAAGTGTGTCTGTCCATCTCTGAGGCAGAACAACAGGTGTCCTGGTGCCGAAGCGAATACGAAATATATGATCCATTGAAGAGAGTTCTTCCAGGAGATATTCTATCATGTCGTCATTCATAATGATGGGATCACCGCCTGTAATGAGAATTTCTCCCACACCTTTATGACTTTCCAGCCACTCAAGAGAAGTGTCAATTGTTTTTCTGGTAGCCTGTGCATCAGGTGCCATACATTCGTCTATTTCCCAGTTTCTCTGACAGTAAACACAGATCTGAGCACAGGTATTGTAAGGTTTTAATATGGCAATCATAGGATATCTTCTTGTAACCAGTTCAACAGGTGATGTATCCTGTTCTCCCATGAAATCAAAAGTACTTCTATCCATTTTACCGTTACATATCATATCTACATAATCGGGAGGCGGTATTACCTGGGCACGGACTGCATGTCCATAATGTTCTTTTCTGGAATATTCCATAAGGCTTAAATAATAAGGTGTAATGCCGAAAGGTATTCTGTTTTTTTCGGCTTTTTTTATGGCTTTCGTCTGATCTGCTGTTAATTCCAGGAGATCATGTATTATATCGGCATTTTTTATAACATGTTTTAAATGCCATCTGTAATCAGACCAGTCTTTTTCAGAACTGTTAAAATATTTCAAAATCCTCTCTTTATTTTTTTCTCTTCTTTTAATAATATCTATTTCCAGGCCTGATGGATATTTACTGAAATATGTACCTATTATTTTTGATATATCATCCAGAACTTCTGTTCTTTTAAAAGCCGCTTCTCTGCCTTTTAAATAAACAAAATCAGGAATTTTCTTCCCGTCCAGACGCTCAATATATACATCGGCTTTGCCTGAAATTGCCCTGAAGAGAGCTATGAATTCAATAATAAAACCGGGACTTATTTCTTCATACGGATGCTCTACAATTTTCCAGAGATATTTTAATGAGCTTATACCTGTTCTTTTTTCATTTACAGGGGCAATAATATTTTTAAAAACCTTTATACTTTCTCTTATGAGATCTCGTTCCAGAACCTTTTTCCCGCTATCTATACCGTAAAGTCCTCTTTCACACTTTTCCAGATGTCTATAAAGTTTATCCCTCAGTTCTTCAAGATCTGTTGCAGATTTAAAAATTTCCGTTATGTCTTTATTTATGTCCCATAGATATTTAAGATAGCACTCCTGTACTGTAATAGAATCCGGTTTTTTTATCTCTAAAATATATTTTAACATATCGTTTACAGTTTTAGATGATAAAGTATTTTTTTCCATAATCTATTCCTTTCTATAATTGATTTCTTTCATAAAGCCTGATGTGTGAAGTCTGATAAGTTATAAAAGTGACTGATAATTAAGATGGTTGTAAAACATTTATATGATAATAGTGACGCCTGCCACGTGATGGGAGGACAGGTTCTCATTTCTGGTTGTGACTGAAATTATTCATGGCCCCTGTTATGTAAGTATCAGTTAAAATGTAAAGATTTTGAAGGCTCTTTTTACTGTACCTGGAAAATATCTTTCTGTGAAAATGGTTTCTATAGATACAATTTTATTATACAATTTTTTGTAATAATTGTCAACTATTTAACCAGTCTTTTCTATCTGCTATAATATGTTATACTATTTTTATTTTTTCTGTTTTTATCGAAGATTGCAGACTTTATCTATAATCCTTCTGTCACGCGTTACGATAATTTATATGTAAGGAGCCAAAAATGAATAAATTAACAGAATTATTTTTAAAATTAAAGGATTTTCAATGTTACAAATTTATGGGGATTGACATATGCCGTATAGGTCTGGCAGCAGTAGTTTTCATGTTGTTATTCTTACTGAGAGGAGTAATAAGGAACTGTGCTGTTAAAATTCTTAGAAAATTAACTGCTAAAGTGAGTTTTTCTTTTGATGAAGATATTGTCAGAGAATTGAAAGCTCCTTTTGATCTGTTGTTTTTTTTCCTCTCTCTAATGATTAAGTGTTATAAAAAAAGGTTGAATTCTGTAAATTCAACCTTTTAATTGGATAATGTTACTTTATCCAAAAAGTATAAAATCATCCCATATCACCTTCTCATTAATCTATACATCAGTTTTGTCAGACCTATTTTATCGCACATCTTATTTAAGAAACTGCCCTGTTCTTTCATGATATTTTCAAGTCTTCCATGTTTAAGCCATATGCCTGTACATTCTTCACAGACCCAGACTATATTATTTATAAACTGTACTTCCTGAAGATTCATACCACAGTCAGGGCATTTCATATAGTGCAGCTGCTGACGTATCATTTTTTCTTCATCCAGAAGCCTGGTCTGTTTTTCAGTTCTCTCCTGTTCCAGTTTTTTTCTGAGATCTGCTATGAGTTTTGCTTCATGTTTTGCAATATAGTTTTCTAAATTTTTATTTAATATCTTCTGTTTCCTCATGCCATAACTGGCAATCTCTTCGATCTCAGATAATCTACTGGTGAGGCTCTGATTTTTACTTTTCCCTGTTTGAAAAATACTTTTAATCGTTTTCATACAGGTCACCTCCCTTCTTTTGAACATATCTGCTAAGGAATAGAATTTAATTAATAGTCTCTTCCCTCGCGTCACGCGTTACGATTTAATATATTTGAGATAGGAGAAGTGTCTTCAGAGGAATTAATTGAACATGTAAGAGATTTTAATCTTTTATCTTTATAAGAAATCTGGCAAATAATATCTACCCTGAAAATAATTACACTTCTATTTATTATACCATTATTCAAAATAATTTACAAGATTAATTTACTCTGTATTTTCTATAAATCATGTCTACAATATTTATTCTGGTCTGGGGAGAGTTTCTATATTTTTTTTTGCTTTTTGTGCCACAGGACTCTCAGGGGAAAGTTCTATTACCCTCATATATGCTCCATAGGCTTTTTCTCCGTTACCTGCAGCCTGATATATAACTCCGAGAACAAAAAAACCTGCAGGATCTTTTCCGTTAAGTTCCGTTGCCTTTTTTGCGCTTTCTACTGCTCTGATATTATTTCCATTCAGGTAAGATGCCCATGCGAGTTCACGGTAATAGTCACTGTTATAAGGGGATAGTTTTACTGCTTTTTCATATTCTGCCACTGCTTCTTTCACCCTTTTACTTTCAAGGAAAGATTCTGCAAGAAAATAATGGCTTTTTGCTTCGGAAGGAGATAGTTTCGCAGCTTTACTGAATGAGGAAATGGCCTCTTCATATTTTCCCATATAATAATAACATAAGCCAAGATTATGATGGATTTTAGCATTTTTCGGTTCAAGCTTTACGGCTTTTAAGTAACAGGTTGAACCTTTATCATATTCGCCATTATCGAAACAGGCACCGGCAAGGTCTATATTATAGAGGACATTGTCCGGTTCAAGTGATGCGGCTTTGTTAAATTCTTCTATTGCCTCTTTTATTTTCTCTGTTTTCATATAACATTTTCCCAGTAAATTATGTGTCAGAGGATCTTTTGGAGACACTTCAATAGATTTTTTAAAGTTTGTTATGGCAGACTCATAATCTTCCATGTAGAAATAGCATACACCGAGATTATGATAACAGATTGTATCAGGTTTTATGGCTATTATTTTATTATATGTCTCTATCGATTTTTCATAATATTTAGTTTTATAAAGGCAATCTGCCAGAGATAGCAGAAATTTTATCTCCTTTGGCCTTAGTTTTACTGCTTCTTCGTAAGCATTTACTGCTTCTTTATACATGCCCCTTTTGTAAAACATATCTCCCAGGGATTTATGAGTTTCTGCCATAGATGGCTCCAGTCTTATAGACTGAAGGTAATTTTTTTCTGCTTTCTCATAATCTTTCAAATTTTCATAACAGAGGGCCATGCCAAAATAAACTACTCCATTATTTGTATCTAATGTTAATATGTCATTATAAATTTTTAATGCTCCATTATAGTCTCCTTTACCTGATAGACCTGCTGCCTGCTGCAGAAGGTCTTTTACTGCAGGTTTTTTTGGTGCGGGACTGGCTTCCCCTTCTTTTGGCTTTTCTCCTCCTGAAGAACCAGCTATCTCATGAGTTATGTTTATGAAAGTCATAATTATAAGAAAAATTGCCACCATGATTTTATTGCAATACATATTACACCGCCTTGAGCCGGTAACGCGTCACGCGTCACGCGTCACGCGTTACGCACAAAATTACCACTTTTCTCTATGAACCTTTGCTTCGTCATACTGGGTTCTTGCAGTTATGTTCTTTGCCGGATGTCCTATTGGAACAAGAGAAAGTATTTGCATATTTTCAGGTATTCCAAGAGTATCTCTTACTGCTTTAATACGATCCGGTTTTGGATGAACTCCAAGCCATACGGAACCAAGTCCAAGACCTCTTGCAGAAAGCAGTATGTTCTGTGTTACTGCACTGCAGTCCTGTGCCCAGTAATCTGATTTCTCTGAATCTCCTATAACTGCTATGGCAAGTGTTGCTTCTGCAAGCATTTTGCCATAGGGATGGACTTCTGCCAGACGGTCCAGGGTCTTTCTTTCCTGAACCACTACAAATGACCATGGCTGAACATTTCTGGCAGAAGGAGCTGCCATGGCTGATTTTAAAATAATCATAAGGTCTTCCTCTGAAACAGGTTCAGATGTGAAATTTCTGATACTTCTCCTGGATGTTATGAAATTTAAAACTTCTTCTTTTGTCATTTTATTTTCCTCCTTTTAAATTTTCGTGACGCGTAACGCGAGGAACGAATACTCCTATTTTTACTCATTTATCTGTAATACGTAAGGTTTTTTATACGCGTCACGCGTCACGCGTTACGATTCTGTTCCGGGTTGAAAATTACAGAGTCATGATCTATGGGAAGCTCTATAGTAAATGTGGCTCCTTCTTCCTGTTTACTCTGAACATAAATTTTTCCTTTATGCTGTTTAATCATTCCGTAGGATACGCTTAAACCAAGTCCTGTACCTTCTCCCACTTTTTTTGTTGTGAAAAAAGGATCAAATACTTTGGGAATATCCTCTGGTTTTATACCTGGCCCTGTGTCTGTAAAGGTAATTTTTATAATATCATCATGTTTTTCTGTTTTAATAGTTAAAATTCCTGTATTCTCTCCCATGGCCTGAATGGCATTTGTGGCAATATTTAAGAAAACCTGTTGAAATTGATGTGGGTCTCCTGTTACACAGGGAAGATTTTCTTCTAATTCTTCTACAAGTTTTATTTTGCCTTTTCTGAGTTCATAACTGAATAATTTCTTTGTTTCTTTTAAAAGATCATTTATGGATATTAGCTGCTCTGTTGTTTCATGATTTCTTGAAAAAACCATCAATTTTTGTAATATTTCTTTTGCTCTTATGGCTTCTTTGTTTATAGTTTCAAGATCATCCTGCATTTCTTTATCACATTTCGGATTGATTTTAAGGAACTGGGCAAATCCCATAATACCTGTGAGGGGATTGTTTATTTCATGAGTAATACCTGCTATTAACTGTCCTATTGATGAGAGTTTCTCTGCCTGTATCATCTGTTCTTCCCATAATTTTTTCTGTGTTATATCACGAAATATACCTGCTATATAAAGCGGGTTATTCTGTTCATCTCTTATGGCAGAAGCTGAGAAATGAACAAGTAGAGATTGGCCGTTTTTTTTCTTTACCTGAACCTCTTCTTCCCATCTTTTTTGAACAGTAAGATTTATTATTTCTCTTAATTCTTCCATATTTTTTTCTGGAAAAAAAGAAAGAAAGGATTGTCCTGAGATCTCACTGTCTTTATATTCAAGAAGTTTTTTTACTGCATCATTTATAAAAGAAATTTCACCTTCCATATCAGCAATAAAAACACATTCACTTATGCCTTTTATAACATGGGCAAATTTTAATATCTCTCTGTTTCTTTCATTTAATTCAATATTAAGTAATTCTATCTCTTTTTTTTCTTTTCCCTCCAGAGCAAGTTCCTCTATGTTTCTTCTTCTTATTACAACAACTAAATAGAAACCTGCAATAAGAAGGAGAACTTTGATCATAAAAACATTCGCCGGAGAACTGAGAATTAGAGAAATTTCGGTCGGTATTATTTTTATAAGGGAGAAAGCATGAACTGTCCAGTATAAACTGTCAAGCATTAAAGCTATACTGAAAACTATAAAGGCTTTTACCAGGGCATTTACTTTCAGGTTATCAGAAGGCAGTTTTCTGTATCTGAATATGAAATTATATAGTATATATATCCAGATAAGAGAAAGATTAAGATAGATTGCTACTATTAGATAACTGTTAATCATAGTTTTATCAATAATAGATTACTATGTGTAATCTCTACTTATAAATTAAAATCAGGTTCCGGGTTTTGGATTTTTAAGCTTACTAACTCAACACCCATAATATTACGCCATAAAAAATTCCTCTGCAGTTAGATTATTTTATGGCAGGTTTACAATGTTGGACAGTCGAATTTCTTTAATTATAACATATTGTCACATTTATTTACTACTTTATTTAAAGTTTATTTTTTCAAAGGATTCTATTTTTTTATAGCGAATAACAAATTTCCTATGAAAAATTTTATGAAAATATCCTACTCTTTATCCGCCATTCATCATTCATAATTCAGGAGATGATAATTTTTGAAAATTTCATTTATTAATATAGTTTTTTTTCTTTTTATTTTATGTGTGAGTTATTTTATTACGGCACAGGGTATCGTAACCAGCGTAAATGCTTCAGATGTAAATATAAGAGAAGGACCGGGACTCGATAAAAAGATAATTGATCATTTACAGAAAGGTGAAGAACTTATTTTAATAGATGTCCGTGGTGACTGGTATTATGTAGAATATGGAGAAAATAAAAATGGCTGGATATTCAAAGATTTTATAGTAAGTGCCACTCCTGTGGTAAAAAATACACAGGTAATAATCAATACTCCTGTCCCGGTATTACCTGAAGAAAAAATTGTTTTTGCTACTAATTCCGGCATTAAGATTATAAATAATGATGGTACAAATCTTAAAGATTTAACCACTGTAGAAGGGGATAATTTCCCTGTATGGTCTCCTGACGGTAAAAGAATAGTTTTTATTAATTATAGAGAAGGAAGATGTCTTTATATTATAAACAGGGATGGAACAGGTAGAAAAAAGATAGCAGAAAATTTATCTGTTATGCCATATGCAGAATGGGCAAAAATTGGGAAAATTATGTTTTTTGCGGTGGAATTTGTAGAAAATTTATATTATACTAATATATTTACTTTAATCGAAGGAGGCATGGTGAAAAATATAAGTCAGAAAAAAGATAATTCTGACAGTCATCCTCTTATGGCTCCTGATAACAGCCTTATAGCCTTTTGTTCGAGAAGAGACAGGAATAGTGAAGTATATGTAATGAAACCTGACGGTACAAATCAAAGAAATCTCACAGTTCATCCTGCAGAAGATATACCTGGTGCATGGTCAAAGAGCAGTAAGAGTATAGTGTTTACTTCCAACAGGGATTCTGACTATAAATCTCTTAAAGTAACTCCTGCTCCCAGAGAGATTTATCTGGTTAAAGTAGAAACTCTGCAGACTATTAATTTAACAGATAACAGCGGAGATGATTATAATCCTGTTGTAAGTCCCGATGGTAACAGGATATTATTTCTCTCTCATAGAGACCGGATAAATGATTATGCCAGTATATTTGTAATGAAGTCTACAGGAAAAGATGTGATAGAGATTACTGATATAAAGGGTGATAAATCAAATATTTCCTGGGCTCCAGGAGGTTCGGAATTTGTTTTTCAGTTAAATCAGGATGGGAAAAATTATATTTATATTATGAATATTAAAGGGAAAAATAAACCATTTTTATTAAGTGAGGGATTTTCTCCCCAGTGGTGCCCGAAACAGTGAGATGTGAGTCGTGAAACGTGAAACGATTAAAACTATTTCTTTTCACTTTTCACCAATTATAACTGTTCACCGACCGGGATTCTTACAGCATCTGAAGCCAAGAAAATAGTATCTGAAGGTCGGTTTGTACCATCTTCTGAAAGATGAACGGAAATGAAGGGGATTGTCCAGAAACCATGCCCCGCCTCTGACTACTTTATATTCAGTGCCGAAATTTTCATTCGTGTAATTACTTCCAGGATAGGCATTCAGCCAGTCTTCGCACCATTCCCATACATTTCCTGCCATATCTTCCACTTTAAAGGGACTTATACCATGTGGAAAACTTCCTACAGGCATAAGACTTCCACATCCTCCGTAACAACGGTTAGCGCATTTTTTAGGATTCCATTCATTTCCCCATGGATATTCTCTTCTTTCTACACCACGGGCAGCTACTTCCCATTCCGCTTCTGATGGGAGTCTTTTTTCTGACCATTCAGCATAGGCTTTTGCACCATACCATGTGACACATGCAACAGGATGATCATCATAACCTGTTTCAACCCTGTATCTTCCTCTCAGTTTTTCTATCCTGCATTCACTATCATTTATATAAATCCACTTTTCTTCTGAACCTTCCATTCTCTTTCTGTTCAGGAATTTACAGTACTGTCTGTTAGTTATGAGATGTTTATCTATATAGTAAGGTTTTAAATTAACCATATGTTTCGGCTTTTCTATTTCTACGGCATGAGGGTTATTATCATCATTACCAAGCCAGTATTCTCCTCCAGGGATAAGCATCATGAGTGCTTCATCTTTTTCATTGGTTATAAATTCAGGAAGTTTTGTTTTATCAATTTCAATTTCATGTATTTCCACGTCTTCAGGTAGTTCCTGAGTGGTTTTAACATTTCTCATTTCTCTCCTTATGAGTGTTTGAATCATATCAGGAAGAGCCTGTATTTTTTGAAATAATTCTGTTGTTAATCCCCCTGTTTTTTCTTTTTTCCTCGTAACAGGGCTTTCTTCCTGTTTTTTTGTAACGGCTCCTTCTATTCTGGTAGAAAGGTCTGAAGTTGTTTTTTCCTCTTTCTTTAACTGAGAAAGTGCCAGGTCAGGCAGTTTTTTAGTCTGATTTAAATATTGTATAAGACACTGTTTCATTTCTATGGCATTTGTGTATCTGTCTTCAACTTCAAGAGCAAGAGCTTTTTCCAGTATTATTTCAAGTTCTACCGATACTTCAGGATTAAGTTGTCTTACAGGTTTAAACATACATGGTGCAGGTATTTTACCGGTAAGTAAATGATGCATTGTAGCACCAAGTGAAAAGAGATCACTTTGAGGCACTACTTTACCGTCAAATTGTTCCGGCGAGGAATAATGTGGTGTTCCGATTGATGTCATAGTATTTATGTTTTCAGGCATTATACTTCTGGCTATACCGAAATCTACAAGCATTACCTGATTATTATTTTTTTGAATCATTATATTGGCAGGTTTCAAATCTCTGTAAATAACAGGAGGGTCATTTCTGTGTAAATAAGAAAGGACATCTAGTAAATCTATAGCCCACCTGACCACTTTTTCTTCAGGTAACCCTGGTTTCCCGTATTTACGGAGAATTTCATCCAGATCCTGTCCTTCTACAAAATCCATAACAAGATAATAGGTACCTTTTTCTATGAAATAATCTATTACTCTCGGCAGATTGGGATGATGAAGCGTTCTAAGCATTTTGGCTTCTTCCTGAAATCTGTAAGCCAGATAATTGGCGTCATGGGCTGATTCATTAATTACCATTTCTTTTACAGCACATTTATTACTAAACCTCTTATCAATAGCCTGATAAATAGCTCCCATACCACCTGATTTTATGAGCTTTTTTATCTCATATCTGTTATCAATAATAGTTCCCGGTGTAAGGCCCCCGGTAGTTGTTGTTTCTTCAATGGAACAACCGCAATTACCACAGAACTTTGCATCAATGTTATGTTTTTCACCACATCCGGAACAATATTTTATCATAAAGTTCATCCTGTTTTTTTTAAAGCCCACCTTTACAAGTTCTCTTCTATCTATTTTTTCTGATACTTCTATATATAGTCCTCATGTCCTTTGAAAAGTAAAAATTTTCTATTTTTTCATAGTATTTATTTCTATAGTATTGTAAAATAGTGAAAAGTGAAAAGTGAAGAGTAGGGGCGAACCCCTGTGTTCGCCCGGTGAAGAGTGAGTAGGGGCGTTTAACTAAACGCATCACGCATCACGCATTACGCATTACGATTTTAAGGAGGAAGTAATTTTGATAGATATTTTATTAGAGAATGATATAAAATCATATGTTGAAAATAGTAAGACCAGGATTGTATTTGGATGGGAGAAATCCCTTGAAATAAGAAGTTACATAGATAGGGTTATTAGAGAATTGCAGCAATATCTTTATATAGGAGATCAGGTTTTTTTATTAATAGACAGATCTCTTACAGAAACAGACTTCTATTCGAAATTTATTAAAAAGCTCGGTAATGCAGAAGTCTTCCCATGTGAATGCCAGAACCCGGGGCTTATGGATCTTGCAGAGGTTTTTGCAGCCTACAGAAAAAGCAGACAGAGAATAGTTGTTGGCGTTGGAGGAGGAAGTATAATGGATCTTGCCAAGGCTATAGCAGGCTGGGCCTATCATCCAGGGTTTATTCCTGCTTTCCCTCGTATATCAGAAGGTCTTCCATGTTATCCTTTAATACTTATTCCTACTATGGCAGGAACAGGCAGTGAAGTTACTCCTTATATATTTATGACTGATAAACAGGGATGCAGGGTTATAAATGGTCTTGTCCCTCCCTATATATCAATAGTAGATCCATGGCCATCCCTTACTTCCATGCATTATCAGACCCTTTATGCATCTATGACAGCCTTTGCCCATTCCATTGAAGCACTTGTTTCAAAAAATGCTACTCCCGAGACAGACAAACTTGCTTTCAGAGCAATTGAACTTATACTTATCAACCTTCCGAAAGTATTAAAAAATAAAGGTCACATAGAAGGAAGAACAATGTTATCCCTTGCTTCTGTTCTTGCAGGATTGTCTGCAAAAGCAGGACTCGGACTTGCCGCATGTATGGCACTTCAGATACATAATATCCCATACGGCCTTATATTATCACTCGTTTTACCTTTTGTTATAGAATATAACGAAGCTCTTTGCAGAGAGAAATATGAAATTGTAAATAATTTATTTATCTACAGAGGAGAAGAACTGTCCGGAACAATTCAGAACTGGTTTAATTATCTGGGAGTTTATTCTTTTGATGGTATATACAGGAAAAATCTGGAAATGTTCCTTCACAGTGAATACTGTATTCGTCTATCCGCACAGCTTGTCATGGATAATATTCATTATGTTACTAACCCGGCTATTACAGATGAGGAAGCTATAAAAAATCTATTTTTCTCTCTTCATACCATACCGCTTCAGGCTCAGAAAAGATACGGAGAACTTATGTTTTAACAGTGAAAAACTACAACTTCAGACCTACAACTTGAGTCCTATTGATATAATTATTTTTCTCTGAATTTACTACCTGAGAAGCTTTCCAATTTTTTTAAATTATTGTACTATAAATATGGAAAAATTTATTTAATAAAGGAGGGATTTAAATGTATTTAAAAATAGTAATTGATAGAACAGGTAATACACAGATGGTAAGCCCTGAGTCAGAACTTGATGTTATATGTCCTTTTTGTAAAACAGTTAATACTTATATACTTTCTCAGGATTCAAATCTTTTCTGTAATTACTGTGGTAAATCTATTGTTACACAGGTCCATAACGGTAATGATGCCAGAATAGTTACAGAAAAATATTCTGATGAGCAGATAAGTGATTTTATTCGTATTTTAAAAGAAGGTGGTTCTTTTTGTGATAGAACCGATGCTATAACATCTCTTGGAAGGATTTCCAGAAATGATAAAAGAATTGGGATTATAATTAATTTATTACATAAAATAAGTATGTCAGAGCCTGATTTTGAAGTGAGAGGATATGCCAGTGAAGCTCTTGAGAAATTGGGATTAAAGCCTGTTATTTCCAGT